>Ga0272442_10009885_pt1 | contig 11825 bp, 14 predicted proteins | sample SSMForm2O_FD_200262 | JGI IMG/M metagenome (GOLD analysis project Ga0272442, IMG submission 200262) | Marine sediment archaeal communities from Little Sippewissett salt marsh, Falmouth, MA, United States - SSM-Form-2O | ecosystem: Environmental > Aquatic > Marine > Wetlands > Sediment ...
GGGATTATTGTTACACACCCCCACCCAGATCATTATAATGATGTTAATTCATTGATAGATGCATTAAGAAAAAAAGATAGTTTTTTAATTGCGAATGAAAAATGTTTAATTCCTTCTAAAAATTATTTCCCATGTATTGGAAAATTTCAACAAACAATTCCAGAAAAACTATTTTCTATGAAACCCGGAAAGATGATTAAAATTAAAAAAATAAAATTTATAGCAACACCCAGTCATCATCTTGATTGTGGTATGGGCATACAGATAATATCTAATAAAAAAATAGGTTATGTGGGGGATGGTTATTTGAAAGGGATAGAAAAATATCATGAAGGGATGGATTTATTAATATTTAATGTACTCTGCCCTTATCCAGAAAAATCTAATGGAATTCACACAACTGTTAATGAAATTATTATTTTTTTAAATAAATTAAAAAAGAAACCTAAAAAAGTTATAATTCAACATTTTTCTTCAGATATGTTAAAAGCAAATGTAGATAAACAAGCAAAAATTATTGAAAAAGAAACAAAAATCAAGACAATTGCTGCAAAAGATGAAATGATTATCAAATTCTAAGAAATATTTAATTATTTTTTTACTTTAAGACTATTCTGATACTTTTTTAATGCTAATTTTAATTGAATTTCACCGTTTTTCCCCCAATGGCAAGATTTAATGAATTGATCTTTAGAAACAAATTTTCTTTTATTTATTTTATTTGTAGCAGGATCTATTGTTCTTGACTTTACGCTTTTTACATTTGCTATACACCTTACCGCAATTCCTTTTATTGCTTTTTTATTATCTAATCCTTTAAAAATTAAATAAAATCCCGGAATGATATTCTCAATTTCTACATCTGCTTCTTCTAATACCTCTCTTTTTAATGTTTCTTTCCAATTAGCATCATAAGTTTCAGGAGTTCCACCGGGTAAACCCCATTTATTATTTATATTCACTAATAATATTTTCCCCCCATTATCAAATATGAATCCATAAACTTGCTCAATTTTTTTTAATTTATCAAAATTAGTAGAATTGTAAACATCAACTTTATATCTATTATGATCCCATATAAAGATTTCTGAAAAATATGGTTTTTTCATATTAAAAAGTGGGCTCGGCAGGACTTGAACCTGCGACCTACGGCTCACTTAGAGCGAGACTAAGCTGTTAGCTTAGCAGTCATATAAGACCGTTGCTCTAACCGCCTGAGCTACGAGCCCATAAACAAACTACAGGTTGAGTATATTTAAAAATATCGATGTGTTTCCACTACATAAAATATTATAAATATAGAAAATTAAATAAAAGTATGGCTGAAGGACAGGCATGGAGGCAAGGAGAACTTGGAAAAGATTATGGATTAGTTTTTGCAGCAGGCCATTCGGCTCCCTATCCCCAAAATGGATTTTTATATACTTCAAAAGATGGTGTCCATATAACTAAGGTTGGTGCTCAAAGAATATATGCTAACTTATTTTTTGATGGGGCCAGATTGAATGTTTGTAAAGAAGTTTATCTAGACCAAATTCATACTTCTGGAGCAAGAGTGACCTGGCAGGGATTTGGACTTCCTTTTATTCAGGCTATGACTGTGAAAGATAACAAAATTTTTGTTGTGTTTGGCAAATCGGGATATCATGGGGGAAGTGTTGAAAAAGTGGTAAGAAAAGGAAAAAAAGGAATGCTTGAAGAAGGTCATCTCATAACTGAAAAAAAAGTCCAAGGTTTAAATTATGCTAGAAATCTTGCTTTTTTAGGAGATACCCTATTACATACTGATGGAAGGGGCCTTGTTGATTCTCTTGAAAATAAAGTGATCCATAGTGTAGGTGGTGGAGCAAGGGCATTAACTGTTTTAGGAGCTAATTGTTGGTTTGGTGGAGAGAGCGGGATTATTTTTGGATATGATGGAAAAAATGCTTCTGAAGTAGCTGCACTTAATTCTCCTATTTCTGTTTTACATGCTGTTCAAACTCCTAATGGAGTTGTTCTTTATATTGCTAGTGAAAAAAAGAAAACAGGAATTGAAAGAATGAATTTGCAAACTCAAGAATCTGAAACTATTTTAGATGTTCCAGAAGTTTTAGATGTTGAATCTATTCAAACTGTTCCAATTCAGTTTATTGAACAAGTACTAGAAAAAGATGCTGAAAGAAGAGTTAGGTGTGAGGAAGGATATTGGAGACATTCAGTAGCAGAATTTTTTTAATTTAAACTAACATTTAAATAATTTCTATTATTAATTGTAATATGTTAATTGGAATTGTAGGAAAAACTAATGTGGGCAAGAGTACGTTTTTCAAAGCAGCCACACTAGCTGAAGTTGAAATAGGAAATAGACCATTTGTAACAATTAAACCAAATCATGGTATGGGTTTTGTAAAAGTTCCTTGTCCTGAATCTGAATTTAGGGGAAAATGCAAGCCAAAACATGGATTTTGTATAGATGGTAATAGATTTGTTCCAATAGAATTACTAGATGTTGCTGGATTGGTTCCTGGAGCACATCAAGGAAAAGGTCTTGGCAATCAATTTTTAGATGATTTAAGACAAGCAGATGCCTTTATCCATGTTATAGATGCATCTGGAACAACAGATGAAGAAGGAAGAGAAACAGAAAATTATGATCCTTGTAAAGATGTATTATTTCTTGAAGAAGAATTAGATAAGTGGTATTTTTCTATTTTAAATAAGGCTTGGAAGGGTTTTTCAAGAAAAATATCTGTTGAAAACAAAGAATTTATTAAATCTATTGCAGATCAATTTTCAGGATTAAAAATAGATGAGAATATTGTAAGTAACGCATTAAAAAACTCCAGACTAACAAGTAAGATTAAGGAATGGTCATCTAAAGACTTATATAAATTTACACAAGAACTTAGAAAATTAAGTAAACCATTGATAATTGCAGCAAATAAAATAGATACTGGAAAAGGTATGGAAAATATTTCTAAAATAAAAGAAAAATTTAAAGATTTAATAGTTATAGAGTGTTCAGCTGAAATTGAACTTGCTTTAAGAGAGGCTGCAAAAGAAAACCTTATAGAATATATCCCTGGAGAATCTGATTTTAAGATAAAAAAAGATGGATTAGATGAAAAAAAGATTAAAGGATTAGAATTTATGAAAAAATTTATTGAAAAACATAAATCAACAGGTGTTCAAGAAGCTTTGAATGCAGCTGTTTTTAAATTATTAAAACAGATTTATGTTTTTCCTGTTGAAAATTCAAAAGCAACAGATAGTAAAGGAAATTTATTACCTGATTGTTTCTTATTAAATGAAGGTTCAAAAGCAATAGATTTAGCATTTAAAGTTCATACAGATATTGGAAATAAATTTGTAAAAGCAATGAATGTTAAGAAAAAAATGCCTCTGGGAAAAGATCATAAATTAGAAAATGGAGATATTATTGAAATAATAACAAGATAAAATGGTAACCAATTATTCAAAAGAGGCTTCAGATATTTTTTCAGAAGGTGTTATTGCAGAAGAATTAAGTTTAAGACCAGTTGTTCTTGAAATTGTGGGAAATGTTTCTGATAAAAGAGTATTTGATATAGGGTGTGGGGATGGGAGATATAGCAAAATATTTGCCGAGCAAGGAGCAGAGGTTATTGGAATAGATGCTTCACCACATCAGATTGATATTGCTAAAGAAAAGAACAATCATGAAAAGATAAAATATTTAGTTGGTGATGCTTCCAATACTTCTGAAATTTCTGATAATTCAATGGACCTTGTTTTTTCAAATTTAGTTGTATGTGATATGGATAAGAAAATTATTGAAAGATTTTTTAAAAAAATTTATTCTGTTCTAAAAAAAGATGGAAGATTGGTATTTTCAATGATTCATCCTCTTTATATTTGCAAAGATCAGGATGATTTTGATAAACCCCTTGAATTTAAGAAAAGAGATTATTTCCAAGAAGGAATGCAGTATGCTGCTGAAGGGATAACTAAAAAGGGAAATAAAATGAAATTTAAAGAGACACATTTTACAATAACATTTATTTCTCAAATTCTTGAAAAAACCGGATTTTTAATAAAAAGAATTGTAGAAAGTAAACAAGTTCCTGAAAAAGGAATGTTTCTTCCAAAATACCTTGTTTTAGAATGTGTTAAGAAATAAAAAAGAAAAAAGAAAAGAAAATTTAGTCTGAGAGACCACCAAGATCTTCTGCTTCTATAGATTCAATTCCTGCTAAAAGTTCATCAAGATCTTCTTGAGTTAATCCGGTTATTTCTCCACTAGGTTCTCCATTTCCAGTTTCATTTTCAGTTGGTTCAGCAGGTTCTTCTTCGCCTTGCTCTGGAGCCCCTTGAAAATCTCTTTGATTAGTACATCCGTTTACTAAAACAAGTGCTAAACATAGAATTGCTATGATAGCAATTATTTGTAGAGTTTTCATTGTCCACCCCACACAATAAGCCTGTAGGCTTGATTTAGGTTGTTGTGTGCACTAATTAAATTAGATTTTGCTGTTCTCATATAGTTGTTTCCTTCTTGAAACTTCTGTAAGGGTGTTCCAGGCAATACCACTTGTAGATAAGATTGTTCAGCGGAATCTACATTCTCTCTTGCTTCATCTAGATCTTCTTGTGCAAGATCAAGTTTTTCAAGAATCTCTTCATTGTTCAGCATTTCTTCTGCTGCTTCTCTTAGCTTAGTTTCATAATCTTCTGCTCTGTCTAACAAAGTGTTTCCAACATGTACCCAAACTTTTCCTGAATTTCTTGCAACATCTGTAACTAACTCTATATATTTACCTATCATCTGTAAGAAAACAATTCCAAGGTCAAGCCTTGTCTCTATTCCATCAACATCATCTCTTAAATCTTCAATAACTCTAAGATTTCTATCTACATCCTCTTGGATATCTTCCTTAAGATTTGATGGAATTTCTGGATTTTCCTCCACTTCTAAGTTTCTCCATATCAACCATGCCTCTACCTCATTCAAGGCAGCATGGAGAACCTCCTTTCCAGTATCTATTACATCTTGCTTATTTTCAGGATTGGGATTAGCTGCATACTCTATCTTTGCATCTCTGTGTTCTTCTTGCTTTTCTCTACTAATTGCTCTTGCATCAAACCAGTTTTGTTTGGCTTCGTAAGAAGTCAATGCTGCTGCAGTAAACATCTGAAAAACAAGAACTAGAAATAAAACTGAAACTGCAATTGTTTTTTTTAGTTCCATTTTTGAATAAGCAAATAAGGATTTATATATTTTATTAAAAATTTGAGAATTAAAAGGGATCACCCCTTTTGTCACCCCCTCGATCCCAGGAAAGTTATTTAAAACAAACTTTATGAGAATTAAAAAGAAACCCTATATATAAATATTAATGAAAAATAACACCACCTTTCTAAAACATATGATTTGAAAAGAATCTTTTAAAAAAATATATTTTGCTTATCTTGTTTAATTATTCAGAGTTCTTCTGGAACAATGCATTGTGTAGATATAAGATCAAATCTCTGTCTTAAAATCTCTAGATTTTCAAAAGTATTATCTTTAAAAGAATCATATTTTAATTTTACTGTTAAAACTGGTTTTAACCAAGAGGCTTGTATTTCTGAAAAAACAGTTTTTTTCTTAGTTCTAAATTTTTTCATTTTAAAATTCAAATTAGAAAGGGTTTTTTTATCAATATCTTTTTTTAGAATTTCAGTTAGAAATTTAAGTTCTTTATTTTTATATGCTCCTAACAAAATGGCTTTTTCCTTAAAACCAATTATTACTGCATTTAGGGTTTTAAAATTAGGAACTTTTAACCAAGACCAACCTTGAGCAGGAGAATATCTACTTCCAATTGCCTTAGCAATTATTCCTGAATAATTTTTTTCTTTTACTTGTTGCCAAACAGATCTTCCATTTAAAGAATAAGGGATTAAATTAATAAGATCTGATTCTTTGATAATTGATGCTAAAATCTCTTTTCTTTTTTTTAACCATTCATCAGCTAATTGAACCCCATTTACTTCTAAAACATCAATCATAAAGACAGTTGCAACCCTATTTTTTATTCCTGCTTCAATAGCTTTTTTAGATTCTGCTAATTCTCTTTTTTGCAATGATAAAGAATCTGGTTTTCCGTCTTTTAAAACTGTAAGAACAGCATCCAAAACACAGTTTTTTGCTTTGATATAAATGGGTAAATCAAGTAATTCAGGGAATTTAAAAGTAATATCAATACCTTGTTGATTTACTATTGCGATATTATCCTCGTCCTTGTAGATAAATATCCGTGTACCTTCTAACTTAGGTTCAAAAATAAATCCCACTGGTGCGGGTCTTTCAAACATTCCGGGATCTCCTTGTTTAGGGAACATATGTTTAAACATCCCAAAAGAAAGGGGAGGAAATTTATATATTTTCTTGTACTATTTTTCCTAAATCAGCATATTAAAGTGACATAAAATTTATAAAGAAATAGACCTTAAAACAGGTATGAAAAAAGTATGTCCTTGGTGTGGTCGTTCTCTTCAAGTAAAAAGAGTTGAAGAGAAAGGAAAAATAAAAGAGATTTGTTCTAAATGTGATTTCAAATTAAAAGAATATGAAAAATTTCAACCAAAACCTAAAGAAGAAAAGCCAAATGTTGTAGAAATTAAAGAAGAAGAAAGGCCGGTTATGAAAGAAAAACCAACCTGGCCAATTGTTGTCACAATAATTGCTATTGTAATCGTAATTATCTTATTACTTAAAATCTTTTTATTATAGAAATTCTATTGTCTACTTATAATAAATCTAGATCCAGAATAGTTAGATGTAATTGCCATTATTTTTAGGTTTCCTATTTTTGTTTGAAAAACAGGCTCTATAACTGGCTGACCTGTTTTTTCAGAAAAATAAGAAAGAATTTTACTGATTTCTTCTTCACTTAAAATAATATCTGAATTAGTAGTTTGTTTATCTTTAGTAATTTTCAGAGGAATATTGGGACCATCACACTGTATCATGGTTATAGAAAAATCATCAACTAATTCTTGAATTTGCCCAAGATCTGCATTTCCTTGTTCAGAGGCGGGTATCTGTCCAGAAATATCTTTTTCTGAAAATCCGGGGGGCATTGGAACTGATAATTCTGAATTGGGTTTAGGGACAGGAATATTCAGGGCTTTCGGAATTTTTTTTACTGTTTTTTTAATTGCTTTTCTAATTTTTTTAAAACCAGTTTCCTTTTTAGAACCATAGACTAAGAAAATCTTTGCAAACTCAATAGAAGATTCATTAAACATTTGATTATGTAAATTTTTAAAAATTAAATTCTGGTAATGGCTCCATATCTAATTCTTCATTATCTTCATCTTCCTCATCCTCTTCTTCATCTTTTTTATGGGGTTTATGTTTTTCAATTACCTCATCTTTTTCTACAACTACTTCTTCCTCTTCTTCCTGTTTGTCTTTAAAAGGATCTTTTTTTGGTTTTCTTTTTGCCCTTTTTACTTCAACTTTCATGTTTTCTCCGATTGCTACAATTCCTTCTGCAAGTAATTTATCTTGTTCTATTAATTGATCTAGTTTTTCTTCTATTTTTGGAGCTAATTTAACATGTTTCTCTGATTTGAACTCTTCTTCTGCTCTTTTAAAAATAGTAAGTAATTCTGATACACTATTTTTAAGTTCCTTTAAATCACGAGTTGTGTCAACAAGTTTTCTTTGTAAATTAATAAAGTTTTCTATCAAAAGTTGCTGTGCTTTATCTTGACTTTTAAAAGTTACTTTTTTAGTTTTTTGAATTTCTGGTTTAGAAGATGTTGTTGTTTTAGTTACAGTTGTTGTTTTTGTGGTTTTCTTTGCCCTCTTTTTTGCCATACAAAAAATATGTTATTTGTATTTAAAACTCTTTCTATTTGGTTAATTTTATAAACTATTATAACTTTGAATTAATATGAAAAAGAGGTTGATTAAGAATAAGTTACATTTAGAAATAGAAAAACACAAAAGGGCTAAAAAAGTTTTCTTAATTCTTATGATTATCTTAGCTGTTTTAGTAGCTATATTACTTGCATTTTTATTAAAACCTAAAACATTAGGGAATACAGCACTTATCCATATAGATGGTGTTCTGCTTACAAAGGAGGAACCATATAATTCCGGAATTACTTCTTCAGAATCAATTGTTGCATTATTAGAAGATATTCAAAAAAACAAGAAAATTAAAGCAATTATCTTTGAAATTGATTCTCCTGGAGGTGGTGTTTTAGCTTCTCAAGAAATTGCACAAGCAATTCAAGACTTAAAAGAAGATATTATAACTATAGCTGTTATTAGAGATGTGGGTGCATCTGGAGCTTACTGGGTTGCAAGTTCCTGCGATTATATCTATGCAAATAAAATGTCTATTACAGGCAGTATTGGTGTAATTGGATCTTATCTTGAATATTCTGGTTTACTTGAAAGATTTAATATTACTTATCAAAGATTAGTTGCAGGAGATTATAAAGATCTTGGAACACCATATAAAGAATTAACATCAGAAGAAAGAAACATTTTACAAAAAATTTTAGATTCGATATATGATGTTTTTGTTTCTGAAGTTCAAAAGAATAGGGGATTAACAAAAGAAAAAGCAGAAGAGATTGCAAATGGTAGAATCTATCTTGGAATTGATGCAAAAAATAATGGTTTAATTGATGACTTTGGGGATATTAAATCTGCTATCCAGTATATTGAAAAAGAAAAAGGAATAAAAGTTTCTTTAAAAGAATATAAGAAAAAGTCACTTGTGTTTCCATTTCCACAAATTTCCCTGATTTCTTATTATGTTGGAAAAGGTCTGGGGGATTCATTAACAGAACAAAAAATAACACAAAATCTAGAAATATCCACATAATATAGCAAAATATTTATAAATCTGATTCTTTTCTTGTTTGAAAAAGAGGAAAAATGGCACATTTTAAAGTAATTTTATCTATTATCATTATTTTAGCAATAGTTGGAATAGGAACAGTTCATTTTCATTATGCTGAAAAATGGAGTTGGACAGATTCTTTTTATTTTACTGGTATGACACTAACAACAGTGGGATATGGAGATTTACATCCCACCAAAGATTCTACTAAAATATTTACTGTTTTTTATACTATTTTAGCTATCGGTGCGTTTCTTTATGCAGTTTCTAATTTGACAGAAGAACTTTTCAAAAAAAGATTTGAAAACATGTATAATTTTTTCAATAGATCTTTTAATGGAAGAAAAAAGAAACCAAATCCACAAAAAACATTACATCATTTTCATTGAAAAGAAAAATTGGAGAAATTGTAGAAATTCTAAAGATTTAAATGTTTAGAAAAACAAGAGATATTGCTAAGTAAGGGGTACCAATAAGCGTTAGTATCTCTAACACACCAAAGTACTGGAGAGAGTTATTAGGCCGGCTGGTTAAAGAATAACTCTTGGCGATGGTGCGGAGGTAATAAGGGTTAGAAAGAAAGCGTGAGGGTTTGATCCTTACAAGGCGGAAAATTTAAATGCTAATTCTTGCTTATTAATCTATGAAAAAGAAGGCTAAACCTAAGAAAAAGGTGAAGAAAAAAGTAGTTAAAAAAAGTACAAAAACTGTAAAAACAGTTTTTTGCCCTAAATGTGGTTCTACAAAAATAGATTTTATGGCGGGAAGAGCTCCAATAAACAAATGTTCTAAATGCGGTTACACTTCTGCAATTTTTCCAGAAATAAGTAAAAAATAGGTAAAGATACTAAAAAACCATTTTCAAATGAAGAAACAATGGATTGGACTGATTCATTTTATTTTACTGGAATGACTATGACTACAGTTGGGTATAGTGATTTTGTTCCAACAACTCCCCAAACTAAAATGTTTACTGTTGTTTATTCTATTTAAACTATTGGGGTCTTTTTGTATTCTCTAAGTGTTATTGGTGAGGAAATATTTAAAAAAAGAACAGAGGCTTTAGTTTCTAAATTAATTAAAAAGCAAAAAAGAAACCCCCAAACTACATTAGATAAGCATATTAACAAAAATTAATTTTTACGCTAATGAATCTAAAACTTTAAAAAAATGATCAATTTGTTTTTTTGTGTTGGTTATATCAAAAGAAACTCTTAGATTATTAGTTTCTGAAATATAAGAGCAAAAAATATTTTCTTTTTGGAGTAATTTGACTATTTTTGATGAATCTTTATCTATAAATTTAAATGAAACAATTGCATTAGAATAATCTAAGTATCTTCTTTGTTCTAAATGAACATTATATTTGACTATTTTTGATATAAAATACTCTACAAGATTTTTTTGATAATTTACTTTTTTAGAAAAATCATTTTTATTTAGCCAATTATTCTTTTTTAGATACTTAATTGCCTCTACAAAAGAAGCAATTCTATTTTTGCTTAGGTTATTTTCTACATTATTTTTTATTTTATATGATTTATCTATCATTCCTTCTATTAGAATTTGTTCTTCTTTTTTTAAATTATTTAACATTTGAATATTATTTTCTGCCCTTTTACTAAAATAAAGAATTCCTAATGGATATGCCCCCATTGTTTTATGGGGGGTTGCTGCATAAAAATCTACCCCTATTTTTTCTAGATGTTCAAAATCAACTTTATTTAAATTCCCAAGGGCTTGAGCCCCATCTATTGCTATGAAAATATTTGGATTTTTTTTCTTTATCTTTTTTGTTATTTTTTCTATGTCTAATATTTGCCCATCATTTCTTATAACATGGCTAATTACTACTAGTTTGGTTCTTTCATTTATATGATTTATGAATTCATTTATATTATCTGTTTCTAATAAAGGAATTATCTTTAGTCTAGTTTTTGTTTGTTTTTTAGCTTCAACTCCTCCAAATTCTTCAGAAATAACATCATCACTAAATGTAGACCATCCGTCTAATCTATTTGTATTTCCATGATCTCTATGTTCTTTGAAAATTCTTGTTACTGATTTATTTTCTGCATCTGAACAAATAACGGTCTCATTTTCTACATTTGCTAACCAATATATAAAACTAATGGCTTCTGTGGTATTTCTTCCAAAAATTACTCTTCTTTGATCTTTTAAATTTATTATTTCTGCAGCATATTTTCTTGCTAAATCGGTCTGATCTTCTATTTTTTTGTTAGAATTAATTAAATTAAAAACAGATTTATATGGTCTTGTTAAAGAAGCATGATTGAAATCTATAACTGCATCATCTTTAAACATTCTGTAATTTAGATAAGCTTCTTTATTTAAAATATAAGTATCTTTTTCGAATTCTTTGGCATAATCTAATATATCTTTATACGCTGGTAACCAAAATTCATCAATCATTAAAAGATGTTTATAATATTTTATAATTTGAGGAAATTCTTCTCTTAATTCATTCATAATTTTGTTGAATTCTTGATAATCTTTTACTATTAATTCTAATTCTATTTGCCATGGGGCTATACTTCTTATATAGTATATGAAATTAGGATGTTGAGTTACCCAATCAATTAACATCCATTCATCTTCAGCAGAAAGAGATTTTGTATAAATAAAAATTTTATAAAATTGGAGATTTAATTTATTTATATCTAAATCTATTCTGTTAGATAGTATGACTTTTTGATTTTTCAATCTCTCTATTTTTTCTTTTATTATTTCGGTTGGGACATTTAATTTATTTGATAAGTTAGCATAACTAATTCTTGCATTATTTGCCATGCTTGATAATACCTCAAAATCTAAATTATCCAATCCCACATTTTCTGTGTCCCCCCCAAATTTTACAACCTTTTTTGGAGAATTTTCCAATAAATATTTTTTGTTAAATTGTAATGTATCTACCATTACTCCAAAAATCCGTTC
>Ga0272442_10009887_pt1 | contig 11824 bp, 9 predicted proteins | sample SSMForm2O_FD_200262 | JGI IMG/M metagenome (GOLD analysis project Ga0272442, IMG submission 200262) | Marine sediment archaeal communities from Little Sippewissett salt marsh, Falmouth, MA, United States - SSM-Form-2O | ecosystem: Environmental > Aquatic > Marine > Wetlands > Sediment ...
TCTCCAGAAACTTTAAGAATTATTGGTTTTCCACAAGGAACAAGATTCTCCTCTACCACAGTTGCATTGGTTATCTCTGTTAATGTTTCAGTACCCATCTTATTTTTTGTTTCTGATTGTATTTAACCATTATTGCACTCTTTCCTTATAATCAGTATTATCAATTAGGGGCTATCTTTCTCCCCCTGCGGTTTTAAAATAAATGCTTTTCAAAAAGATAAATGCGCTAGCTGGGAGTCGAACCCAGGTCACAGCGTTGGCAACGCCATATTCTAACCACTAAACTACTAGCGCTTAGAAATATTAGACTGAGTGTGTTTATAAAATTATTGAACAAATTATAGATTTAGACTCATGCGAGATTCAATATTAAGAACTTTTGGGGCATCTGTTGGCATAGTAACACTATAATATCCTGCTATGAAGAAAAAATTATTTTTTTTAGATCTTGCAATATTAGCGTGATAATCAGCCATTCGTTTCAAGAAATTTAAATCATTTTCTTTTTTACTTCTTTTTACATCATCATACAAATCTCTTAATTCTAATGCAACGTCTCTTCCTTCATAAAAATTTTTTCTTACATAATCACCTAATCTTTGGTACCACTTTTTTTTCATTTTTATTCATAAGCCATTCCAGGAGGCATTCCGGGTGGCATTCCACCTGGTCCGGGCATAGGTCCGCCAGCTCTTCCTGAAGCAATAACATCATCAATTCTTAGAATCATCATTGCAACCTCACTAGCTGATTTGATTGCTTGAATTTTAATCTCTAAAGGTTCTACTATTCCCCTTTCAAGAGTATTGCAAATTTCTCCAGATCCTTTTGCATTAGATGAAACATCTAATCCTGTTGTTGTTTCATTTCTATCATGACGTGCTTTTAATTCTGTTAACACATCAATTTGATCTAATCCAGCATTTTCTGCGAGTGTTCTTGGAATAACTTCTAGTGAATCTGCAAAAGCATTAACTGCAAGTTGTTCTCTTCCTGAAATAGATTGACTAAATTCACGTAATTTTTTTGCAAGAGCAATTTCTATTGCTCCTCCGCCTGCTGCAACATATCCTTTTTCTAATGCAACTGCAACATCTCCGATTCCATCTTTAATTGCACGTTCAAATTCATCAATAACATGATCTGTTCCCCCTCTTACAAGTATGGTAACTGCCTTAGGATTTTTACATCCCATTATGTAAGTCATTCCTTCTTCATTTCCTTCTTTAATTTCACGAACAGTTTGAGCATAACCTAAATCAGCAGTTGTAAGTTCATTTAAATTAGAAACAATTTTTGCATTTGTTGCTTTTGCAAGTTTTTCAATATCTGATTTTTTTATTCTTCTTAATGCAAGTATTCCCTCTTTTGTTAAGTAATATTGGGCCATATCATCAATTCCTTTTTGGCATAAAACAACATTTGCACCACTAGCTTTAATTTTGTTTATCATATCTTTAATCATTTTTTCTTCTTGATCTAAGAAATTTTGTATTTGGTCAGGACTTGTTACAGATATTTTTGTATCTGCTTCGGGATTTTTAATTTCAAGAGCAGAATCAATTAATGCTATTTTTGCTTCTTTTACTTGAGAAGGCATATCAGAATGAACTCTTTCTTTATCAATTACAATTCCTTCAATTAATTCAGTATTTTCAATACCCTCCCCTTTCTTTTTTTCAATTTTAATATTTTCTTTATCAATTTCAATTCCAGATTCTGTTTGTTCCATTACTTTTTTAACAGATTTTACAACAATATCTGAAAGTTTATCTTTAGCAGCTTCTGCACCTTTTCCAGTCATAGCTGTCATAACAATTTGTTTTAAAATATTATCTTGATCTGGTGTTATTTTTAATGCAAGCTCATGTGCAAGAGCTTGTGCTTTTTCAGCTGCAATTCGATATCCCCTTGCAATGATTGTTGGATGAATTTTCTCTTCAAGAAGTTTTTCAGCATTTTCTAAAATTTTTCCTGCAACAATAACAGCAGTTGTTGTTCCATCCCCAACTTCAGATTCTTGAGTTTTTGCAATTTCTACAACCATTTTGGCTGCAGGATGTTCAATTTCCATTTCTTCTAAAATTGTTACACCATCATTGGTAACTGTTATATCTCCAATAGAATCAACAAGCATTTTATCCATTCCTTTTGGGCCGAGTGTTGTTTTTATTGTTTCAGCTACAAGTCTAGCTGCTAAAATATTGTTTCTTTGTGCATCTTTTCCTATCATTCTTTGAATATTCTCCGGTAATATATATACTGGTTGTTTTTCAGCCATTTTTTCTAAAAACCCCTTAACTTAAAATATTAAATAAAAACCCTATTTAAATTTTATGCTGCTTTTTTTCTAACTTCACGGTCTCTATAAACCCGATGATTACACCATATACAAGCAAATTCTAAGGTTTTATCTTTGCTTTTGGAGGGGGTTATTTCTACAATTCTTACATAATAGTGTTTATGTCTTTTTTGAGAATAAGATTGAAAAGAACTCATTAATCTAGAATCATAAGTTGCATCAAATAATCTGCCAATTGTATGTTTTGCAATATAATCCAATCTTCTTTTTATTTTTGATCTCATTTTTAGTCTTTTATTTATTCATTTAGATTTTAAAAATTTTTTTTACCAATTATAGAAAGATTTAAAACACTTAATTTTATCCTTATTTAGAGGTGGTAGCACCTCAGAAGTCTATTCTGAGAGAATTAAAACAATAAAATGCGTACCGGATATACGACATTTCAATTAACTAAACCTGATTCAATCGATCAAATAGGTTTACTTAGACATCTAAGCTCTGTTTTAAGGAATTCTAATGGTGTAGTCCAAAAACTTGCTGATGGCATAAAAGAAAGAAAAGCAGATATTGAATCTTTGCTTTCAAATATTGGTGATATTTGTAAAACAAATGATGGAGACGATTTTTCTGAGATGGGGGATTTTCAAGATTATACCTCCTTTAGATTTTTTTATTATATGGGGGACGTATTAGATAACACTCTTGCAACATCTTTACGAAGATTAGAAAGAATAGCTGAAGCAATGGATTCTGTAGAAAGAACTTCCCAAGGTGGGGGAAGGGAGGATTATTTGGGTGGCGAGTTAGATTATTTTGTAACTGATGCAAACACCTTAGCGGGTATTAAAAGAGAAGCTTCAGTTGTTTTTGTGGAAGGAATACAAAAATTTAAAGCTATCTTAGCTTATTTGAATCAAAGATCTGTTGATCAATATAGATATCTTCAAAAAAGATTTCAGAATATTGGTGTAGAAGAATCTAGAATTTGGAGAAGTCCTTTAGAAGGTAGTTCCAGTCAATCTGGTTTTGATATTTCAAGAGTCCCATATGTTAAAATAGATCTTATAAGGGGTAATGCTCTCCTTACCGATTTGTTATTAGATGCTGCAACACATACACCTAATAAACATACTAGAAGAGACAGGGTTGGTAAAAAAAGAAAAGTTAAAGATGTTAAATATGTTAATCCATTTGATTTAGACAGATTTTCAAGGATTTTTGTAGAATTGTCTGATCCGAGTTACCAAGGGTATCTTAATAGTCCAAGAACATTTATGGGGGGTATTGGAACTATCCTTAGAAATTATTATGATGTTATGCATGGTTTAGAAGAAGATATTAAGGGCGTTATGTTATTGATGAAAGATAATCCTTTTGAAGTTCTTGATACAGATCCAGAAGAATTTAGGAAAGAAATGTTTGATCCTACTTCCTTTGTTAATAAAATGCAAGGAATAGATTATGAAGATATAAGGCCAACAGAAGAAGAAGTTAGGCCTTCAAATCAACGTGAAAAAAGATATTTTAGAGCAAGAGAAGAACTTCTCGAACATTTATTAAGATCTATGGAAAAAGTAATGGTAGAAAGTGATGAAGAAAGAAAACTTTCTATTGCAAGAGCAGCAGTTAAGAAAGCAACAACCCTAAAAGAACGGGTAAGAAGATCTCATGAAACAAGTCAAGTAAGAGCTAAAAAAAGAAATGAAAAAACTGATAATGAATTTTATGTTGGAGTTTCTGGAGCATATGGAGAATTTAGTTTTGAAAGAGAAGTTGCTCCAAATGTTAAAATGAGGGAGGTTCATGGAAAAAGTTTTGATGCTATGAAAGCCCATATAACAGATTTATTAGATTATTCTAGATATCTTCATTTATACCGTGCTACTGCTCCTAGAGGTAATATTAGGAGCAATATGGTCGTAATTGGACCATATGGTTGTGGAAAAACAGAAATTGCAAGAGCAATTGCATCGGATCCAAAATTTGTTGGGGCTGAAATAAATGTTACTGATGCTGTAACTTGTTTTTTTGGAGAATTTGAAAAGAATGTTGACAGAGTATGGGATGCTGCACAGGAATTAAGAAGAAATACTGGAGAAAAAAAATTAGTTTTTTTACTTATGGATGAATTTGATAGTTGGTTTAATTCAAGTGATGGTCATTGGGTAGATCATACTTATCAAAGGGTTCAAAAAACTATTCAAACTAAATTAGATGGTATCGTAGATTATGAGGGTATTGTTGTTCTTGGTTTAACAAATGAACCTTCTAAAATTCCAATGCCAATTTATAGGAGATTTAAGTATGTTGATGTGGTTGGGCAACTTGAACCTCAAGAGAGAACTGATTTATTAAGGATGTTTTTATCTAGGGGCCTTCCTCTTTCAAGTGGTTTTAGATCAGGAGATTATGAGAGATGGGGAAAAATGTTAGATGGTGCAACAGGAGATATTGTGGGTAAGGTTGTTGATGAGATTCATTATACTTTTATGAGACAATTTTTAGCAAAACATCCAAAAGAGGGACGAAGACTTAACAATGAAATTGCAAGAATGGAGAGAAAAGCAGATGGAAGAATAGATAGAGCATATGTAAAGAGAGTTCTTGGAAGGCATATGAGAGTTGCTCCTACTGATGTTGAACACGCTTTAAAAGATAAGTTAGATGAGCCAATTATACAAGAACAATTAAAAGTTGCACAAAAAGTATATGCTGAGGCAGATAAATTATTGAGGGGGTTGCATAGGAGAGATCGTTTTTTAGATGGAGATGATGTTTATAGGGGGGATGTCAGAATTGGTTTTGGAACAGAAAAGAGAAGTGCAGAAGTCCCTTAAAAAATTTCCAATTACATAATATAAAAGTTTATAAAAAAATACTGCTTGTTTTCTGAATGGAATATTCATTTTTAGGAAAAAAAATAAGTGGACCATTTACAGTTGGTTCTGGAATTTTAACTACTGATGTAAATATTTTAGAAAAAGTAGCTAAAGAAATTCCAGAAATAGGAATTATTACAACAAAAAGTATTGGTCCGGTTGCAAAAGAAGGAAACAGAGAGCCAATTATAGCAGAATATAATCCAGGTAGTTTTGTCAATGCAGTTGGTTTAACAAATCCGGGTGCAGAAGAATTTTCAAAACAATTATTTAATTTAAGAATCCCAAATAATAAATTTCTTTTAATATCTATTTTTGGTTCAAATAAAGAAGATTTTGTAAATATTGCACAGAAATTATTAGCTTATGCAGATGGTTTTGAGTTAAATTTTTCATGTCCACATGCGCAAGGTTATGGTATGGCTATAGGTAAGACAGAAGAAGCCATTAGAGAGATTACCAGGGCTGTGAGGGCTCTTGGAAAGCCAGTTATACCCAAACTTACTCCAAATGTTCCAAATATAGGTTCTTTAGCTAAAGCTGCTGTTGAGGGCGGTGCAGATGCGATTACAGCTATAAATACAGTTGGTCCGGGATCTGTGATGATAAATCAAAAACCAGTTTTAAGCAATAAAATTGGTGGTTTATCTGGAAAAGCAATTATTCCAATTGGTTTAAAGTGTGTTAAAGAAATAAGAGATTTTGTTGGTTCTGAAATACCTATAATTGCAATGGGGGGGATTTCAACTGCAAGAGATATTGAAAATTATCAAGCATCTGGGGCAAATTATTTTGGAATCGGTTCTGCTTTAGCTGGAATGGATTTTTGGCAATTAAAGAATTATTTTAAGGAATTATTGCTTGATATGGAATATAAGAAAAATAATGCTTCTAGATTTTTAAATAGAGAATTAGGAATGAAATATTTTAAATTTAAAGTTCACGAAAAAATAGATCTTGCATCTGATTTATTTTTATTAAAACTTGGTGTAAATTTCAATGTTAAACCAGGACAATTTGTTTTTTTATGGTTACCTGAGAAAGGTGAGAAACCTTTTTCAGTTTTAGATGATGAACCACTTACTTTTTTAATACATAAGAAAGGATGTTTTACAGAAGATCTTTCAAAATTAAAAACAGGAGAAGAAGTTTATGTAAGGGGGCCATATGGAAAAACCCCTAATGTAAAGAAAAAAGTTCTATTAGTTGGAGGTGGTTCAGGAATTGCAGCATTATATTTATTTGCAAAAAAAAATGAATGTGTTTCTTTGATTGGTGCAAGAGACAAAAATCATATTGCTTTTTTAAATGAATTTGAAAAATTTGGAAAAGTTTATGTAACAACTCAGGATGGTTCCTTGGGTGAAAAAGGTTTTGTTTCAGATATTCTTCCTAAAATATTAGAAGAAGAAAAACCTGATTTTTGTATTAATTGTGGTCCGAAGGAAATGATTACTAAGGTTTTGGAAATAGAAGAAAAGTTCTTAATAAAAGAAAGAATTTTTTCTTCAGTAGAATTTTTAACAAAATGTGGTATTGGTTTATGTGGTTCTTGTGCATCTTCTAAAGGTTATAGAAATTGTGTGGATGGCACCTTTTTTAATTCAGATCAGATCTGATTGTTATACTCTAATATTTATTTTATAGTTAAATAGTATATAAAAAATAAACTTTCTTATACTTTTTCAATGGAACAGTATAAAAAAGAGTTTGTAGATTTTTTATTAGAAAAAGGAGCCTTAAAATTTGGGGAATTTATATTAAAAAGTGGAAGAAAATCTCCTTATTTTGTTAACACTGGAATGTTAAATGATGGTGAAAGTATTTCTAGATTAGCTTATTTTTATGCTGCAAAAATTAATGATATCTTTAAAGATGATTTTGATTTAGTTTTTGGACCAGCATATAAAGGAATTCCTTTATCTACTGCTATTACTATTTCTCTTGCAAGAGATTTTAATATTAATAAAGGATATGCATTTAATAGAAAAGAACCAAAAGGACATGGAGAAGCTTCTAAAGAAGAAAAACAAAAGAATTGGATTGTTGGTTCAAAGATTACAGATAATCAAAAGATAATTATGGTTGATGATGTTTTTACAACTGGGGATACTAAATATGAATCTATTGAATTATTAAGCGAGATTGCAGATGCCCTTACTTTTTCTGGGTTGATTATTGCAGTTGATAGACAAGAAATTGGGATTAATGAAGCAGATGCAATTCAGCAATTTGTAGAAAAAACAGGAATCTCAGTTGATTCTATTGTTAAGATTACTGAAATTATTGATTATTTATCTGAATCTGGTAAATTAACTGAAGAACAAAAAGAAAAACTTGAAAGTTACTTAAGAAGTTATGGAACAGAAGATGCTAGAAGGGCAATTGGAATGGGCCGGATTATTGAAAGATCTAAAAGCATTATTCCTGCTTGCGATGTTTCTTTAGATAAATTTGAATCCATTTTAAGAGAAACAGCTGATGTTGAAGGTGTTGGTGCATATAAAATCGGATTTTTCTTAGGTTTAGATTATGGCTTACCACGTGTTGTAGAAATTGCAAGGAAGCATACTAAAAAACCAATCATTTACGATCATCAAAAAGCAGGTACAGATATTCCAGATATGGGTAAAAAATTTGCGCAAGTATGTAAAAAAGCGGGTGTAGATGCAGTTATTTTGTTTCCATTTGCAAGTCCTATTACAGAATATGAATGGATCAAGGCTTCTCAAGAAGAAGGATTGAATATTATTGTTGGTGGAAGAATGACCCATCCACGACAAGTTGAGGGAGATTATTCTAATAGTAAAGATAAAGATTACACAAAAATATTCAAGGATCTTGGTTTTGACCAAGATATTACTGGTTTTATAAAGGCATTTGGTCCTGAAGAAATTTATAGATTAGCTGCACGAATGGGTGTAACAAATTTTGTAGTTCCAGGAAATAATCCTTCTCTAGCTGAACCGATTATTAATATGTTAAAAACAGAGTGTAAGGTAACTCCTGCTATTTTTTCTCCAGGGTTAGTTGCACAAGGGGGAGATCTTACAGAGGGGGGCAAGTTAGCAGAAACATTGGGTGTTGAATTTCATGGCATTGTTGGAAGAGGAATCTATAATGCAGAGAGTATGAGAAGATCTGCATTAGAACTTTCAAGTAAATTATAAGTTTAAAAAACTTTTTTCATTAAATTCTATTTAAAAAGTAATGGCAAAAGATATTTAAAAGATTCTTTCTTTAATTTAAAATGGTACTTAGAGCTAAAATTGGTGATGTTATGACCAGAAATTTTATTTATGTAACCCCAAATACCCCTATTAATATAGCTAGCAAGATTATGTGTAAAAAGAGAGTTGGTTCTTTAATTGTTAAGGAAGGGCAAAAATTAAGAGGTATTTTAACAGAGGGAGATATTATTCGGTTTATTGCAAAAAATAAGAGTTTAAAAAACCCTGTTAAAAAAGCCATGTCTAAAAGAGTATGCGCTATTGAACCTGGAAAAGATATAAGCCATGCATTTAAAATTATGAAACGTAAAAAAATAAGATGGCTTCCTGTTGTTGTTAAGAAAAATGTTATTGGAATGCTTACTATGAAAGATATTTTTAAGATTCAACCAGCATTATCAGACCTTATATCTCAGAATATTAAGGTTGCTGAACAAAAAGAAAAAGAAAAGCGTGTTAGAGCGGTTAATCCTATGAAATGGGTTAGAGAGGGGCCTTGTCATGAATGCGGTGTCTACGATCTTCTCTATAAAGTTGGAGACAAGTACCTTTGCGAAAGATGCAAGAAGAAATTTAAGTAAATTTTATTATTTAGTAAAAAATGATAAAAGTTGTTTATAAGATAGTGTTAATTAAACAAAGAAAAGCTTATAAAGCCATAATTAAGCTATAAATTATACTATATACAATATATATGGTTTTTAGGGGAAAATGAAAAAAAACGAAGCAAGGAGAATTATACAATTTGGAAATTCTTCTCACATTGTATCCTTACCTAAGGAATGGTTAGTTAGGAATAAATTAGGAAAAGGAGACCTGATTTTTTTTGAAGAAAATGAAAATGGAGATCTTATTCTAAATACACAAAAGAAATCATTTTCAAAACCAGAAAAATCTGCGATTATAGATGCTGAAAATAAGGATTGGAAAATTTTGAAAAGAGAAATTGTCTCAGCATATTTAAAGAACTATACTAATATTAAAATTGCTGGAAAGGGATTACAAAAAAGAATAAAACAGATAAGGAATACTATTGGAAATCTTCCAACAATGGAGGTTGTTAAACAAACAAAAGAGGAAGTAATAACTAAAGTATTTTTAGATCCAGAGAAAATAAAATATGAAGAGCTTACTGTTCGAATTGATATTATGATTCGTGCTTTATTCCAAGATGTTAAAAAACTTCTTGAAAAAAAGAAAATTTCTGAAAAAGATGTTCAAGAATTACTTGGAAGAGATGAAGATATTAATGGTCTTTTTTATCTTTCTTTAAAGATTTTTAGAGAAAAGTTAGAAAATCCAACTTTGCTTAAATATACTACCTTACCTGATTTATTTGATTCTTGGCATGCTAATTTTAATTTAGAGTATATTGCTGATAGAATGAAAGAAATTATACCATTAATAAGAGATTATAATTTAAGTTTAAACCAAAAACTTAAAAATGATTTTTTAGATATAATAAAGAAAATAGAAGCAGTTTATGTATTAACAATGAAATCTAGAGCAAACCAAGACAAAGAGCATGCTTTAAAACTTGCAACAAAGAAAGCAGAGATTTTTAAAGAATGTGATATCCTTTCAAGAAAAAATTGGAATAAAAAAGGAGTTCCCCAATTATGTGAAAATTTAAAAAGAATTGGTTCAAGAATTCATTCTATTGGACGGAGGGTATACGGCTAAAATGGCAACAGAGGCTGGGGGGTCTAAAATTCCAAATAATCAAGAAACAAAGCAAATTTTACAAGAAATTATTGAAAGAGAGGCATCTGAAATGCTAACATTAATTGATGGTTATAGATCTTCTACTGTATTCCCTGTTGAGGGGGGAGTTGTTGGTCCAGGACCAGTTTATGATACATATAGATCTAGTGGTCTTAGATATAGGGTTGAAGCAGTTGTTTCAAATGGGTCTCAAACACAAAAGAGCTTTAATTTATGGGGAAAATATTTTAGAAGAAATGAAGATGGTTTGATTGTAGATAGTCTGGGAAGAGATTGTACTGTAGCATGTTATTTAGAAGCTGAAAGACATTGGCAATTTTCTAGACAAGTAGCAGAAGCACCATTAACTGTTTTATTATACAGACAACCTGTTGGTTTAGAAATTCAAGAGGCTATTAGAACACCCCAAAGAGTTTTTTCAGGTGTTAAAGAACCATTTGTGCAAGTTTTTGAATATTTTGGATCTGATTTTAAATCAGAAACCTTAGGAGATTCAATTTATCCATTATCTGATGAACAATTTAAAGTACTAGGTGTTGTTGCTAAGGGAACAGGTAGGACAAGAGAAGAACTTTATACTAGGTCACGTAGAAAAGTAAGAAAAATGGGTAAAGATAGATTTTATATTTTGTTAGATCAATTAATTGATCTTGGTTTTGTTACAGATTCAAAAAATGGTTCTAATGGGGGAACAAATTCAAATGGAAGGCTTTCTTTATCTCCTGGTTTTCCACAAGTTAGGTTTAGGGAAGGTAGTGAATTTGTAGGAGATAACCGGGCTTATTATGATTTAAGAGAACAGCTTATTACTCATGCTTTGTCTACTATTCTTAATTTCCAAGAAGATGCTAATAAAGTTGATTTTAAAAAAGGAGGCAAGTTGTTAGAACCAGTAAAACAAGATACTGAATCTTTAATGGATAGAAGATTTGGAAGATTAGAAGAAATTGCTAGTTATTTTGGAACAGAAGATCTTTTAAAAGAAAGAGCTGGAGAAACATTTAGAAAAGCTTATATTGATTATATTTTATCACCCCCTCATAAATCTGAATTTTGTTGTAGGGTTCATGGTGATACTAATTTAAGAAATATTTTAATGAAACCAAACCCAAGTGGTACTGATCGTGAAGGATATGCAAATGCTAGTTTTAAATTAACTGGATTAAAAAGAATGAATGTTTCCCACTGGTATAGAGACCCTTCCAAATATTTATTACAACTTAGAATAATTGGAAATCCTTTAAGAATAGCTTTAAAACCAGCAAGCGCCGAAAGATTAGCTGTACAATCTCTTAGAATGAAGAAATCAACATTGGGAAGTTCTATGGGTGTTGATTTTCAAAGAAATAGAACAATTATTGATTTAGATGAGTGTGTAGATCTTTTAGGAGCTGTTATAGGTATTCTTAATAATCATTCTGATGAATTAACTCCTTCCAGATTAAGAGGATATCATGAAAAAGTAGAACCTCTTGCAGATGAATTAGAAAACTTAGTAAGGCAAGCTGAGAGCGATAGGCAGTTTACAGGAGAGCCAGCATATAAATTAAAAAGGTTGATTCAAAGAGATTAAAATTCGTTTAAAAAATATCTTAAATATATAAAATATATACTTTATATCCTTTATCTATAAATATAAGATTTACTTCTTTAAAACAGGCTGAGGCTAAAATGAGAAAAAAATT
>Ga0272442_10009889_pt1 | contig 11823 bp, 11 predicted proteins | sample SSMForm2O_FD_200262 | JGI IMG/M metagenome (GOLD analysis project Ga0272442, IMG submission 200262) | Marine sediment archaeal communities from Little Sippewissett salt marsh, Falmouth, MA, United States - SSM-Form-2O | ecosystem: Environmental > Aquatic > Marine > Wetlands > Sediment ...
CTCGAACCCACGCTACTGTGCCATATGCGTCTTCTGCTGTCTACTCCTCTTTTGCGAAAAAGTTTCGCCGCATCTTCTCTAGAACCCCGCCACCTGGCGGCTTTCCTCACTCATGCGTCAGGGCTGTCAAGACACGGGTTGGCAAAGAAGATTGAGGGAAAGAGGTACGCGGTGCGGCCGCCTTCGCTCGGAAGCAGCGCCGTGCCAAGGAGCACCGCGCTACAGTGGAAAGCGCCATTGGTGGTTGCCATTGAGACAGTCGTAAGGCATACTTGTGCTCTTCTTGTAACCTCTGAACTGTGGTCTTGCTGGTGAAGGAGGTCTGTATGGGTGGCATGGATCTGGATGCACGCAGTTTTGCGGATGGTGAGACTATCTTCAAGGAAGGAGATGCCGGCACGGAAGCGTATATCATAATGGACGGCTTCGTGGCGGTTTCGCGGATGCAGGATGGCGACAGCGTTGCTCTCGGAACGCGGGCGGAGGGCGAGATAATCGGAGAAATGGCCCTTATCGACGATTCGCCCAGGTCGGCGACGGTAATCGCGGAAGGGGAGGTAAAGGTCGAGGTCATTACGAAGGACGACCTGGAAGACATGCTCTGCGATGCCGACGAGACGCTCGCGGTAATTCTCACCCAGCTGATAGAATCGCTGCGGTGCGCGAATGACCTGATCTCGATGTATGCGTCGAGACCGGCCTAGTGAGGACCGTCCGCTCGCGAAGCGGGACGGTGGGTTTGTAGGTATTCATGGCGGAAAAAGGTAGAGAAAAAGGGGAAAAGTCACGGCCGGTGGTGGTTGATGAGGACCTGATCGTCGAGCTTAACTTCGTTCCCCAGTGGGCGAGAAAGCCGCCGGAGGAGATACAGTACGATGTCCGCAGGTCGAGGGATCGTCCCGCCAGGTCCCGCGACCTTGACAGACGGGGCCAGAGACGCGGCAGGAGGCCGGATCGGCCCGCGCCCGGGCCGAAGCGTCGGGAGCGGCGCCCGCCCCCGCGGGATAGCGCTCCCGGGGACAGGCGCGGGGAACGTCGCCGCGAACACGTCGAAATCCCGCCCGTCCGGGTCAGCTTCCTGCCGAACCAGAAACGCCTGGCCGCCGTGATCCAGCGCATACGTTCCGAGAACAGAGCTTTCCCCCTGGCGGCCATGGCCTCTCTCTTCCTGGCCTCGCCGGACTACTGCAGCGTCAAGATAGAAAGCGACAAGGCGGGCAAGCTGGCGCTTTTCCGCTGCAAGCGCTGCAGGATGCCGGCACTGACGCGCGACCTGGCGGGGGCGCACGTGCTCAACGAGCACTTGGAAGACTACTTCGAGAAGGAGGAGACGGTGAGCGATCCGCCCTCGGGCGAATTCGTCTGCGTGGCGAAATGCGGGTTGAGCGGGGCGCTCCTGGGACCGCCTAACCACCACAGCTACGAACAGAAAGTGCGCGAGATGCACCAGTCGCGGTTTGCCGACATGCCGCTGGCGGACTATCAGGCACGAATCCACACGATCCACGATGCTGATCTGGTTGAGAAATGGAAGGAAGAGAGTCGCCGCAAGGTCGTCTACCGGAAGAAGAAGAGGAAAAAGGGTGACGACGGGGACGTGGAGGAGCTCACCTGGAGTGAAGCGGTGGAGTACATGGAAAAGGAGATCGTTCCGGCGGCCGTGGAAGAGACGCACCGGGTCGTCGTCGGCGCCGATGTCGGGCGCCGCATCGAGGATCAGGGGCTGATGGCGGCTGTTCGCTCGGCTTGGCGGCGGGAGAACAAGAACCCGTTCTCTTTGATTCTCGCGCTGCGCGGGGCCTTCAAGCACATGGGGTTGCACGTCTTCCGCGCCGGCAAGGGGCCGGGCTTCGTGGCATCGACGCGCCCGCGCGCCATCGACCCGGAACACGCGGTCGACAATATCAGGGAGGTGCTCGTGCATCTGCAGAAGTGCCCGGGTTGCACACGCGACGAGCTGGTGGCGGCGCTGAGGCCGGATGCCGCGAAGGACAGCGAGGAAGTGGCGGAGCTGCTCTCACCGGTCGGCTGGCTGGTGAACAGGGGGCATATCATTGAGTTTTTCAACGGAACGCTCTCGGTGCCGGTGAGTGGGAAGTAGGACGGGAATGAGAATGAGAGAGAGAGTGTGTGTGTGAGTGAGGGAGTGGGAAAAGGATGGAGAATCCGATAGTTCTTGTGTCCGACTGGATGCGGCCGAGATTGGTGACAATCTGCACGGCGCTCGCCGCAACGGTCTTCATCATTTACGGTAACAACCTGAACCGCATAGTGAAGAACCTGATAAAGCGCTGGCACTTCGTGCTGCGCCTGCTGACGCTGGTCATAGTTTGCGCCTTCGGATACGGTTTCCTGATAATATTCCTCGGGCGCGTCCTTGCCGACGGGCTTGGCGGGCTGGGCGACTACATTCTCTTTCCGGTGGTCGTTGGGCTGTTCATGGTTGTAGGCATCCTGGCCGAGCAGAAGCGCGTGATGTGAGGCAGCACGCCTGCGCGTTGGTGCATGACTCGAACATTTCCCGGTAGAAGTCCACCGTGGTCTCCGCGATCGATGCCACGTGTCGGTGGCCTTCCCGGGCCTGGCTTCCCACGCCCAGCGCCGGCATGCCGGCGCGCAGTATCGATTCAATCCCCGCGTCGGCATCCTCGACGCCTATACAGTTCCAGGGCTTCACCCTGAGCCTGGCCGCAGCCACGAGGAATACCTCGGGATCGGGCTTGGACGCAGTGATCGCGTTTCCGTCCGCCACGGCATCCACGTATTCGTCGAGGCCGGTGCACTCGAGCACGGTGGGCGTGTTCTTGCTGGCCGAGGCGATCCCCACCTTTATGCCGGCGGCGCGAAGGGCTGCCAGGAGTTCAACGCTTCCGGGTAGAACGTCGTCCGGTGTCATCGTCTTGATCAGCTCGACGTAGCGCGCGTTCTTCCTGTCGCACTGTTCCTGGAAGGTCTTGCCGTCGGGGAGCGGGCGGTCGCCGTATATGATCTTAAGGCTGTCGCCCCGCGAAACGCCGCGCAGTTGGTGGTTCTTCTCTTCGTCAAACGGGATCCCGAGCTCGTCGGCCAGCGACTTCCATGCGGTGTAGTGGAAGTGGTCGGTGCTCACGAGAACGCCGTCGAGATCGAAGATCACTGCCTGGAGCGACACGTCGGGGAACGGTGAGGCAAATGAGCGCTTTACCTCGAGGATGTCCGGGCGGGTGATGGTCCCATCGTCCAGTTCCACCTCGATCGTCGGCCAGTGTGCCGTTTCGGTGACTACCGTGTTCGCGGATTCCTCGACGAGCACGGTACCCTCGCTCTTGGTGCCGGTAATGCTCGGGTTCCACGCGAAGGCCTGGTTCACCGAGATCTCCTCGGTCATGCCCGGCTTACCGAGGTACTCGCGGGTTCCGTAGCCGGTAGCGCCGCCCTGGTGATGCAGCTTCCATTCGTCGGCAAAGCCCGTGGCCTCGTAGACGGCCCGCGCCTTCGCAAACAGGTCCCCGATAACAACGCCGGGCCGGGAACCGAGGATAAAGGTGCCATCGACGCGGCAGACGGCGTCGTGCTTGCGGCGAAGTTCGTCGGGAACGGGCGCGAAAAGGACAATGCGCGTGCAGGAGGCGATCAGTCCGCGATACCGGGTACAGAGCACGAGCATCACGCACCGGTCGATGGCTTTATCCGTCGGAACGGGATGCCGGTATTTCAGGATCCTCTCGTCCGCGCCCACGAGGGTGACGGCCGGGAACGCGCCGGCGGCCATGACCAGGTCGGCCATGAGCGCGGCCGCCTGGTGCTCGGTCATCCCGGCGTGAAGGTGACGGGCGGCGGCCGAGATGGCCTCCGATCCGATCTGCCCGGCTTCGCGAAGGAGCGCGCGCTCTTCGTTGTCGAGGCAGCTCCTGTGCCGCGAGATCTCCGGGTCGATGTTCTCCGTCCCGCCGGCGCCGGTGTCGGTCAGGAGCCCGGCGTTGCCGATTATTCCTGCCACGGCGTCGGCGGGCGATTTCTCGTGCCATGGGAACTCGACGATTTCGAAGCCAAGCCCGCCGATCTCCTCGTCCTCGACGCGGGGGCGTTCGATGTTGTTGCTGATGAAGTAGACGGTGTCGCCGGTAACCAGCAGCGAAGATGCGCCGATGTCCGAGGTGTTCCCGACATGGTTGTCCCTGCCGCCCGTCAGCCAGGCGAAGTTCGCAGTGGTGGAAAAAAGCGCGCCGGCGGCGTCCCTGTCGGCCATGATGGTCCGGACCTTTTCGAGTTTTACCGTGAGATTTGTCATGAGTGGCAGGTTCGCCAATTTGCTTGCGGCTGTCGAGTAAAACCCGGTAGGGTTTTTATCCCGGCGCTCCGCGCCGGAGGCGTATGTGGGTGCGGGGGTGGCGCAGGATGAAAGCGGAATTCGTTTACGACTGGGTGGAGCCGCTCGAGGTTCCGGACGGCAACCTGGTTGGTCTCTACTCGCCGAAGGAGTTCACGGAGATCCCGGACCAGGACGAGGTCGTACGGGAAGGCATGGCCAATCCCGTCGGGCTGGGACCGCTTCGCGACGAGGTTCGTGACGCTGAAACGGTCTTGATTCTTGCGGACGACGTTTCAAGGCCGACTCCCGCTTACAGGATCATCCCGCATATCCTGTCGGAGCTGAAGGCGGCGGGGAAGGCCGACGGGCAGGTGTCGTTCCTGATGTCGCTGGGAACGCATCGCGCGATGAGCGACAACGAGATAGACGCCAAGCTGGGTGCGGGGATCAGGGAACGGTTCGTGGTCGCGAACCACAGGTGGGACGATTCCTCGATAATGGTCGGCATGGGGCGCAGCAGCGTAGGCAACGAGATTCTCGTGAACAGGCGTGTCGTCGAGTCGGATTTCGTGATCGGCATCGGGAACATAGTGCCGCACCCGGCGGCCGGCTTCGCGGGCGGTGGGAAGATAGTCGACCCCGGCTGCGTGAGCGACGAGACGTGCGGGGCGTTCCACTGGGAGAGCGTGAAGTTCCCGGCGCAAGAGGTGGTTGGGGTGCGTGACAACCCGATGACGGCAATGATCGACGAGGTGGCGCGGAAGGCAGGCTTGAAGTACATCGTGAACACGATAATGGACGCGAACGCCAATATCGTCAGGCTCGTGTCCGGTGACCCGGTTGCCGCGCACAGGGAAGGATGCACGACGGCCGTGGACGTATACGGGGTGGAGATCCCTGAAAAGGCCGATATCGTGGTGTGTGACTCGCATCCGGCGGACATCGAGATGTGGCAGGGGATCAAGGGGCTGTGCACCGCCGACCTGTGCATGAGGGATGGAGGGGTGGTCATAATGGCGACGCCGTGCCCGGAGGGCGCCAGTCCGGAACACCCCGAGCTTGAGGAATACGGGTACCTGAACTTCGTCGACACCGAGAAGCTGGTGAATGACGGGAGTATCTCGATGGTGGTGGGGCATCACATGGTGCAGGGCGGGCGGCTGATCGACAGGGCCCGAAAGGTGACACTGGTATCGAACCATCTCACGCGCGAGCTCACCGAGAAGCTGCGCTACTCCTACGCGGAGTCGGTCCGGGAAGCGTTCGCGGAGGCGATGGAGATGGTGGGGCCGGACGCGCGCGTGACCGTTCTGCGGAATGCCGCGGAGCTGTTCCCGGTGGTGGGTTAATCGCGGGCTACAGTTCCAGGTCGGGGCCGTTGTCATCCTCGACATTGCGGATCTTGAGCTTCGGCCTCGGGGGCGGTTTGGTCTTCGGCTTTGGCGGGCGTTTGGGCGGCCTGGGTTTCGGCCGCGGCGGGCCGACGTCGACGAACTGGACCCAATCGAAATCGATCTTGTCCTTGTCGGCCGCGATTCGTCCTTCCCCGTGCAGGTCCTTCCTCGCATCCCAACGCTCCAGCATCAGCTCGTAGGTTTTCCCCTGCTCCAGGTAGTCGGGGATCATCTTTCGCTGCTTGACAGCCCAATGTGAGACGAGGATGTGCTTGCCGGGCAGATCGCCGAGCAGGATGCGCTTGATCCGCCAGACGTGTTCGACGAGCCAGTTGTCGTACTCGCGGGTCTTGATGTCTCTCTCGGAGGGCAGGGGGGTCATGACTTCGAGGACTGCCGCGACTTTCGTGAGGGGGAGCTTCCGATCGGGCGGCCTGAAAGCCGCGAGCGGGTCGTCGGGAACCGCGCCTGTTTCCTTTATCGACGGCGACTTGCCGAGCCCGGTCGTTCCGGGGTCGGTCTGTCCCGTCTTGAGGTCCTTCGTAACGAACAGGTCGGGATACTCGGGCTCGACGTTGAATGTCATGCGGGTCATGCGCTTCTCCGAGAACTTGAGGAGGAAGACGTCGTTCCTGCCCTTGTAGCCGCCGGCCCAGTGGGCGTCTGACTTCATGGCGAGGTAGTCGTTGTGGTTGGACCAGTGGTAGTTGTCCCACGACCCGTGGGGGACCACCAACTTGCCCGCATCGAGCTTGACCATGTGCTTCAGGTCCCTGTTCCAGATTGCCATTGTCTTGTGGTCGCCGTGGTTGACCGTCATCCATTCGCCGTTCGGCGAAATGGAGGCGCAGCAGCCGCCGCCATAGGTACGCTCGAAATTGGCGGCGATGTCGGCATAGACCATCCTGCGCTGCTCGGCCCAGTTGCCGCGGCGCTGCTGCTGTCGTGCAACAAGGAACTTCGCGTCGGCCGTGATCTGAGGCTCGGCGGTATAGGGGCCCGGCAGGCCCATGTTGGTGATGGCGCCTGTCTCTATATCGACGGTGTGCATCCAGCCGCCGCGTTTGGCGAAGATGATGCGTTTGCCGTCGGGATGGAAGTCGATCGGATTCGGCCGCATCCTGCCGCCGCCGCCGGCGCCTTCACACAGCTTCTTGCAGTTCTTGCCGTCGGCGTCCATCACGCCGACGATGCCGTTCGGCATGGCCCAGGCGATCTTCCGGGCTTTCGGGCCCCAGCGGGCGTAGAAGGCGGGGGCCAGCGTGACGGGCTTCCATTCGCCGATCCTGTATTTCTCGACCATCCAGCTGTGCTCGCCCTTGTCCTTGCGTGGCGGGCGCGTGTAGAGGAGCCATCCCTCTATCTCCGCGGCGACCTGGTCGAGCTTGGCGCACTCCTCCTTTGAGGCGCCTTCGGGGTAGGCGAGTGTGAGAGAAGCGGAGAGGAAACAGACGGAACAGACAGAACGGACCAGGACTGTCCGCAAATGGTCGCTCCGGAAGAGGGGCTGCGTCGGATCAATTGTTCTTCTGTATTGCATTGTTCCGAATCTTGCCCGTAATGTGGGTATCTCTATGAAAGTACTCTTTGAAGACTATTTCCGCAAGTTCAAGCCGGGCCGCTGCGCTGCCGGGATCATTCGGGGGTGAAGCTTGTCTGCCGGGAAGACGAGCAAGGAGATCGTTCAAGTGTATCCGAGTGAGTGGTGCGGTTGAGGGGGACGGTCAAGCGTGGGATTGGCGCGACTTGTCCGCCGTAGCTCGCAGAGCGAAGGAGGAAGCATTACGCTTAACCGAACCGCTTGAACGAATCAAGCTTCCGGCCGGAACAGATACGAAGGGGATAAGATGGCGAAGAAACGCTATGCACAGGTTGGGTTAGGCGGCAGGTCGGGCATGTATACCAGGGCGCTGGAAGGCGCTTACGCTGAGTCGTCCGAGCTGGTCGGCCTCTGCGACAGCAACGAGGGCAGGCTCCGGAACAGGCTGGAACGGGTGAAGGCCAACATCCCCGGCTGCCCGGCGAAGGCTTACGCGGCCGAGGATTTCGACAGAATGGTCGAGGAGACGAAGCCCGACGTGGTGATCGTCACGACCAAGGACTCTTTCGCTGGCACCGCAACAAGGAGAACTCGGGCGGACTGATGGTGCACAAGGCGACGCATCATTTCGATCTCGTCAACTGGTGGTTGTCGGCGATCCCCGAGCGTGTCTTCGCGATGGGCCACCGTCGCTTCGCCACGCCGCGCACGGCGGAGCGTCTCGGACTGAAGAAGCGCGGGGAACGCTGTCACGGTTGTCCGGAGGCCGAGAACTGCGCCTTCGAACTGAACCTGGAAGGGAACGAGAAGTTGAAGACCATGTACCCGGACTACCCGCGGATGCCTGGCGAGGACGAGACGCTGCCGATGCCGGAGAAGTAGGAGTGGGAAGTGGCGGGTGACCAATGACCAATGACCGGTGGCGACTGGTCACCGACGGATTGCGGGGTAATAAGCGTTAGATCCTTGCCAGGATCGTGTGCGTACTGCCCTTGCGCTGGACAGGGATCAAGTTGTCCCCGAGCTTCTCGCCGTCCAGGCGGACGTCCGGCTTTGATCGCCGGCCCGTGTTCGTGATCTCGATCTCGAATGTCGCGCCGCGCCACTTCCGCGTGACCTGTGCCTTGCCCCACTTCCGCGGGAGCTGTGGATCGATGCGCAGTCCGTCGAGCTCGGCGCGAACACCCATGAGCATGCTTATGGCGGTACGGTAGTACCAGGAGGCGGTACCTGTGTTGGGCGCATGGCTGCTCCTTCCGGCTTTGCGTTCAGTTGCGGCGCCCCGGTAGAAGTTTGGTATATAGAGCGGTATCTGTCCCGCGCGCCCGACCGTATTGCCCATGCCGCCCGGCAACAGGCAGCGCAGCGTTTGAAAAGCTTTCTCCTTTTCGCGGGCGCAGTAGAGCGCGTATGCGTAGAACGTGGCGGCATGGCAGTAGACGGAGGCGTTCTCGTTCCAGCCGGGGATCTTCTGAGTCAGCTTGCCTATTGTCTCGTCCATGCCGCTGTAGGGGGGCGACAGTGTCATGGGGCCCGAGGGCGTCATGAGCATGTGTTCGACCGATTTGACGCACGACGCGGTCTTCTTCGCGTCGGCGGCGCCGCACATGATCGCCCAGCTCTGGGCGTTGAGGAATATCTTCCCTTCCTTCGATTTTCTGACACCGAAGGGCTTGGCGGCGTCGGTGAAACCGCGGCCGTACCACGCGCCGTCCCAGCCATATCTGTTAATCGCGCGCCTGAGCTTGCGCGCTTCCCGCGCGTAGCGTTTCGCGCGTCTTGTGTCCGCGCGATGCGTTGCCATCCGGCTCCAGGCGTCGAGCGCGAACGACAGGGCTTCCGAGAGCCAGATGGATTCTCCCTTCTCCTTCAAGCCGGCCATGTTCAGGGGGTCGTTCCAGTCGCCCTGACCGATGCGGCACAGCCCGCGCTTCGTGCGGTCTCGGAGGAGCCAGTCGAGGCCGAGACAGACGTGCTGGTAGAGCGTGGCGCGCTTCTTACTGTCACCGGCGAAGGGTATCTTCTCGTCGAGGATGGAGAAGTCGCCCGTTTCGCAGACGTAATACATGAGTGACGTCGGGCCCCAGGAGTTAATGTCCTTGTGGGGAATCGAATTGATCGGGATCTGGGCGACGCCCTCGACGAAGGGCATGCCGTGCGGGAGCCAGCCGTTGGTATGCTGGTGCGACCAGATGCGGGTGAACCAGAGGCGGCTGCTTGCGGGGTCCGTGAACACGCCGCCCATCGCGTCCTGGATCACATTCCTGCCCTGCGGCGCCAGGTTGTGGCGTATCGTGCGGGCGAGGATCAGCGAGCGGCGCGACTGCCAATGGTTGATGTAGTGGTTGAACTCGCTGTCGGGCGTGCCGATCCGGACAGTCGGCGAATGACGGTCGAGGAACCTGTAGACTCGCTCCAGTGCGCGGAGGGGCGCGCCGCGTTCGAGGTACTTGCGCTTCAGGCGCATTGCTTCCTTCGTGTCCTTCGCGGGTCCGAAAGCCAGGTTCACTTCGAACGTTGCTCCGGGGGCGAGTGTCCGGGCGTACTGGAATGCCGAGATGCCCTTCTCGTTGGCCGTCTCGTATCGCCGCGGGTTGCCCAGGCGCGGCCGGCTGAGCTGGTCGGGCGTGCAGAGATCGTAGGGGCCGACGAAGTCCTTGAGGCTCAGTTCGTAGGAAGACGGTTTCCTGTCCGACGCGCAGAACACTTGGTTTCTGAGCTTGTCGAGTTTGTAGTAGTCGGGGTAGTGGACGTAGTAGGGGAAGTAGGAGTGGATCGCGCCGCCGAGCTTCCTGTCGTACCAGGACTCCTGGGACAGCAGGCCCAGCCGCCCGGCGGGCAGGAAGGAGTAGAGCGAAAGCTTGCGGGTGCGGCGCGTGGTATTGGTGGCCCTGGCCGTCCATATCTCGAGGTTGTCGTCGCGCGGTATGAAGACGCGCAGGTTGACCTTGATCCCGTTGTTGAGCACCGTCCAGTGCAGGTCCCCGCTTCCTATGGAGAATTCGAACGAGTCGGGTTCCGCCTGGACGGGGTCGAAGGGAACGCTCCAGAAGCGGCCCGAGGAGTCGTCGCGCAGGTAGAAGCAGCGCAGGTCGTCGGAATAGGCGGTCATATCCGGTTGCTGGAAGCCGGCGTTCCGCACTCGCCCGCGGTGATCGATCTGCAGATACATTGTATCGTTCCACAGGTCGGCATCGGCCGAGTCGATGAGATGAGTGTCCCTGACAGTGTAGTGGCGGCCGTCATCGGTGAATCCCTGTTCCTGCATCAGCTGTTTTCCTTTACGAACGAAATGAGTCCATCGATCGAATCTCCTTTCGGCTCAAACGCTAGCAAACGCCAAGAGTGGGTGTACAGCGAATACCGGCGGCCTGCCTGCCGGTGGGGTTGGGCGTCCGGCACGACCGCCGTCAGGGAAGGGCGAGCGTCCTCGCGAGCCGTCGGCAAGAAAGTACTTGTGCGGTCCACAACGTAATCCAATACTCATGGGATGACCACTTTGCTCTTCGACCTCTCCGGCAGGACCGCCCTGGTCACCGGGTCGAGCCGCGGGCTGGGCCTGGCCCTGGCCCGGGGGCTGGCTGAGGCCGGGGCGACGGTGGTCCTGAACGGCCGCGACGCGGCCACACTTTCCGAGTCTGTTTCATCGCTTGTGGGCGCGGGATTTGACGTCCACGGAAAGTCGTTCGACGTCACCGTTTCCGGGGAAGTTGAAACGGCGGTGGCAGCCATCGAAAACGAAGTCGGCCCGATTGACATTCTCGTGAACAACGCTGGAATACAGCGCAGGGCGGCCCTGGTCGATATGACCGGGGATGAGTGGGGCGCCGTCATCGAGACCAATCTCACGAGTGTCTTCCTGGTCGGGCAGGCGGTGGGGAAGCGCATGATCGAGCGCGAGCGAGGGAAGATCATCAACATCTGCTCGCTCATGAGCGAGGTCGCCCGCCCGTCCATCGCGAACTACACGGCCGCGAAGGGCGGCCTGAAAATGCTCACGCGGGCCATAGCGGTGGAGTGGGGCCCGCACAATATCCAGTGCAACGGGATCGGCCCGGGGTATTTCGCCACGGAGATGACTCGGCCGCTCTACGAGGACGAATCCTTCAATCGAAGGATCTGCGAACGGACCCCCGCGGGACGTTGGGGCAAGCCCGAGGAGCTCGTTGGAACGCTTGTCTTCCTGGCTTCTTCCGCGTCTGATTTCGTCAACGGCCAGGTAATATACGTGGATGGCGGAATACTGGCGGGGTTGTAGGCCCTTAGCGGTTTAATCAATCTCAACTGCGACAAAAAACAAGATAATTTGAGCACGACCAGATACGGTCAGCAGTGAAGGTGACAGGTCGAAGGTGCAGGTGCAGCGGAAGACGGAGTCATTATTGAGAGCGTGAGAGTATCTTACCTTCACTTTCACCTGGCACTTTCACCGGCGGCCGGTCTTCTTCGGTTGTGGCCACCGGCCGCCTTGTTGACTTCGTTTTTCAGTACTGCGATAAGAAACAAGTTGTTTTGGCGTCGATAGGGGCTGCTCGATGCGGGTCGAAAGTGACAGGTCGAAGGTGCAGGTGATTGAAGAAGCGCCGCTTTTTCCCTTC
>Ga0272442_10009890_pt1 | contig 11823 bp, 8 predicted proteins | sample SSMForm2O_FD_200262 | JGI IMG/M metagenome (GOLD analysis project Ga0272442, IMG submission 200262) | Marine sediment archaeal communities from Little Sippewissett salt marsh, Falmouth, MA, United States - SSM-Form-2O | ecosystem: Environmental > Aquatic > Marine > Wetlands > Sediment ...
GCTCGCGCTGGGCGGCCAGTTGCTGACGCGGCGTTGCTTTGCCTCTTGGCGTGGATGTTGGGTAGGATGATCGCGAGTGGCCAACAGGCGCTGGGTGTGCTCGTAGCAATCTCTATTCCCGTGGCCATAGCGATATGGATGAGTTGGGGAGTGGCTGTCGTGTCGCTGGTCCTGTTCATCTTCACCCTGAACTTCTTGAGTGGATGGGGGTTGGTGCCCCGTGAGGTTACCTGGCTTATCGATCTCGTGATTGTCCTGCTTGCAGTCAAGGCGCTACTCGAACCGAGACCTGGCAGGGGGATGCCGAAATCGATCACTGCCGCTCTGGTGGGTTTGTGCTCCGTGTGCGTTGCATCCTCTATCCTGAACTCGAATGGCGTGATGACGCTTGTGGCTGGGGCTAGACACCATCTCAAATACGTCCTGCTTGCCTATGCACTTCTGAGGGGCGCACACAGGGAGAGCACTCTCCGAAGCGTCGCTGTGCTTGTCTTGATCATTGGCCTTCTGCAGACACCAGTAGCAATCCTCCAAAGAATTTATATAAATGCAGATGATCTTGTGTCGGGAACAATCGGATACAACTCAAATCAGGAATTGTCATTGTTTATCATTGAGGTGGCGTGCCTATTATTGGGGCTGCTTCTAATGGACAAGCTAAGGACCAGAGGCTGCATCATAGCGCTTCCCGTTGCTCTGATTCCCATGGCACTAAATCACGCGAAGGCTGCATTTTTCTACTTGCCGATTGCGGTCGGCGCGGTACTGCTCAGCGCCAAGACTGCGATGGTGCGATTCGGAGGCAAGATGCGACTAATCTTTGTTATGGGTATAATCTTTATCGCATTGGTTGTAATAACGGATAACGTAGTTAAGCGCGCGGATATGAAGGGTTTCTTGCTGGATGGAGATGCGATAATGACTGGGCTAGTTGGTCCGGGGTATCGATATGGCGATCTTATTGGCTTCGCAAAGGATGGGAGCCTTCTCAGAGGCTCTGCAGCCATATACGCGCATTCCATTGTCAGTCGGAACTGGGCGACCGCTGTGCTGGGTGTTGGACCAGGCAATGCATCCGAGAGTTTTCTGTCAGGTGCAAACGGGATGTACTGGGACGAGTCGCTGGACATCGACAAGACGCAGCTCGCTAAGTCGCTCCTGGAGTTTGGGTACGTTGGGTTGGGCTTGCTCTTCTTGCTCCACATCCTGCTTTTCCGTGAAGTCCGACGGGTTGTCTCTGACTTGACCGACCCGTTTTGGCGGGGGATTGCCTTTGGCTTCACGGGGGTATTTGCCATTCACATCACTGCTGTGGTTTACGAGGCTGTGTGGACGACGGACGTGACAGGCTTCATGTTCTGGTTCTTGGGCGGGGCGATTCTCGCAGTTGGTCGCGTGCGTGCGCCAGCACGTGTTGGTGAGCAAAGCTGCAGCGTCTTGAGGAACACATGAGCCGGGATAATGCGTTTCACGACTACGTTATTCTCACTACCGGCTGCAGAATGGTGAAACGTGTGGATGCAGAGACTGCCGCTGAACTCGCGAGACGGGGCATTGAGGTTGTATTCTATGTACCGGAAGGGATTCTTGGAAGGGACGCTGGTTCTCTGAAGTGCATCCGTGCTCCCGCAGGGCGGATTCGCCGGGTTTGCGGATACTTCAGCCTTCTGAGAGAACTTCAGCCAGACCATGTAGAATTGTACATTGGCAGACCACGAATGCTCGTGCCGCTCTATGCGCTTCTCGCGAAGCTGGCAAGATGTCCGGTTGTAGTCTGGTGCAGGGGATCAGAGATCGCTCGCTGGGACGAGTATCGCTTCTATGTGCGTGTACTCACCCGGATTGTAGCGGCCCTTGCTGACTACCTACTTCTCAAAGAGCCATTCATGTATGACAAGATTGTAGCTGAGAGGATTGCCATTCCAAGTAAGCTGCAGTGGATGCCAAACAAGATACCAATACGGTCCGAGTATACGCTTCACAGAGATTCGCCTGTCGTTCTGTTTCTGAATTCTCCGAGGCCGATGCGTCATGTTGAGTTGATAGCCGAAGCCATTCCGAGTGTGCTCGCAGAAGTCCCTGCAGCGCGGTTCGAGTTTGTGGGAGTTCGCAATAGGGCTGAGCACGCGTACGTGTGGTCCGTGATCGAACGTGTAGGAGTGGGAGATTCCGTAGGTGTTCACTACTACCAGGAGGATGTGAACTGCTTCCTAGAGCAGGCTGCTCTGTTCGTCCTTCCAGCGGAGCGAGTGTACTTGAATCACAGCCTCCTAGAAGCCATGGAGCGAGGGATTCCCCCCATCGTGGCAGATGTTGATCCTAGTGTCGGTGAGGTGGTCGAGCATGGAGTTGACGGTCTGGTGCTCCCGCTAGATGCGGGAACTTGGGGCAGAGCAATCGCGCAGCTGCTTGTCGATGAAAGCCGACGTCGTGAGATGGGTGCAAACGCCAGGGAGAAAGTTGTGAGATGCTTCAATCTCGCTAGCAAAATCGATGATCTCGTCGACTTCTACCATGAGGAAGTAACTAAATCCAGGAGAAAAAGAGACGGTGATTAACCTGCCATGGGGTATTGTCATTTTGAGGAGGAGCTTTGCCTAAACGCAACGTACTAGTTCTGACAAGCGCCTATCCCACGGTGGCACGTCCGATAAAGGCCGTCTTCGTCAAGGAACACGCCAGAACCATCGCCTTGCTCAACCGTGTTCTGGTGCTGTATGTGCAGCGCGTTCCACTGCGCAGGATTCTTCGAATCAGGTCGAATCGAGTGTGGTGTGTTAGAGACCAGGTCGAGGATGGTATTCGCACTGTGCGATTTGAGTACGTTGCTCCTCTGGTGGGCAGAATTCCGCTCTTGGGGGACATTCTGGGCCTGCTTCTTGACACTTGTGCCGCCTTCTACGTGCTGGCAAGAATGAGATCTGAATTTACCCCGGACCTGATCCACGCGCATTTCTACAAGGCAGGCGTCGTAGCAGCTCTCCTTGGGAAATGGCTAGCAGTCCCGGTCGTAGTGTCGGAGCACTACAGCGGATTTAGCCGGGAAGTCATACGCGGTGTACAACAGCGCATAGCCAGGTTCTCGCTGGAGAACGCGACCGTGGTTTGCCCGGTCAGTGATGCCCTTAAGGAGGCCATTGCGGGTCACGGGATTCGCGCGACATTCCGAGTTGTCCCGAATTCTGTGGATCCCAAGGTTTTCTCGGTTGGCGTGGACTCTGGGCGCATGGGGGGACGTCGGGGCAAGAAACGCGTCCTCTTCGTTGGCTCAATGGAAGGCAAGAAAGGCCTCCCGTATCTAGTAGAGGCACTTGCACTGGTAGCCGCCAAGCGAACGGACTTCGAAGCCGAGATGATTGGCGAGGGGCCCGAGATCGCTCGCTACAAGGCAAGCGTTCAACGGCTGGGCTTACGGGACGCCGTGAGATTCAGTGGCGTTGCGACGCGGGCCGAGGTTGCTGCCGCCATGAGGAAATGCGATTTCCTTGTTTTGCCTAGTGAGTTTGAAACCTTCGGGATTGTTCTGATTGAGGCGATGGCGTGTGGGAAGCCGGTGATTGCCACAGATGTAGGGGGGCCGAAGAGCATTGTGAGTAGGGACGTCGGGGAGTTGGTCCCCCCCCGGGACGTGTCTGCACTAGCCCGGGCCATAGACCGCATGTTGGATTGTTACTCGGAGTATTCGCCCGAGAGGATCGCACTCCGCGCTATGGCGCGTTTCGGCTACAGTCGAGTTGCCCAAAAGTGGCAAGAGATATACGGTGAGGCGGGTTCTCTGCACAGGGGAGACCCATAGCCCAATGAGAATCGGAGTAATGGGTAGCTACAATAGCACCAGTCTGGGTGACCATGCGATTCTGGAGGGGATAGCGCGACTAGTCGGTGCTGGGACAGAACATGTATCCCTTGTAGTGTTCTCGCGTGAGCCAACAGCGACTATGAGAATGCTTCAACTACCTGCCAGAGTGCTGCCTTCATCACCGCTGCGCGCAACTTCTCGATGCGTAGACGAGAACCAACCAGCGAAGTCGCCTTTTGAGGAGAAAGGTGCCTGTGATCCGCCTGAAGCAGAGCTGCTTCTGCCCTATTGGAGGCCTCGCTTGTGGTGGTGGCTTAGGCCCACGTATCGGGCCTGTAGGCTGCTCGCAAGAGATATCAGAGTAGTTGCCCATCTTGGCTTTTGGCATAGGGTGTGGACAGAGTTGCATAACTCCGATGTCTTGCTGATTGGTGGCGGCAACTTGTTGATGGATTTCGTAAGGAGTTGGCCTATCTACCCGCTTGTCTACGTTGTTCTGGCGAAGCTTGCTCGCGTGCCCGTCGTGTTCTTTGCGGTGGGCGCGGGACCTGTGGCCACACGTAGAGGAAGAGCCTACCTCAGAATTGCTTGTCGGTTAGCCGATCGGGTGTTGTTGCGGGATGAGGAGTCAATGTCTGTAGCGCAGGGAGTCCTGCAGAGTCCAGCAGACAAAACCCTCCTGTCTGCAGACCCAGCAGTTTGTCTCCGCTCGAAGAAGAGAACAGACGCTGGACGCTGCTGGAGGCGCCCGATGATTGCCATGACAGTTGTCCCCTACTGCTATGCTGGTCTGTGGCCTTCGCAAGACACTTCTGCTTACTCATGCTATGTACGGTCCATGGCGCACGTCTGTGACTGTGTAATCAAGCGACTGGGTGGGGAAGTTACGCTGTTCGCCACGAACTACCCGAAGGACCTGATTGCAGCAAGGGATGTCTATTATCAGGCGAGTTGCCAATCACAGATCACCGTGTTGGAAGAGCGGCATACTGTAGCCGGGATTGTCGATTTGCTGTCATCTAGTGATATTCTCATAGGAACGCGATTGCATTCACTTGTACTGTCACTTGTCTCCAACACACCGTTCCTCGGCATTTCCTATCAGCCCAAGGTTGCCTCTTTCTGCAGACGCATCGGCCTGGAACGCTATGTAATCCCGTTGTCGAAGGATGGGGGTTGTTGTACAGAACAGGTCCTTACATTGGTCGGTACGCTGCTGGGCGAGGATCGGGAGATCAGAGCGCACCTTCGTTCTCAGCTTCGTGAGCTTAGGAACTCGGCGAGAGCGGGGCTCGATTCGGTGATGGAGTTGATCCATGGTGCATCTGGTACCTAGCGCACGGCTTCCTTGCCTGGGCAGTGAGTCGACCGGGATTGCCGGACACTGTGATTCTCTGGCATACTGCGAGACACGAACATAGGTTGACGCTGCTTTGAGGAGTGAAAGCGAGCGGATGGGATAGCGAGTTGGCGTTCTGGCGGGGGGTGTGTGCACTAGGATCGAGATTCCTTGCAATAGTATGAACCCGTACATCATAGGCTCACAACCGCGGGGAGAATTCGAGGTAACAGGGTGCGGTTGAAAAGCTGCACCACCTGATCTGTCAGGTCTGGGCGGCTGAGCGGGTAGGATCACCCCGGGAGAACGAGATGTGATCGTGCTGGGCAAGAAGGGGAAGCGCTACCCACCGCGGTTCCAGTTTCAGGTTGTGCTCAAGGGCGATCGAGATGCAGTGGTGAACCGCCCCAAGATTGCCGGAGACTGTTTTTGCTGAGAGGATGGGGTCATGACAAGGACAGCACGGTACTCTCCCGAGGTACGGGAACGGGCGGTACGGATGGTGTTGAGCACGAGCGTGAGCACAGCTCCCAGTGGGCAACGATCGTCTCGATTGCGACGAAGATCGGCTGCACTCCCGAGACGCTGCGTAAGTGGGTACGGCAAACGGAGATCGTTACGGGCCGACGTGGTGGTCTGACCAGCGACGAACGGGCACGGATCAAAGTGCTGGAGCGAGAGAACCGCGAGCTGCGGCGGGCGAACGAGATTCTCCGCAAGGCGTCAGCGTTTTTCGCCCAGGCGGAGCTCGACCGCCGACCGAGACGATGACCTCGTTCATTGACGAGCAGCGGGAGATCTACGGGGTCGAGTCGACCTGCACGGTGCTGCCGATCGCCCCGTCGACCTACTATGAACAGAAGGCCCGTCAAGCAGATCCCTCGCGGTTGCCGAAGCGCACCCAGAGGGATGCTGTGCTGTGCGTGGAGATCGATCGGGTCTGGCACGAGAACCGAGGAATCTACGGTGCTCGCAAGGTCTGGAAGCAGCTGGGCCGAGAGGACATCCCGGTCGCCCGCTGCACGGCCGAACGGTTGATGGGCAAACTAGGTCTTCAAGGCATTGCTCGCGGGCGCAAGCCCAAGACGACGATCCCTGACGATGCAGCGGCACGACCAATTGACCTCGTGCAACGAGACTTCACGGCCACGCGGCCGAACCAGCTGTGGGTCGCGGATCCGACCTACGTCGCCACATGGGCGGGCTTCGTGTACTCTGCATTCGTCATCGATGCGTACTCACGCAAGATCGTGGGCTGGCGTGTCTCGCGATCGCTGTGCAGTGACCTGGCGCTCGACGCGTTGGAGCAAGCACTGTACGCCCGTGGCGCGTCGCACGGGCTGGTGCACCACAGCGACCGGGGCGTGCAGTACCTGTCGATTCGGTACACCGAGCGGTTGGCGGAAGCGGGCATCGAGCCTTCGGTGGGCAGTGTCGGCGATTCCTACGACAACGCACTGGCCGAGAGCATCATCGGCCTGTACAAGACGGAGGTGATCCATCACATCGGACCATGGCGAAACGTCGAACACGTGGAATTCGAGACCCTCAAGTGGGTGGACTGGTTCAACAACCGGCGACTGCTAGAGCCGATCGGTGACATCCCATCCACCGAGTTCGAGAAGCTACACTATCAGAACCTGGAGGCTCCGGCGATGCTCGCCGGACTCAAGCAATGAAGCCTCCGGGAAAACCAGGGCGGTTCAGTCCTAAGGCTGTACTTGATTGTGTCTCCTTGCAATGCCAGAAGGGAGGGTAATGGGGCGTTTCGCTAAGAGGAGCATGGGCACGCTTCTGGCGAGTGGGATGCGGTTTGGTGTCGAGCTTGCACACTCGATCCTCATTGCAAGGTTCCTCGGTCCCGAAGGCAAGGGCATATACAGCTTGGCTGTACTGGTGCCAAGTCTCCTCACTACGCTGGGGAACCTAGGCATCAGTCCTGCAACAACGTATCTGTTGGGAAGGGGACGTCATAAAGCCAACTACATCTTCAGTACTCTCACTGGACTGAGTCTTGTGATCAGCGTAGTCGGACTCGGCGTGGGCTGCACGCTGGTTCTATCAGCCGGCACTTCATTCCTGAGAGGTGTCCCTGTGGAATACTCGTTGATTGCGCTGCTTGTGTTTCCCTTCAGACTTCTTCTACGTTATTCCAGAAGCGTGCAACTTGGGCTTCAGCGTTTCGGCCGATACAACATGCTCGTCATTCTGCGGCCGATCCTACTCCTGGTCCTCACTGTTCTGATCGTCGTTGTGCTGAGGATGGGAACCCTGGGGGCATTGGCGGCAACCGTTGCCGCTGGCCTGTGTGGAGCTATTGTGTCTTTCCAACAGGCGAAGCGCCAATCAGAACCAGTAGAATGGATATGGAACAAGCAGTATGCCAGAGAAGCACTGGTATACGGAGTGAAGGCGCACATCGGGAACGTGGCGGGCTATCTCAACTACCGGATCGACATCTTCCTTGTGGGAGCCCTAGCGAACCCGCTGTCTGTAGGCTACTACTCTATCGCGGTCGCCATTGCGGAGAGGCTCTGGCTGATCTCGCAAGCGGCAAGCACGGTGCTGTTCCCGAGAGTTGCCGCGGAGCAAGACGAGAAGCGCCTCCGGGATTTCACTCCTCTTGTTGTCCGGAACACCCTTCTCATGAGCATGCTGTCTGCATGCATACTGCTTCTGCTGAGCAGATGGCTATTGACGTTCCTCTACTCGGACGCCTTCCTCAAGAGCGTCAGGCCCTTACAGCTTCTGCTGCCGGGGATCATTGCGCTGAGTGGCGCTAGGGTTCTTGCGAACGACATAGCAGGCAGGGGATTCCCACAGCTGAATAGCTACGTCGGGGCAATGGGCGTGGCAGTGAACGTAGGTCTCAATCTTCTCTGGATTCCCCGCTGGGGCATCGCAGGGGCTGCACTAGCTTCCACTGTCTCGTACACAGCCATCTTGATCATGCGCACGTGGCTGTATTGCAGGATATCTGGCAATTCAGCATGGAAGACTCTAGTTGTCAGGAGAGAAGATTTCGGGCTTTACGTGAGGCTCGCAAAGAGTCTACTAAGGAAAACTCGAGGTTCATAAGTGGATGACGCGCTGACGATCGGTGCTGGTTTTGCTTCACGCAGGGCGATTCAGGAATTCCAGAGAAGCCGAGGGGGGCAGCAGTGCAGTATTGGGAGGAGAGAGTGAAGAGGCGACATTCGATCGGAACCAACGAGGGAGAGGAGCGCTGGCAATCCGGCGAGGATTTTGTGCTCATAGCAGGCTGTGCTAGAACAGGAACGAAGCTTTGTCGAAGCATCATCAACTCAAGCGACGACATCAATGTGACGAATGAGCTTCACTACCTTGCTCCTTGGTGGATCCGGAGAGATGTTGTGCGGACTACAGGACTATCCCGCGGACTCCCAAACGGCGTGGCTGTGACACGATTTATCGATCTCCTGTATTCCACAAGGTTGCCAGGCACGTTCTGGAAAGATCTCTCAAGAAGCGGTCGGCCTCACCCGAACACAATCATGGCCATCCCAAGGGAGCGACTTGAGGTGTTGATCAAGGAAAGTGAGAGAACCCCTCGCGACATCTTCTCTATCCTTCTTCGGGAACACGCCAGAAGCCGTGGCAAACCAAGAGCTGGTGCCAAACTACCAGTGCATATAGCTTCTATGCACGTGCTGGTTCGGTGGTATCCATACTGCAGGGTTGTCCACACAGTTCGAGATCCCCGTGCCATTTACTGCTCAATGGTGAGAGCGGATCTGAGGTCGCGCTCACGCCGCCCGTTGTATCGATTCACTGTGAGGCTCAAGCGCTTGCTGTATGTGGTTTACCAGTATCGAATTGCTGCATCTCTGCATAGGGAGCAGAGGAATTCGATCCGGTACATTCTGGTACGGTTTGAGGACTTGGTATCTCAGCCGGAGGCGGAGATACAGAAGCTCTGTTGCTTCTTGGGAGTGAAACCCGCGCCTGCGATGCTACGACCTCCTTTGAAGAACTCCTCGTTCGTTGGATCCTCGAACGAAGCAGGATTCGACAAGGACGCTCTGGTACGATGGAGAAGTGAGCGAATCCCAGTAGCTGGTTTCCTGATGAGAATCGTGCTGCGGAAGGCGATGAAGGACTTCGGATACGAGAGGTTATCTTAGAATAACTCCAGTCTAGGAGTTACCACGAAACAAAAAGTAAATTACTAACATGTGCTGTAGCTAGGTAAAATTTGTGGTCTACGGGGCTGTCTGAATGGGACTATGGCATCGTCTTCTTATATCGGATAGGCTGCCCCGGTATGCATCTGCGAGCGGGCAGGGCTCTACTGGAATACCCTCTGACTGCGGTACTGGATGGCATTACAATGAGCGCCCGAATCGGGCAAGCAATCCAGTTGGTGAGCAAGATGCCGAGATCGGCGAAGATCTCGCCTCATGAAGATGGCCCTTCCAGAGTGACTTCGGTAATTGAGCTGTGCAATGATTCAGGAGCAGTTGATGCCACGTGGTCACTTAGCGTGCGCGTCGGGCGAGGCGTATCAGAGCGGGACCCTGACCAATGTTCTACTTGGGAATGGACATCCCAATTACTCTCACTAGACTGCTCCAAGCATAAGTCATACTCGGGAGAAGGCTCAGGCCACCCATGAAGATTCTGTGGATCTTGAACAAGGAACTGGACATCAGCACCAGCCAAGCGAGCCGCCATGCCATGGCCGCAGGCCTTTCGAAGCTCGGACATCAAACGAGGATCGTTGCGCGCTACAGACACCAGCGCGACACACTGGGATCTTCTGTCCCCGTTGTCTTCCTTCCAAGACTGAACTGGCCTGGGTTGAGGATGGTCTCGGCTGCCGTAGCGCTCTTGTTCTGGCTGCCGTCTTGCCTCTTGAGGAACCCAGTTAATGTGGTGCTGATCGATCGACCACTACTGGTCTGGTGGCTTGTTCCATGTGTGATCGCGATGCGTGTGCTTCGTCCAAGGATCAAGTGGATACTTGATGTGCGCTCACCTCCAACGTTCAGGAAAGGACTGGCAGGCAAAATACAGGGAATCGCCCATCGTGGGGGACTGAGGATTGCGGGATGGCTTTTCGATGGGTGGAGCACGATCACGCCAGCCTTGCGAGATCAGGTAGCTCGCTCTGCGGGGATTCCAAGAGAGCGGGTGGGCATCTGGAGCTCTGGCGTCTCGACGAAGCGCTTCGATCCTTCCTGCAAGCGTCTTCCAACTGACTGGCAAACGCACGCAGGTGTGACTGTGGTCTATCATGGACTGCTCTCGAGCGAGCGAGCGCTCCCGGAAGTCATTCAAGCGCTAGCGGATTTGAGGAACGAACTACCGCGGCTTCGGCTCTTCCTACTGGGTTCTGGTCCTGCTGTGGGCCAACTACGAAAACTAGTTCGAGAGCTTGACGTGGAGTCTCAGGTCGTGTTTCATGGTCCTGTCCAGCATGACGAGGTGCCATCGTATCTCGCGGCAGCCGATATCGGCCTGGTCCCTGCGCCCAATACCGAATGGTACAGGGTTAGTAGTCCGCTGAAGCTAATGGAGTACCTCGCAGCGGGCAAGCCCGTCATCGCAACGGACATGGAGGCCACTCGGAGTGTGCTGCGGGACAGGGGTGATGTCGTGTGGGTTCCATGTAATCGTGGCGAGCGACCACGCGTGACGGCTCTGGCTGGAGCATTGCGTACGGCATGTCAATCATATGGTGCAGGCTTCGTGTCTGGTCGAAATCGAGACATCGCAGAAAAGGAACTTGACTGGGAGGTTCAAGTGCGGAGGCTTGAAAGCTACCTGCTGAGATGCACTATAGGAGATATCCACGCATGATGCCGAGATTCGAGGGGCGCGTTTCCTTCGCTGTCGGGACAGGACGTTGCGGGACTCACCTATTGCAGGAACTGCTCAGCCAGGAGCCAAACGTATGTGCAGTACACGAAAGAGGCCGTGCGAACGAAGCCTTTCACCGCTACTGCAAGTGGTACGATTTGCCAGTGGACTCAGAGGGTTTCCTGCAGACGAAAGAGTGCGAGATTGGGGCTGATTTGGCGCAGTTCCGGTACTCGCATGAGTCTAGTGCACACCTGTCTTTGAGTATCCATGAGCTCTTCAATCGGTTCAGTGCCAGGTTTGTGCTTCTGACGCGAAGGCCTGACGAGGTCATAAACTCCTACATTCGAAAGGGCTGGTATGAGAAGCCGCTGGTCTGGTCGAATAGCGAGCTGGCCCCAGGCTACCAGCCTGGGATGTCGATGGACCACTTCATGGGGCGACTTGCTCCAATCGGCATGCAGTCCGATTGGTGGAGAAAGCTCGGGCGCGTCGGCAAACTTGCATGGTTCTGGAATACCCTCAACTGCGAAGTGTTGAAGCAATTCAGCACACTACCTGCCTCCAATTGCAAGATTCTCCGGCTTGAAGACTTCGACTACAAGGAGTATCGGAACCTCACTCGATTTCTCGGCTTCGAGAGTGAACTCACACTTAGCCGCTTCAGGAAGATCGCGGACAGTCGTCCTGGGCGCCTCCCGAAGGTCATCCGGGTCTCCGACTGGACCGAGAAGGACTGCCTTGAGTTCGAGCGGCTCGTGGTTTCCATGGCGGAAGAATTCGGATATGACAGTAGAGTAGACAGTCTAAAGCTGGATCCGCGCGAGATCTCTGTTTTCTCTCGCGGAAACCAGAGACTCCT
>Ga0272442_10009891_pt1 | contig 11821 bp, 6 predicted proteins | sample SSMForm2O_FD_200262 | JGI IMG/M metagenome (GOLD analysis project Ga0272442, IMG submission 200262) | Marine sediment archaeal communities from Little Sippewissett salt marsh, Falmouth, MA, United States - SSM-Form-2O | ecosystem: Environmental > Aquatic > Marine > Wetlands > Sediment ...
GAAAATGATGCCGTCCCAGGCGAACGCCGCAACAAATCCGCAGGTAGCCCAGCAACAAAAGATGATGAAGATCATGCTGCCGGTAATGTTTCCCCTGATGTTGTACAACGGGCCGTCGGGTGTCAACCTTTATATCATGGCCAGTACATTTGCCGGCGTTGTGGAGCAATACGTGATTCGCAAACACATCCGCGAAAAGGAACAAGCCGAATCGAAGGGTTTGGTAGCCGCGACAAGCAAGACCGGCGGTAAAGTCAAGAAGAAGAAACCAAAGCCGTTCTTTAAAACCTGATCATGATGAAGCGTATCTCGTGAAACGTAAAACGAGAAAATGAGATACGAGATGCGAGATACAAAATACGATGTCACTGATACCATCTTCGCTATCAGCTCGCCGAGTTCGGATCAGCGGGTCATCCTTCGCATCACCGGGCCCGATACGATCGAGATTTGCAGGCACATTTGGACAGCTCCGCTCGAATCTCCAAAGGTGGGGCACGCCCCACCCTATATTCTGTCTGGCTCTGTTGCCGTCGATGCAGAGTTGAACGTTGATGCCAAGCTATACTTTTTTGTTACGCCGCATTCCTTTACTGGCGACGATGTCGTGGAAATCCATACGGATATGAATTCCGCCGTGACCGAAGCCTTAATAAAGAACATTATGGAGCATGGCCTTCGCATGGCCGAGCCGGGCGAATTCACAGCCAGAGCATTTTTGAACGGCAAGATCGATTTGGTCCAAGCCGAGGCCGTGAACGAGATTATTATCAGCACGAACGAATATCAATTGGCCGCCGCGGAGAAGTTGCTGGGCGGACAATTGGGCGAGGCGACTGCAGAACTATGTGAGAGTTTAATGGATTGCCTGAGCCTGATCGAAGCTGGGCTGGATTTCAGCGGCGAGGACATCGAATTCATCACACGAGATGAGGCGGTCGCCAGGCTCGTGGATATTAAGAATCGACTCGAACGATTACTATCGGGAAGTATCCAATATGAAACGGTTATCGACTTGCCCGCGGTAGGCATCGCCGGCGCACCCAACGCCGGAAAGAGCACCCTTCTGAACAAGCTGCTCGGCATGGAAAGAAGCATCGTATCAGACCAGCACAAAACCACGCGAGACATCCTAACCGGCATTTGCCAACTGTCACAGTATCAATGTGTGTTATTCGATTGTGCGGGCCTCGTGATTGATCCCGACAACATACTGGACGAATTGGCCCAGCAGGCCGCCATCGAGGCGCTGCGAAATAGCGATATCGTTATATTCTGCGTTGACCTCTCAGAAACCGACTGGTCCCAAGACATTGCCATTCGACAACTGATTGAATCCAAAATTGTCCTCCCCGTCGCAACGAAAAGTGATCTGCTCTGCGAACAAATGCTGCCCGAACATCTTACTGCATTGAATGAATTGTTCAGTGCCGACTTTCTCTTGATCTCAGCGCAGATCGGCACGGGGGTCGAATTACTACGAAAGATACTCGACGCCAAATTGACCGAGAAATTTTCCATTCCCCGTACAAGCAACGTCGCCCTGACCACCCGTCACCGGCAGGCCGTCACCGAGGGCATGGATTACGTCGATGAATCCATCGACGAATTGAAAGCCGGCAACGACGAGGTCGCCGCATTAACGCTGCGAGGTGCCTTTCAGGCGGTTTCCGACATCCGGCAACCCATCGCCGCACATGTCGACGAACAGATATTGAAACAAATATTCAATCGCTTCTGCATCGGCAAATAGCAAAGAAAGTGAGGACATTATGAAACGAAAAAATCTGGTTGTCATGATAGCATCTTTGGGTCTGATGTTAGGCTCTTTCGCTATGGCGGAGGAAGACCTGCATGTGCTATCTGAGAAAATCGACGGCGTTGCGCCTTCAGATATGATGCACCATTATTTACTCGGCCTGGCCGAACGCCAGTTCGGGGATTGGAAGCGACATTACGAACAGCTTAAGACGCCGGAGCAAATCGCTGGATACCAGAGCCGGCTTCGCAAAAAATTCATGGATGCCCTCGGTGGTTTGCCGGAACGCACGCCACTGAATCCAAAGGTTACGGGTGTCATTTCACGTGACGGCTACCAAGTCGAAAAAGTCATTTTTGAGAGCCAGCCGAAACACTACGTTACAGGGATCCTTTTTTTGCCCGACGCCACAAAACATAAACCACCCTATCCCGGCGTATTAGTGCCGTGCGGCCACAGCTTCAACGGCAAGGCCAGCGATGCCTATCAGACCATGGGAGCATTGCTGGCTCTCAATGGAATGGCGGGGCTGGTCTTCGATCCGATCGACCAGGGCGAACGCGGTCAGTTACTCTCACAATGGCCGAAACTGGCTGGGACGAGGGCGCATACGATGCTCGGCGTCGGCAGCATTCTGCTGGGTCGCAACACGGCCCGATTCGAGGTTTGGGATGGGATGCGAGCTATCGACTACCTGCAATCACGACCCGAAGTCGATCCCAAACGCATCGGCTGTACGGGCAACAGCGGCGGAGGCACCCAAACTTCGTACCTGATGTCGCTGGACGACCGGATTATCGCCGCGGTGCCAAGTTGCTATATCACCAGCCTCGATCGCCTGTTGAACACCATCGGCCCGCAGGACGCGGAGCAGAACATTCACGGCCAGATTGCGTTTGGCATGGATCACGCAGATTACCTGATGATGCGAGCCCCGACACCAATCCTGATCTGTGCCGCCACCGAAGATTTCTTCGACATCACAGGGACATGGAATTCATTTCGTTACGCTAAGCGGCTCTATTCCCGGTTGGGATACGCCGAACGTATTGGCTTGTTGGAAAACGACGCCAAGCACAATTACAATCGCCTGCAGCGCGAAAGTGTGGTCCGCTGGATGGCGCGATGGCTGCTCAAAAAGGACGAATCGATCACCGAGCCGGAAATCACATTGCTCAGCGAGGAGGAGATCAAGTGTGCCCGCGGCGGCCAGGTGATGCTGATGGACGGCGCACGGTCCACCTATGACCTGAACCGAGATTACGAAAAGGATTTGGCCAAACGCCGCGAAAAACTATGGGCGACCCCAAAACCCGCCGACCTACTGGAAAAGGTGCGTAAGATCACCGGAATTCAAAAACTTGCAGAATTGTCAAAACCTAAAGTCACCGCATCCGGAAGTGTTAAGCGTGACGATTATCAAATCAAGAAATTGATCTTGAAGCCGGAGAATAATATCGTGCTGCCGGCATTAATGTTTGTGCCAGCAAAAGATACAAGCCGGGGCTCGATCCTGTACATCCACGAGAAGGGCAAGGACGTCGATGCGGCTCTGGGTGGGCCCATCGAGAAACTCGTGAAGGCGGATTATTCCGTACTCGCTGTGGACCTGCGGGGCATAGGCGAAACACAGAAGGGCAAAACGGGAAACTTAAGCGGTGCTACCGGCCCTGATTGGAAGGATGTCTTCATGGCCTATTTGCTTGGACGTTCCTACGTCGGTATGAGAGCGGAAGATATTCTGGTCTGCGCGCGATTTTTATCGCAAGAGAGAGCCGGGCAGGTGAATCTCATCGCTACAGGCAATGTGGGTGTTCCTGCACTTCACGCCGCGGCCCTCGAACAGGATCTCTTTCACTCGGTCAAGCTGGTGCGAACGCTGTCTTCATGGTCAAACGTCGTGGAATCGGGGTGCTCTTTCAACCAACAGGTCAACGCCGTACATGGTGCATTGACTTTATATGATCTTCCCAATCTGGCTGGGACTTCGGGAGATAAACTGATCATCGAAGAACCGCTGGATGCTATGGGAAAGCCTTTGTAAAAGTAAAGGTGCTTGACTCAAATACCTCTCAGCAAGCAATGAAGCCGGAGTAAGCCATCGAATGTTCGATGGTACGCCGGCTTTGCTCCTGCTTTTCTCTATCCTACCTCACGAAGCAAACAAGGAGTCAAAAACTTGTTTAGCATTCGAAACCGCCTTCCTTCCGGATATTATTCAGGATTGTCTTTCGCTTCAAATTCGGCGTCGATGACATCATCGCCGCCTTTTCTCTTGACCTCTCCCTCGGGTGGAGGCGGAGGTGCCTGCTGACCGGCCTGGCCGGCGGCGCCCGCTCCTGAAGCAGCCTGCTTCTTCGCAGCTTCTTCGTAAAGCACTTTGCCCAATTCCTGACTGGCCGTACCAAGGTTGTCGATGGCCTTTTTTATCGCATCCGCGTCCTCGCCTTTGATGGACTCTTTAAGGTTGTTCACGGCACTTTCGATATTGCCGCGAACCTCCGCAGAGACTTTTTCGCCGTGTTCTTTCAATGTCTTTTCCGTCGAATAGATCAACTGGTCGGCCTGATTCTTCAGGTCAACCACTTCTCGTTTCTTTTTATCCTCTTCGGCGTGGGATTCGGCCTCCTTCGTCATCTTGTCGATCTCCTGGTCGCTCAGCCCGGAACTGGATTTGATCTCAATCGACTGCTGCTTGCCGGTGCCGAGGTCTTTGGCCGAGACGTTCAGGATACCGTTGGCGTCAATGTCGAACGCCACCTCAATTTGCGGCATCCCCCGCGGCGCCGGCGGAATATCCGTCAACTGGAACCGGCCCAGCGTGCGGTTGTCCCGGGCGAACTCGCGCTCGCCTTGAAGAACGTGGATATCCACGGTTGTCTGGCTATCGGCGGCGGTGGAGAAAATCTCCTTTTTACTGGTCGGAATGGTAGTATTCCGGTCAATCAATTTTGTCATTACTCCGCCCAGCGTCTCAACACCCAACGAAAGCGGCGTCACGTCCAGCAGCAGAATGTCTTTCACACCGGCATCTCCGGCTAAAACCGCTCCCTGGATAGCCGCACCGAGTGCGACGACCTCATCGGGATTGATACTCTTGTTCGGCTCTTTACCGAAGATATCCTTGGTGATCTCCTGGACTTGTGGAATGCGTGTCGAGCCACCCACCAGCAAGATCTCGGCGACCTCCCCGGCAGACAGTTTCGCATCGGTCAGAGCCTTACGACACGGCTCCTTCAAGCGTTCGAGGATGGGTTCCACAAGAGACTCAAACTTGCTGCGGCTGATCACAATCTGCAAGTGTTTCGGCCCGGAGGCGTCGGCGGTAATAAACGGCAGATTGACCGTACTCTCAAGTTGCGTGCTCAATTCGCACTTGGTCTTCTCGGCGGCTTCTTTGAGACGTTGATGGGCCATCGGATCATTACGAAGGTCGATCCCTTCGGTCTTCTTGAACTCATCGGCCAGATAATTAATCAGGACGGCATCCAGATCGTCTCCACCGAGATGCGTATCGCCGTTCGTGCTGAGCACCTCGAAGACGTTGTCGCCGATATCGAGGATCGAAATATCGAACGTGCCGCCTCCGAAGTCAAAGACGGCGACTTTTTCGTTTTTCTTTTTCTCAAGTCCATAGGCTAAAGCCGCGGCGGTCGGTTCATTGATGATCCGATCGACCTCAAGCCCGGCGATCTTGCCGGCGTCCTTTGTCGCCTGGCGCTGTGAATCGTTGAAATAAGCCGGGACGGTAATCACTGCATTGGTGACCGTCTCACCCAGATAGTCCTCGGCTGTCTTTTTCAGGTCCTGAAGAATCATAGCCGAGACCTCCGGGGGCGTGTATTCCTTGCCACGCACATCGACTTTGACCAGCTCATCCGAGGCGCCGGTAATCTTATAAGGCACTATTTTCTCTTCGGAACCGACTTCATGGTGACGTCGGCCCATAAACCGCTTGATGGAGAACACGGTGTTCTCCGGATTGGTCACCTGCTGATGGCGTGCAATCTGTCCAACCAGTCGTTCACCTTTATCGGTAAAACCGACCACTGACGGTGTCAGGCGAGAGCCAGACGAATTCACCAGGACCTTCGGTGCCGAGCCTTCCATCACCGCAACGACAGAGTTTGTTGTTCCCAAATCTATCCCAATAATCTTAGCCATAGTCATATTCCTTTCGCTAAAGTTCATCACTCAACTACAAAATGTGCAAACAACGTGCCAGATATCAGGTTACATGCATGAAAGTCACTTAACCAAATTGATAATAAGAAGTTATATTTTTCTCACAAGTTATTGAGTGATTATCAAACCTCGATTTTCGTGCCATTTTGGCAGATTCAGCCGCGATTGAAGAGTGAATCATTAAGCCCGAAATGCGCAATTCTATTGGTTTGGGCGTTCGGTGAGATCGGTATTATTAGGTGCTTCCCATTTCCCTGTTTTAATGACTTCATCGATCTTTTTGCCATATCCCGGAATTTGATCGTATTTATCATCGTAATACCAAAGGCCGGGAAGAAGCTCTCTGTTTCCATACCTGAAATGACGATTCGGCGTCTTGAATCCCTCTGGGTAAATCTTCACTCCGAAATCCATTATGCCTTCCTCCACTTGCAGGACAACAAAACCGTTGAAATTGATCAGGGTGGCATGAGGTCTGAGTTTCCGGACGACTTTAGGGATACGCACTCCTCTTGGAACCGGGAAGCCATCGATATGAATCGGCCCACGAGGCCGGTAATTCATAGGATCTTTAGGGCCTTGTCTCAGAATTTCCCTACCGGCTTTTAATAACGCCTCGTGATCGGTATGGTATAAAAGGAGTACTCGTCGTTGCTGTGCAAGATGCTTTGGACTTTTTTGGAAAACGGGCGCTGAAAGTTTAGACCTCAACAAAACAAAGCCGAGGAGTAAGAGAATAATCACTATGGCAAAAGCTATTATATTATCGTGCGATTTACGCGTTTCCATATTAAGATCCTAACATCCAATCCTCATTTTTTGACTTTGATTTCGTACTGTTGAAATTTGTCTGACAGAATCTTTGGCGACTGGCCCAGTCGATGTTCCGTAGGGGATACTTCAAGATCTCTGCCTTTGCAGCGAAGCATGAAGCCATTTTCAGTGATCTCATATTCAAAATCTTCCCCGCTAAAAAGATCCTTCGGCAAGGCTTATCGAGAACAGAATATCGTGAGCAAATTAACAATGAACCGCACTGAGAAGAATCCTGCCCGACTCCGGCTCGGTATCACGAGACAAGCCCGCACGGTTTCTATATGATATACGCACAACCAATGGGGAAAAATCAAAAAATAGACACCCTCGAATAATACAGAATCGAATCCCGTGTTTCTAATGAGTGAGAGACATTTTTCTTTACTGAAAAGTTCCAATCTGATATAAATTGAAGAAGTATAGTGGTTTATGGAAACCGGTGTCTGGTGCATGGTCGGATGAAAATTCGTAGGGCTTATTTGAGCCATAATCCATAACACATAACAGGAGTATGTTAGGGTAGAAACTGAACTTTTTGGAAGGAGGATTACGATGTGTAAGAGATTGGTGTGTTTCGTTCTTTTTGTTTTGGTGACGGGTCTGGCTGGCAATGCCACGGGGGCGGAAATAACCTGGGATGGTGACGGAACCGACAGCCTATGGAGTACGGCGGCAAACTGGGCCGGCGATACGGTTCCCACCGCGAGCGACGACGCGATCATCGAGATGGATCCTGGTGCGATCATTGATGATTCAGTCAAGGCGGATGCCGCTAACGTCAGGATAGCGGACGCTGAAGGTTCCACCGGCAGGGTTGTCATGACCGGCGGAACGCTGACTGTCCACCAGACCGGATCGGGTGGCCCGGGGCTGTGGATCGCCAACAGAGGAACCGGATACTTCGACATGAGCGGAGGGACGATTACCGCCGAACACGTCTATCTTCCCAGAAATGCCCCAGGACAATCTTATATGACGATGAGCGGTGGGACTATTACGACAGGGCAGTCTTTAACATTGGGACTTCATGATGGAGAGTACGGTGAACTCAATATCAGCGGCGGCACAATAAACGTTGGCACAATGTTTAGGTGTCCGGACGGCGGACAAGCAGTGCTCAATATGCGTGGCGGCACAATTAACGTCAGCGGCACGTTCTTCATTATCAGGAGGGGCAGCAGTGGTGGCACGACTTCCGGCCATGTCCAACTGGATGGCGGAACCATCACCGTGGATGATTTCGAGATGGACGCTCAAAACACCGGCAGACCGGCCACGATGGATATTACCAACGGCACGTTGGTCATCAATGGCGATAAAGTCGATAAAATCAAGACGTACGTCGCCAAAGGCTGGATTACCGCCTTCGGTAGCGGTGGGAGCGGAGTAAACGTAGGACTTGCCGGCGCAAAAACTGTCGTCAGTGCGGGACTTTCGTGGAATCCGAGCCCAAAAGATGGAGCAGAAGACGTTCCGGTGGATGTGATCCTGAGCTGGTCGCCGGGATTTCATGCCGTCAAGCACGATGTGTACTTCGGGACCAGCTTCGATGATGTGAATAACGCAACCGCAACAAGTGATCCTGCAGGAGTTTACAAAGGTTCGCAGATTGTCAACACCTATCAAACCTCTGGTTTGGAAATGAGTCGGACTTATTACTGGCGTATAGACGACATTAGCGCTGAAAATACGATATCGAAAGGCAGTGTCTGGCGATTTACAACGGAGCCGTTCGCATATCCTATAACCGCAGAGAATATCAGCGCCACGGCCTCCAGCTCGAACAGCCCGGACGAAGGACCTGAGAACACCGTGAACGGTTCTGGTCTGTCTGACGGCAAGCACTCGTCCACTCTCACCGATATGTGGCTCAGCGAGACTGGCGAACCAGGATCGGCCTGGATCCAATATGAATTCGATAGATCCTATAGCCTGCATCAGATGCAGGTATGGAACTATAACGGAAGTACAATTCTTATCAATTACGGTCTAAAGGACGTCACGATTGAATACTCCACCGATGCGGCCAACTGGACGCCATTGGGCGGTGTCACCGAGTTTGCTCAGGCAAGCGGGGCGGATGATTATGCCCATAATACAACCGTTGATTTTGATGGTGTCCTGGCGAAATACGTCAGGATAACCGCCAACAGCAATTGGGGGGGAGGCGGCGTATTTAATCGATACGGTCTGAGCGAGGTGCGCTTTCTGTACATGCCCCTGCGTGCACGAGAGCCACAGCCGATGTCCGGCGCGACAAACGTGGACCCCGATCTAACCCTCCGTTGGAGAGCCGGAAGAAAAGCGGCCGAGCACCATCTCTCTATCAGCACCGATGAGCAGGAAGTGATAAACGACACGGCCCCCGTCAGTATTGTTACCGAGGCCAGGTATCCAATATCACTCGATCTGGGCCAGACCTATTACTGGAAGGTCAACGAGGTTAATATGGCCGAAACTCCTTCGATGTTGGAAGGCGATGTCTGGAATTTTACGACACGTGATTTCATCGTGGTGGATGATTTCGAGTCCTACAATGATATGCCTGTCGAAGAGGGTGGTAATCCGGTATATCTGACCTGGGTGGATGGATATGACAATCCAGCGACAAACGGTTCAACCATCGGTTATACTGAACCGTTCGAGCCTTCCATGGAGAGCGGGGCCATCCACAGCGGCGCTCTGTCGGTACCCTTTATGTACGACAACAATATGAAGATTTCAGAGGCAGTGCGAACAATAGACCCGCCGCAGGATTGGACGAGGCACGGCACCCAAGTGCTGTCCCTATACTTTCACGGCGTCCCGGAAAATAGTGTCGAGCAGATGTATGTCAAGGTCAACGGTTCCAGGATAGTCTACGATGGTGACCCGGCCGACATACAACCGACCGAAATAGAGCACATGGAGCGAGGCATGTGGAAGCTCTGGAATATCGACCTTGCGGCGTTGGGTGTGGATTTGCAGAATATCACGGAGCTTGCCATTGGCTTTGGAGACGAGAACAATCTGACGGCCGATGGTTCAGGCATCGTGTTCTTCGACGACATCCGGTTGTATCCATCGGCTCCTGAGCCTCCTGAGGAAATATGGCTGGAAGCCGAAGCGGCCACTACCATGGGAGCGAACTGGAAGATTTTTGACGATCCGGACTCATCGGGTGGACGTCACATCGGTTCGGAAGACGGAGACGGCGACGATAATAGCACTCCGCCGGGAGTGGAATGGATCGCCTCTTACGACTTTAGTGTTGCCGGAGGGACCTACAAGATGTTGTTTAGGGCCCAGCAGGCCAACAGCGATTCCTTCTGGGTCCGAATCCCGACGGCGACGAGTCAAAACCTTGAAGATCAGGATCTGCCCGGCACCGGCTGGGTCAGGTTTGATGCGATTGATGTCCCAAGAGGCGATTGGGGCTGGGACGAGGTTTACAGTGAATTGAGTCGTGGCATGCAGGTTTTCGAGGTGATGAATTATACGCTGCCGGCCGGAGCACATACGCTGGAGATCGCTAAGCGTGAAGATGGAGTATTCCTTGACGCTATCTTGATTACCAACGACGTTGACTGAGCGGCGTTGGCGGATGTGCTTGCCGTAAAGCTGCCGTTGGACAGGAAAAGCCTGGTTTTATATCGTGTTCTTGTTTCGGCGAGTTTTCGCCGAAACAAGAACACAGGAGTAATAATATGCACAAATCAAGAGGTTTCACACTAATAGAACTATTAGTGGTGATCTCTATCATAGCATTACTTTTGGCGCTATTGATGCCGGCGCTACAGCGAGTGAAGAAACAGGCACAAGCCGTTGCCTGTCAGTCCAGCCTGAAACAGTGGGGTCTTTACTTTTCGATGTACACGCAGGATAACAATGGCAATTTCCAGGAAGGCTGGTGGTCGGGAAAGGATTATCGTGGCACTTGGGTGGCCATATTACGCCCCTACTATAAGGACAGCAATCTGCTCTTGTGCCCGGTTGCGACAAAGCCTCTGACCGAAGATGGCCAACATCCATTCGCCGCCTGGGGTGTTTATGGGAGTGAGCGCCCGTCTTTCGAAGGTCTTTCCGGAAGCTATGGAATCAATGCCTGGGTTCGTAATCCGCCAATCGAACAGAAAGTGATGCCGGATCGCTCAGAGCGGCCGACGACGAACAATTGGAGGACTCCTAACGTTAGAGGTGCAAGTGAAGTACCTCTCCTTTTGGGCGAGCAGTATTATGCCGGCTATCCGCTGATGTCCGATGAACCTCCGATTTATGATGGTCAGCCATACGTTGGGACTTCTGATTATATGACGGCTTTTTGCGTCAACCGGCACGACGGATGTGTAAACGGCATCTTTCTGGATTGGTCTGTTAGGAAGATCGGTCTTAAAGAATTGTGGACGTTGAAGTGGCATCGAAATTACGACACAAATGCCCCATTGCCGGTCTGGCCGAACTGGATGAAAAACTTCAAAGACTAACTAAACGCATTTGTTCGATTAGTTGCACCGGACCTCTATACTGCAATCAGACTGTAGTTGGAACAGTCCTAAGTTTTTGACTGAGCATCCTGGTTGAGGGCGGAGCGGATGATTTCGGCTCGGAGGGCGTCCCGGTGAGTGGGGTCCAGGGGCTTTCCATAGTTGAGCTGCAAGTGGGCCGGCAGGGTCAGCATGAACAGTCGGTTGATGGTAGCAATGGAAAGCCGGCTTGTCTTATCGGCATCGGTGCCGGCGCCGCATAAGGAACGGAGCTTTTCGATCGCGGGCGTCGAGGCGCCCATATATTTATGCATATTGATCCCCAATCGCAGGTGGCTCAACAGAAACAAAGCCTCTTGCGAACTAATTAAATGGGCGTTTTGCAATAGCGCGATCGCTCGGGAGATTTTGTCGTCGAGCAATTCCGCCTGATTGGAGAGTAGCTGGGACCTGGCTGCATTTTCGTACTCGATGATTTCGGGGATAATCGCGTTCTCAAATTGCGAGATAATCGCTGATTCAGAGACGCCGAGCGTGACTTGATTGGACAATTGATACAAGTCGCTGGCCGCCTCGGTGCCTTCACCGAAAAGTCCTC
>Ga0272442_10009892_pt1 | contig 11821 bp, 9 predicted proteins | sample SSMForm2O_FD_200262 | JGI IMG/M metagenome (GOLD analysis project Ga0272442, IMG submission 200262) | Marine sediment archaeal communities from Little Sippewissett salt marsh, Falmouth, MA, United States - SSM-Form-2O | ecosystem: Environmental > Aquatic > Marine > Wetlands > Sediment ...
GACAAGCCTCCTGATGACATTACTGGATTCCCATCCACAGCTGCTGGTCTATCCCGAAGAGTCTGCATATTTTCGTCGTTTTTGTCGGGTAACAACCGGATTGCCTATCGAAGAGAAGATCCAGCAGGCGGATCACCATCTGCTGCATATGTTTGAATGGGATGCGGCGGATCCACCGCCAAGCCAGGCCGGATTCCCTGACAGGGATTACACAGCTTTTTCTTATGATGCGGTAAAGAAGGCATTTCGTACATGGATGGAGAAGCTCGGGTTTGAAGAGCGAGCCCTGCTTCAAGCAGCATTGTTTGCCTATGGTGAAGTGAGTGGACAGCTTACGGATAACATTATCCGATGGGTTGAAAAAACCCCTTACAACGAGAGATACTCCCACAGGATCTTTACATTGTGGCCTGATGCGCGCTGTATCCATGTAATAAGAGACCCGCGCGATAACTATACTTCCTATCGGAGAAAACATCCTGACTGGACGCCGAATCTGTTTGCGTATTCCTGGCGTGGATCGACCGTTCTGGCAGAGCGAAATCAGGCTCGATTTGGCAAAGAACGCTATCTGATACTCCGTTTCGAAGATTTACTTTCGGATCCGGAAAATGTACTTCTACAAATACGGGAATTCCTCGAAATAGAGGACCATGAAATATTGCGTCAACCAACCCGGGCGGGCAGACAGTGGGGCGGTAATTCCATGTTTGGCGACAAATTTTCGCAGGTTAGCCAGACACCAATGGGGCGATGGAAAGATTCACTGGACATTCGTTCACTGGAGAAAATCGAGGCAGCATTAAATTCACTGATGACGCGGTGGGGATATATCCCTGAAAGCAAGCCGGGTATATACAAAAATCTCTCCTGGATTGGGTATATGGCGGTGCGCAAACTTACGGCCCGGCGGACCTTCAGCCGAAAGTTTGAACAGATCAAGCTTGATAGCGAGGATGATTAATGGTGAATAAGCGCTCTATAGTGGAGAGGTTTTCACTGAAAGACCAGGTAGTGATCATTACCGGCGCAGCAGGGCTGCTTGGAAGGCAGTACAGCCATACCATTGCTGAGTCAGGTGGACACGCTGTTATGGTGGACATTGAAGGATCGGCAGTTCGTGCACTTGCAGAAGAGATTGCTGCAGCCCATGGTATTGAGGGGCTTGCTCTTGAAGCAGATATCTCTCACCCGGGCCAGGTCCGTTCGGCTGTGGATTCTGTTATCGAACGATTTGGCAAGGTTGATGCATTGGTAAACAACGCAGCCATGAATCCGAAATTTGACCCCGAACATGCTGGTGAGCATACAAACCGGTTCGAGGATTATCCTTTTGAAAGCTGGAAACGTGAGCTGGATGTGAATGTCGGCGGCATGTTTCTGTTTTCCCAGGCGGTTGCCAGGCCCATGCGTTATGCTGGTAAAGGCTCGATTGTAAACGTATCTTCAACATACGGCCTTGTTGGCCCGGATCAGCGTCTTTATGAGCGTGAAGGGGAGCCGCCTTCATTCAAGCCGGTTACCTACACTGTATCAAAAGCAGCTGCAGTGGGGTTAACACGGTACCTTGCGGCATATTTCGCCGGAACCGGCATTCGAGTGAACACACTTACTCCGGGCGGTGTTTTCGCAGGGCATGATGATGAGTTTGTCCGTCGTTACTCGGCCAGAACGATCCTGGGCAGAATGGCACAGCCGGAGGAAATGGCGGCAGCGCTGCTTTTCCTGGTTTCCGATGCTTCTACATATATGACAGGAGCAAACCTGGTTGTTGATGGAGGGTGGACCGCGTGGTGAAAAAGGCAGAAGTGTTGGCGATCATCCCGGCACGGGGTGGTTCCAAATCGATACCACAGAAAAATATCCGCAAACTTGCCGGGCATCCCTTGATTGCCTACAGCATTGCGGCAGGTTTGCAGTCAGATTATGTCACACGCACTGTCGTATCCACAGACAGTGAAGAGATCGCCCAGATGGCAATCTCATACGGATGTGAAGTGCCTTTCCTGCGGCCCTCGTCGCTAGCCGAGGACGAGACTCTGGATTTTCCTGTGATGAAGCATGTCCTTGACAAGCTGGCGCTGGACGAAGATTATCGCCCCGACGTGTTAGTGCAGCTTCGGCCAACATCACCACTCCGTCCGAGGGGCTGCGTGGATACAGCGGTAAAAACACTTCTTGCTCATCCGGATGCGGATTGCGTACGCGGCGTAGTGCCTTCAGGGCAGAACCCATACAAGATGTGGCGCCCGGGAGAGCATGGCGAAATTGTTCCTTTGCTTCAGAATGATTTCAAAGAACCCTACAATATGCCCCGGCAGAAGCTGCCAAAGACCTACTGGCAGACCGGGCATATCGACGCAATTCGAACAAGCACCGTGTTGAAGAAGGGATCGCTGTCCGGTGATCGTATCTATCCAGTGTATATTGACCCGGCCTATACAGTGGACATAGATACTTTAAACGACTGGGCCTGGGCGGAATGGCGTGTACGGAATAGTGAACTGGACTTTATACGGCCAGGACGGATTCCCCGGCCAATACCTGCAGAGGTTGAGCTGGTTGTTCTCGATTTCGATGGAGTCCTTACTGACAACCGTGTATGGGTAAATCAGGATGGCAGTGAATGGGTTGCAGCCAATCGAAGTGACGGTTGGGGAATCAGGCAATTGAAGTTGAGCGGCTTCGAGGTTATTGTGCTTTCAACGGAGACAAATCCTGTGGTATCCGCACGATGTCGAAAGCTGCAGATTGAAGCAACACAGGGGGTAGGGGACAAGGCTGCCGTTCTCGAAGCTCTTCTTAAGACAAGAAATCTTTCCGGAGACAAGGTAGTTTATATGGGAAATGATGTAAATGACCTGCCGGTTTATTCACAGGTTGGCTGCTTTTTCGCGCCAGCGGATGCTCATCAGGATGTCCTGCTTCAGGCAGATCTTGTAGTTTCGGCCAAAGGCGGCACAGGGGCTGTCCGGGAGCTGGCGGATATTCTGCTGTCAAATCAAAAACGAGAGGAACAGGAATGACCAGGACAATAAAATTGGGAAATCGTGTTGTTGGAGATGGACATCCGACCTATATCATTGCTGAAATTGGAATTAATCACAACGGCAACCTTAAGATCACGAAAGAAATGATACAGGCTGCCAGGAAAAGCGGCGCGGATGCTGTCAAGTTCCAGAAACGAACACCGGATCTCTGTGTTCCGCCGGATCAGAAAGCAAAAATGAGGGAAACACCCTGGGGATACATTTCCTACCTGGATTATCGTGAAAAAGTGGAGTTTGGTGAAAAGGATTATGCAGAAATCGACCGGTTCTGCAAGGAACTGGGAATCGATTGGTTTGCGTCTGCCTGGGATATCCCTTCTGTAGATTTCCTGGAAAAGTTCGAGCCTGCAGCTTTCAAAGTGCCGTCCGCAGCACTGACGGACCTTGAGCTTCTGAAGCATATGCGCGGCACAGGACGTCCTGTAATTGCTTCCACAGGTATGTCCACCATGGAGCAGATTCGCGCAGCGGTGAAAACAATAGGAAAAGAAAACCTGCTGATAACCCACTGCACGAGTGCGTACCCATGCCCTCCCGAAGAGTTGAATCTCAGGATGATTCCAAAACTGAAAGCCGAGTTCGATGTCCCTGTTGGATATTCAGGGCATGAAGTTGGCCTGATCCCTTCCGTCGTGGCTGTCGGGATGGGTGCTGTTCTTGTGGAACGCCATTTTACACTTGACCGTGCGATGTGGGGCTCGGACCAGGCGGCATCGGTCGAGCCGGTAGGGTTCACCCGGCTTGTGAAGTATATCCGCACAACAGAGCTTTCGCTGGGGGACGGTGAGAAGCGTGTCTATGATAGTGAACTGTCTTCGTTGAAAAAATTACGTAGAGTGGGTGGTTGGTTAAGTGAAGATACTCGTTAGGAAACTGCGTTCAGCCTGGATACGGTTTACCCGATGGCTTGAAGATTTATCGCTGTATCGAAGCATACAAAAGATCAATAGAACTCTGGCAGAGATTCCGGATCAAACCGGACTCAGGCCGATCGTGTTTTTTAATGCTTCCTCCAGGATCAATCGTTTGAGCCAGAATGCAGCCTTTAACTTGATTACATCCTGGGGAATGCGCACCAGTGGGATCCCGGTTCGCTACCTTGTTTGTTATGCTGGTATGCAGCACTGCCAGATTGGTGCTCGTTTGCGGACAGGAAAAGATCAGCCGGCCGCACAACCAAATTGTGCCAGATGTATTCGTTTAAGTGATAGATTGTTTCCAGAAGAACTTGCTGACAAGATCCGCTGGCAGTCTCCAGGGTTCGAGAAAGAAATCCAGGGACTATCCATTGATCAACTTGGAGAGTACCAGTGGCGAGGGATCCCTCTTGGGGATTTGTGTTTGCCAAGCTTGCGCTGGGCACTGGGGAGACATAACCTTGTGGATGATGAAATAACGCGGTCCTTAATGCGAAAATTCTTGTTGTCCGCAGGAAATGTAGGAAAGTTCTTTACCACGTACACTGATAATGTTAATCCTGCTGCAGTTGTGATTTTCAATGGTGTCAGTTTCCCTGAAGCTGTTATTCGGTTTATCTGTATGGAGAAGAGCATCCCGGTCATAACTCATGAAGTCAGCGCATTGCCATTTTCAGCCTTTTTCTCACATGAACATGCGACTGCATATAGAATGGATATTCCAGACGGCTTTCAACTTACTGCAGAGGATGAGAAGGTCCTGGATGCCTATCTGTCAAGGCGTTTTAAGGGTGATTTCACCATGGCAGGAATTCGTTTCTGGCCGGAAATCGAAGCGCTTGGCGAAAATATCAATTCACAAATCAATTCGTACAGGCAAATGGTTGTTGTATTTTCCAATGTGATTTTTGATACAAGCCAGATCCATGCCAATGTGTTGTTTGAGGATATGTTTGCCTGGGTGGATGACGTTCTTGAGCGTGCACAGATGCATCCCGACACCCTGTTCATCATCCGGGCACATCCAGACGAACTGCGCCGGAACAAGGAAAGCCGGGAAACTGTGGAGGAGCGTGTAAGACAGCACTGTAAAAATAGCTGCGATAATGTCCTCTTTATCAGGCCCGATAATTACCTGAATTCCTACGATCTGATCCAGCGAGCGAAGTTTGTGATGGTCTACAATTCCTCCATCGGCCTGGAAGCTTCGCTGATGGGGAAAATGGTGCTGTGCGGCGGCCAATCACGCTACTCGCATTACAAAACGGCCCTGCTGCCTGATTCTTTGGAGGATTATGATCGAGTGATTGAACAGCTGCTTGCAGGGCAGGATATCATGCCGGACGAAGGATTCCGCAGAGAGGCACGGCGTTTTATGTATTACCATCTCGCGTATGCTTCGCTGGATTTCTCTCCATTCTTAAAGCAGCAGAAACATGCGCGGGGACAAATCATCCTGAAACCGTTTGACATGGAGCTTTTACAGGCTGGGGAAAATGCGCTGATGGATGTGCTTCAGGAAGGAATACTGAATAAAGGGAACTTTCGCTATCCAACTCCCAGGAATTTTTCCGTTGGTTAGTTTAATGGATGAGGCTGTGGAATGAAGCAATTTATTAAAAATCAAATCTGGCTCGCAAGTCGATACGGTTCCCGTATTTTGAGGAATGCCCTGAATGGCTGGGAAAAACGGAATTCCCTGCCTGTCATCTTCAGCAATTCATTCCCCAAGAGCGGGACAAACCTGATGCGGCAGGTGTTTTCGGCATGGAAGCATCTCGGAGGTTATATAGACTGGAGCCGCGAGGTGATTCCAACATTCGAAAATGAAACAGGCCGGCAGAGGCCTGACTCGGAAATTCTTCTGGATCTGCAGAGGATGCAGCCGGGCGAAGTCTGGTCCGGGCATCTTTTCCACACAAAGGCGCTGGCAGAGCGCCTTTTGCGAGCTGATATTGTCAACTATTTTATCTATCGTGATCCTCGTGATGTGGTCGTATCACATGCTTTTTATGTCACGAATATGGCAGCCGAGCATGTGCATCACGATTATTACAGGAACGTTCTCGCGACGGATGAGGATCGAATTAGAACCAGTATTCTGGGATTACCGGAGATCGATGTTGACTTTCCGGATATTACTGAACGGTACAGGCCATATCTTGGTTGGGTGCGCTGTGAAGATGTGTTGAGTGTAAAATTCGAGGATTTGATCGAGAATCGGGATCATACACTGCGGACGATTCTGCAGCATTACCTGAACTCTGCAGGAAACCTGGGGCATACTGAAGAAAAGTGGCTGGAGCGGATCGATACTTCTATCCGGCCCTCAAAGTCCCCAACCTATCGTGAAGGGAAAACGGGTGGGTGGCGGAATCATTTTACCGAAGAACATAAAACCCTCTTCAAAGAAAAAGCTGGTGCACTTCTGGTAGAGTTAGGGTATGAGACTGACCAGGATTGGTAATTTGTTTCTTACTTTCATGAGGTGATATGAAAATGCAGCGAGGACAACTACATTTGTACGGGACAGTTCGATGGAAAACCAATCGTTTTCGAAACATCCTGCGTTATGGTAAAGCTGAAATTGACGGGCTTCCAATTATCGTAGGGAATGCGATCCCGAAAAGTGGATCCACTCTGCTTTATAATATTCTCCGTGGTTTTGTGGAAATCGGGCCTTTTATCAATACGAAGCTATCGGTTATCAAACCCTATACCGACGGTCAACCGACGGAATCCGGATGGATTCAGAAAGAGTTATTATCATTGGCTCCGGGTGATATTCGGATCGGATATTTCCATGCAAAGCCGGAGTATCAGGCTATCTTGTCCGAACCACAAATTGCCCATTACTTTATTGTCCGTGATCCGCGTGATGCATTAGTTTCCAGTATTTTTTATGCTATGGACATAAACCCGAATCAGTTCCACCATGATTTTATTAAGAACCTGCCGGATATGGAAGAACGTTTATCTTTTGCTATCCATGGGGAAGCGGAGGGGGAATATGCAATGTCTGATGTGGGAGAACGGTACGCCCGATGGACGGATTGGCTGGATAATAAAGATGTTTGTTTGATTCGCTTTGAAGAATTGGTATCAAATCGCGAGAAACAACTGGGCATTATGCTCGATTATCTTGAGACCAGAGGCTTTTCCCCAAAACTTCCGAGAATCCAGATGATTGATAACTTGAAGAAGCAGATGGCTCCTGAAAAATCGAATACGTTCCGAAAAGGAGTTTCCGGTGAGTGGAGAAAGTTCTTTTCCGAGCGCAATATCGAAGAATTCAAGAATTTTACCGGCGATTTACTGGTAAAAATGGGATATGAGAAGAACAACGATTGGTAGTAAGTTGAGGATATTGACAGCAGGTATGTCGAGCGTTTGTAGAAGGAATTCATATTCTCGTTTGATGCTTGCAGGGTACTATTGTCGGGTGAAGAAGAATCTGAAAGGATCACCCTCAAAACGGGATTTCTCTAAGGAGTTGAGTATATGCCTGGAGTAATACTCTCGGCTGGCATGATAAAGGCAGGTTCTGCCTGGTATTTTAATATGACCAATGATCTGGCTATGTTCATCGGGTGGGATGATCCGCGTCTGATCCGCAGCACATTTAGGCTGAAATCTGTTATGACGGAAGCCAATGTAAATATCGGAAAGCTCTCTACCCCCAGATTTCTTTTGGCAATGTATCCATATGTTCTCTTCCAGAAGAAGTATGTGGTGAAGTCGCACAATGCGCCCACACCTGTTGTGAAACGCTGGCTCAAACAGGGGAAATTGATGGCCACGTATATCTATCGTGATCCTCGCGATGTTATCGTATCGACGATGGATCACAGCAAACGTGTACAGGAACGGGGTGTTTCCAGCGCCTTTACCCCATACAATACTGTTGAGAAGGTGCTTCCTCTGCTCAAGACAAATATCGAACGCTGGCGGAGATGGAGGGAGATGCCGGAAGCGCTGCTCGTAAGATATGAGGATCTCCTGCAGGATACACGCGGAGAACTCGATCGCTTATGCGAACACCTGGGTTTCGATGTGCCGCAGGAAACGCGCGAGGAGATTGTCAGCCGCTATACAACTAGAAAGAGTGATCAGTCCAACTTGCATTTTAATAAGGGAATCACCGGAAGATATATGCAAAGCCTTTCAACAGAACAAATCAATATGGTGGAAGACAGTATCGGAGATGCCCTCCAGGAAATGGGGTATCCACTTACCAATGAGTTGCGAGAACAGGGTGAGTAATATGTCAAAGAAGCCGCAGTGTTCCATCGTGATTCGAGCTTACAACGAAGAAAAGCACATCGGTCGTCTGCTTACCGGTATTCTTGAACAGACGATTCAAAACGTCCAGATAATCCTGGTAGACTCTGGTTCTACAGATGCTACTGTTTCTATTGCCTCTCATTTTCCTGTAGAGATTGTCTCTATTACACCGGAAGAGTTTACTTTTGGCCGTTCATTGAATATCGGGTGTGAAAGAGTAAAATCGGATTTTTTTGTTCTTGCAAGTGCCCATGTATATCCTGTCTATCCTGATTGGCTGGAGTGTATCCTTGCGCCTTTTGAAAATCCGGACATCGCTCTTGTGTATGGCAAGCAGCGTGGAACAACCTCAACAAAATTCAGTGAACATCAGATTTTCCGGAAGTGGTTTCCTGAAGAATCAGTACTCATCCAGGGCCATCCCTTTTGCAACAACGCCAATGCTGCTGTCAGAACGAGCTTATGGAAAGAAAGGCAGTATGATGAATTACTGCCAGGCCTTGAAGATCTTGATTGGGCAAAATGGGCTCTATCCCAGGGATATGGCATAAGCTATTCAGCCGAAGCTGAGATTATCCATGTACATGAAGAGACTCTAAAAGGGGTCTATAACCGCTACCGCAGAGAAGCTATTGCGCTGTCACGAATTGATCCTCGCCAGAAATTCCACTTTTTTGACTTTCTTCGTTTGTTCCTTTTCAATAGTATGAGTGATACCTGGCATGCGTTGAAGAAAAGGCAGCTGTTCACCAGGATTGGCGAAATACTCTGGTTCAGAGCGATGCAGTTCTGGGGGACCTATAAGGGTTATCGTTATGCAGGCCCAATCACTGAACATCTGCGCCAAACTTTCTACTATCCCCTGGGAATGAATCAGGCAGGCAAGGTATCCGAGCGAAATGTGCAGCCGATTCAGTACAAAGGCAGTTGAGGTATTCCCTTGGATGAGTATCTGATGTTTGGGAACAAGGTAAAGATGAAAAAAAGCCGGCTTGCTTTGATCATTGTTGGAATCACAGCATTGTTTGCATTCATGCTGATCCTCTATGCCACCGGCATGGGAATGACGCTAAAATCAGATTCAGTCCGGTACCTGATGGGTGCCGAGAATCTGAATGCTGGGAATGGATATATCCGTTTTGCCGGTGACGGTTCAACGAGGCCAATTTCTGTATTCCCTCCGGGTTATTCATTATTGTTGAGCGCGCTTATGTTCACCGGAATGAAGGCACTTACAGCGGCCCGGGTCCTTGGCGTTTTTTTCTATACAGCCAATGTTTTTATTACAGGATGGTTTGCCTATCGTATTACAGAAAAGCCTCTATTGGCTGGATTGGCGTCGTTGATGGTGACGGGTTATGTAGAGAGCCTTCGCTATCACACAATTGCGATGTCTGAATCCCCGTATATTTTTTTTACATTGTTCAGCAGTTTTTTACTGATCGAATATTTACAGAAAAAACGTACCTGGCTGTTAGTCGTTGCAGCCGCGATGTTCGGGTTCGTTCCAGTAATTCGCTACCTGGGAGCTGCCCTGCTGCCGGCAGCTGCCCTCTCGATCCTGCTCTTTCTTGATCGGGATCGGCGCAAGCGGATCCAGGCAGCGGTGGTTTTTTCGATACTGGCTGTGCTGCCCTCGGCTGCTTGGTTTTTTCGAAATGCAAGGTTAACCGGATCAGCGGCGAACAGGGCTTTTGAGTATCATGCAGTTCCTCTGGACAAGGTGGCCGGATATGTGGATGAAGCACTCTCCTGGTTCATTCCAGCAGTGTTCCAGTCGGAGTGGAGGCCAAGGTTATCCCATCTGGCAGTAATTGTTTTTCTCGCTGCAGCAGTATTTGTGTATTTCCAGTGGAAGAGAATCAGATATACGTCTGAATCAGGGCTTTCTGATTGGAAATACCAGATCCTTCCTCTATATGCTTTGAGTTACCTGTTCCTTTATATGGCAATCATTTTCTTTTCTTCGGCTTTCCTTGATGCATCCCTGGGAGGTTTCCAGCGATATCTGGTTCCAACCCTGTTCTTTTTTGTCTTGATCCTTGTGGATTGTATTAACGCTTTGACTAACCTGCCCGGGCGTTGGCGGCTTGTGGGGATTTCTGCTGCAGGATTGTGGGCTGTAATCATTGGCCTTCACTTTCTTGAGACCAGGCAGCAGTTATGGGATATTCGGAACAACCGGAACCTTGGATCATTGGTTGAAATGATGGAAGATGCCGCAGAATTCATTGAAAATACTGACGCCCCGGTAATGATTACAAATGATATTGATATTGCATATTTGCTGACCGGGAGATATGCTTTTATGATTCCGATAAGGATCAATGACTATACAAAAGAACTGACAGATGATTATTCTCAGCAAATGCAGGCATATTTTGAAAAAATGGATAAGGGGGCTGTGCTTGTTCTTTTTGGAAAGCTGGATGTACAGGAGAATTATGCTACCTATGAAGAGCTGACAGAAGGAATGGAAGCGGTTCACAGTTCTTTTAATGTTGAGATTTTTAAGGACCCGGATTTTGTACCTTGATGAAACTATGTAATAAACACATACCTTTTGGAACTGTTTATTCATAAAGCTGAACAGGCAGGTCCATTCTGAAAAGTAAGGAGCATCTCGGATGACCAGGAAATGGCAGGCTGTTGTCACGCTGTCGGTATTGGCAGCTGTCGCATTGGTGTTGATTCTGTATCTTACGAGCCCGGGAATGTATCTTGCCGGAGATTCCGTTCGTTATATTATGGGGGCAGAGAACATGGTTGCAGGTAATGGTTACTGCCGGCTTGACGGCTATGGCAATCCGAAGGCTATTACAGGTTTTCCTCCTGCCTTTCCAGTCAGCATCAGTGCGCTGATGCTTCTGGGTATCGATAAGTTTACAGCTCCCAGAATTATTAATGTCTTTTATTTCTGCGGGAATGTTTTTCTGGTGGGGTGGCTGATTTTCCGATTTTCAAAAAAGGTATTCCCGGCATTTCTGGGAGCATTGGCTGTTCTGGGCTATAACCGGGTTCTGGCTTTTCATACATATGCCTTGTCAGAGCCTGGATTTATTTTCCTTTCACTCCTTTCCTTTGTTTTACTGGCAGAGTACCAGCGCAGCAGTTCGTGGTGGCGCCTGCTTCTTCTGGGTCTTGTTTTGGGGATACTGCCTTTGTATCGCTATGTATCACTTGCGGTACTTCCAGTTGCCTGTTTATTGATTTTGATATTTTCCCATGAGAAGTGGAAGAATCGAATACTGAAAGTGTTCGTTCTTGGTTTGGAGGGAATCCTCCCCACGCTGCTCTGGTTTTATCGTAATTCCAGGCTGGTTGGAACTACAACAAACCGCACATTTACTTATAACCCCATGCCTGTTGAGAAACTTGTTAAGTATCTTGATGAAGTGGTGTTGTGGTTTATTCCTGAAATACTGGACATACAATGGCGGCCTCGATTTTCTCACCTTGCAGTTGTAATGGCAGTGCTGACATTGATCTATGCAGGTTATAAAATCTATCAATACAAAAAACAGGATTCCAGTACGGTGGACCAAGGGTCGTATGAACTCCTTCCTGTTT
>Ga0272442_10009893_pt1 | contig 11821 bp, 11 predicted proteins | sample SSMForm2O_FD_200262 | JGI IMG/M metagenome (GOLD analysis project Ga0272442, IMG submission 200262) | Marine sediment archaeal communities from Little Sippewissett salt marsh, Falmouth, MA, United States - SSM-Form-2O | ecosystem: Environmental > Aquatic > Marine > Wetlands > Sediment ...
TGGGCAATATAACAGCGGTTCAGCGATTCTATAGCACATTAAAATGTTTTAAGACAAATCCCAAAGGAAAATAACCAATGTGAAATGCTCATTTTTACAGTATCCGAAACAATTTGCAAATTGTGTTTGTCATTAATTATGCATCCTCTTTTGTCATACTAAGGCTAAACAATGCACGGATCACTGAAATTTCACCCATTAAAAAACATGGGCAACTAATGTAATAAATGACATAGAAATAAGAATGCAAAATAACGATATCGAAATTAAATTTCGCATTCTGTTTTTTTTATTTTCTTCAATTTTTAACAACGTTTGTGTGTGTTCCTCTACAAGATCAGCATAATTCTCTGCAAATTTACCATATATTTCTTCGAACAAATCATCTTCTTTACTGCAACATCTCATTTTTCTCATTATGCAATATTTTGCATGTTTGATTATTAAGGATTTGTTGTACAACTGTTATCAAGATAACTGGAAGCAAGCTTAGAATTATATAAATGGGAAGATTAGAGCAAATTTAATATAATCTCAGGTTCCTAGAAAAAACATTAGCACAAGACATATAAATGGGTGCTGTTCTAGGGTTCTATAGACTGATAGGTTCATTGATTTACCCTTTAGCATACTAATCTCTAGTGCTCCCCAGTTATGCTCCTTATCAAAATCACCTTAGTTTCGACTCTTATTTCATGAGCATCTCTTCTTACCCATGGAATATTATTCGTTTATATCTCTATCTTTCAATATTCTTTTTTAGTCTTTCTAACAGATCTTCTTTTCATCTCAGTAACATCCTGATCTGAAAGAACACCTTTGTTGACCAATTTCATCATGAGCAAATTATTATATTCCATAAGATAGTTGATTTCTTTAGCTTGCTGTACAATTGTTTCTGTTTGTTGCTTTATCTTCCCCTCACGTTTATTTAAGTAAGATAATGCTTTGTTGATTGTTTGTGCTTTATCATCCAATGATGCATCAACAATACCGTGAATCTTATTCAATAACTCGTCAATGTGTTTTTTTATAAGTCTCTCGTTTTCTTCAGTTATATGATTGATAATTTGGTCTTTGACATTTTGTATATCATTTAAATTATTCAACAATTCTTTGTAATTTCCAACCCTCTGGCGCAATCGTCTCATTTTAGATTCTTGAACTGAAATCATCTGGTCTATCTGTTTACACTTATCATTAAGTTCAGCAATCTTTGTTTGCAAGTAACCTTCTTTCATATCTCAGTATCCCCTTCATGTTATATATTTGACAATTTTCCCATCTCTTTTTTGTTTACTATTCAATTATTTTTTGAGGACCATATTTCATAGCTTGTAACAATTATATAAAATGTTCAGTTTGAGGCATGATAAACCATTGACATTAAACAAGGACTTGGGAGTATGTGTATGTTTTTACAGATCACTTACTCGAAAGTTAACCCATATTATCTAATACCTTTTGGGCCATGCGGAGTGTTCTATCATAAATTCCTGCTTCCACGCTACCTGTTACCACATTCATTCCAAATATATTTCTTAGTTTTCCCATCAATCCATAAAACCATAGCATCCATTTATTTAAAAACATTAAAAACTCATGATTTAATCCATTTAGCTGTGTACTTTGATCTAAAAACAAATTTATTTAAGGGACAAATGGAATGCCGAAGTATGGTCCATAAAAAGAAAACCAATCAAGAAAAGGAATCTATATCATATTCAATAGAAGACGTCATGAAAATAGCTGAAGATATATTCAGTCTTAGTAAGGAAAATGAGTACAACCCTGGTGCTTTTGTACACGGATTAATCTTTGCCCTTGAGGCCACCCAAAAATCCTACAATATCCCTCAACAACAACTTGCCAATATCAAAAGAGGATGTCGCAGGTATTTTAAAGAAGTTACAAATAGTAAAAAATTATAATGAATCACCCAACACATGCATATTCATCAAAATTATCATTTCTGAAAACGCGTAAGGTCTATCCTACACCAATCGTTAAAATCATTCTTACCGCGTGAACCATCTGAATAATCCACCATTTTATAGACATATTCGTAATTCATGACACTTTTATATGGACGCCATTTCCAGAAGCTTATCTGCCAAGGTTTTTTTCCTTCTTGGTCATCGCACCCTGGAGTATTATCATGGAAAATGCCTAATGTATGGCCAGTTTCATGCATCATTGCACCAGCATAAACAACGGCTCGAATATCTTCCATATTCATATCTGCCCAGACTATTCTATTTATGATAGGGTATTTCCTTGGTATTTGGTCATGAGCTTTCGTTGAAACCTGAAAACAATCCAATTTATCGTCTCCAACAAATACAAAACCAGCATAACTAGCATGATATACTACAAGCCCATAATGAAATACTCCTTTTCGCCAATAATTTCTATCTCCGTTGAGGAAAAAATTGAAATAAATATCTTCCAATTCATGTCGGCTAGTATTCCCATCAAATGGAATATCAGTTTGGCCTCCTCCCATACACCCATCATCAATATGCAATACTATATTGTGCCTCCTAAATGCATTTTTCAGAAGATCTTTTGTTAATTGAGGTATTGTATTTCCTTCGCCATTGGGACCTATCTCCATTTGATCAATCTCAAGGAAAATATCTTTTCTAAATGGATCTGAACCCCATTGAGAAGTAAGATACTCTTCTACATTATCAAGGCCATCTAGATCCGGATCGAAATTTTCATGATCCTCCCATTCAAATGGATCGTATATCCAAGCATGCTCGTATGTATCTTGATGCGAATTATACCAGGCAAAATGACCCCATCTATGCTCCCATTCTATTGGAACCCCATCACCATCATCATCTCTACCTAGATCACATGTTTCAAAATCTGTTCCATATACATTTACCTCTGTCCAATATGGTATGCCATCGTTATCAAAATCGTTTTGATAGATATTGAACCAGAGTTCACAGTCCCTTTCTCTTTGATATATGCTGCCATCATCACATCCATTAAGTCTTCCATAACCGCTAGGATCTGCACTAATGAATTCTTCATAGGCAAAATCATCACCCCACCAATGACCTGTCATTATGCTATATGTAAGATCTACTCCAAAACTGCTTCTATAATTATCACTGGCATCATAATCAATACAACTTACATCACATCGATTGTTCCTACCAAAGTTCCAATCCCATAATTCAATCCTTATGTTAACAATTTCTTCATCATCCGGAACATTTAGTTTTGCAGACCACCCTACATTGTCAATATATCTTGTATTGCGCCAAATTGGGCTAGTGAACTTCACATCGTTGATAAAGACTTTAACATAAAAATCAGGGTCGCTAAACCAATCGATTTTTTCTATATGATGCGTCTGAAGGTCACGTTTTTCTAAGGACCGTATCTTTTGTATCTCTACTGTTACTGTTGTATCAACCAACGGATCCAAATCTGTTTCATCCATATCCACCTGGGCAGAAGGAGGATTCAATTTCAAAGAAATAGCAGATACGCTAGAGGCAAAAAAAATAGTTATTGTAACTAAGCATATTATTCTTTTCACATATATCTTCATATTAGAACCCCCGGTTAATTACTATTTTGAAATTTTGCATTATATTATGGAATAGCGAAACACCCATATATATTTTATTACATTAATTAATTTAATCTAAAAGTGAATCCAAGCGGGAAATCCCCAAATTTTAAAGTTTTGGGATGAATTGCATTGAGGGTTAAGACCAAAACACCGTTAGGTATTATTATCCCCCTTTGGGAAAGCCACGACATGAATGTCGTGGAGGGGGGACATAATGTATTCATATGTTCTACCCTTAAAATAGCATTATCAAAATATCGGCTTCGTCATAGGAATTCTTTTAGCTTTTTTATATCTGGGTTTATTATTCCTTGTATTCTTATTGGAAACAAAATCTCCATCATGTGCACTTCTCCGATATATCCCCAATAAGTTTCGTTTACAATTTCACTGAATTTTTTTGCATGTTTCATATCTTTAGCTCTGAAACATATAACCCAGTCAAAAGTACCATGAGTAAGCATGCTGTTTTCAATTTTTATATCTATTTTTGATGCTGAGTCCTCTAGTTGCCGTTTAATTATTTTATTAGCTAGTTTTTCATCTATTGGTAAGGTTGTTCTTTTGATTAGAATCATATAGCTTTTTAGTCCTTGTTTTTCCTCGTTAACTACTGCAGCATATCCCCAAATCGATTTATTTTCTTCTAATCTATTGATGATTCTCCATACTTTCTGTCTTGAATAACCACAATTTTTAGATATGGTGTCGATATTTTCCTTTGCATTCTTTTGTAGTTCAGCAATAACCTTCAATTCATCTTCATAAATTTGTTTCTTACTACTTTTAGCCATGTTGATTCCCCTATAATAAAATTTATAACATTTGTTACTATATAAAGTTTTTTTTGTATTTATTATTGTTCAATAAAAACATATATAGACTATTGCTAATAAATAATATTAATGGACTACACACGAACGGTATTGCTCTAAAATTAAAGTAAACGTATTATTTGAAGTTATCTTTGTGTTTAATTTTGAAAATATTGATTTTCATACTATCACAATAAGGACACCGGGTTCTCCAGGAACCTAAGACAATGGCGGGTACATTAAGGGAAATCTATCCTGGTTATCTCCACCCAAAATAGTATAGGTTGTATCTATAATACCATCACCATTATTATCATTCGCACCTTCACTTGTCTCATCAAAATCATCCCAATAGTTACCGATATAACCATTATCCCATTGATTTAGTAAACCATCACCAGCATTGTATTCTATATTTTGTCTAAGCACGTTTAAAAATATTATATTACCACTCGCACCACAACAAAAATACAAACCCCTTTGATTATTTTCAATCAAATTACCATAGATTGTGTTATTTGACGACTGAACCCTAACACCATAATCATTGTTTGATATGATGTTATTGGAAATCGTATTTAATTCTGAACCAAACCATATATAAATACCATATTTTATGCTGGATGATATATTATTAAATGAGATAATGTTTGTATTTGTTTTTTCTAACACAAGACCATACGTATTATTTGAAAGATTATTATATGAAATATTATTGTAGCGCGATTCTTTATTAATCCATATACCTTGTTTATTATTCAATATTGTATTATTGGATATGATATTGTTTGATGAATTGACATTTATTCCGATGGTATTTACTGATTCGTTTGTGTTTATTATTTTGAAATTTTTTATTATGCAATTCCCCTTATCTACAAAAACAATATTAGAGTTAGTATTTCTACTTTCATTAAAAACTATTATTGTTTTATCAGTACTGTATCCAATCAAATTAATTGACTTGGTTATCAATAGTGTCTCATGATAACTCCCATTTTCCACATAGATTATATCACCATCATCTGCATTATCGATAGCCTCTTGGATACTTGTGTAATCTCTTCCTCCATCCTCATCTACATAAATTATCTTTGAGCTAACTGGTAAACTTTCATCCATACACCCATTTAAAACAGCGGTCAGAAGTATCGTAATTCCTATTATTAACAATTTTTTCATTTATTCCCACTCGGATTACAATAAAAAGAATCGAGGATTGGTTAATAACTTCTTTTCCTATTAGATTCATTACAGATAAATCCTGATTCATGCTTTATTTTTATCTCAGAAAATGTGTGATATGGGTTTTCATATCTGAGGAACACTATAAAACATAATTTCTTCAATTTTTATGTTTAAATCGGAATTCTAACATATTTAGGAAGTTACTTTTTACTCTGATTTTCAGATCCGAGTCATAAACATTTTGGGACTAACTCTGACAAAAACACAAACCACAAGAGGGTTGTATCGTCATCGTTCTACATTACTAAAAAATTAATAGAAAAAAGAGAATGGTTGGTTTTATTGAAGATATAGCAGTCGTGCTAACAATGAAAAATGCTGCATGAGTTTTTTAAATAACTGCAAGAATAAGGGATTGATTGCTTTGTTCTTCGACATGCTTACTTCAGATGTTGCCAAGTTATTTTCATAAACATATCTATTTATAAACTAAAGAAATCATCAGATTTTTTTCCATCAATATCAGAAAATGCATAATCAAAAAGCCAATTGTTGTATCTGTCAAGATAAGTTGAAACATCAATATCTGATTGACTGTCATAATAATTCACCCATTCTGACCATACCTTTCGTTGCTCATTCATGAGTAATTTTACATCATCTTTATACCGTTTGTATAAATCAACAACAGAAACAAACAAATCAAAGGATTCATCAACACCTTTTTCAAAACCTGAATAAAAATTGTTTTTCTCAGTAACATTGTGTTTCGTTGATTTGATAGCATCTTTCATCATTTTTTGTTTTTTGCTTTTTATTGACCCATATTTCATTATCTTACTCCAAATGCCAACATTTTTAGAAAATCTATATTTAATCGAAAAATTGTATCTAATTTATTTTTTGAATCTATTATTATTATTATTATTATAAATAAGTACTATTTTAAATTTTCCCGATTGAAACATTCGCGAGAAGAATCATTTTTTTAGATGTAGTCAATCATGTCCAATAATTTGATTTACACGTTTTATTATTTTTTCATGATCGTCCATACCTGTGCCTTCCTCGATTGCAGCCTCTGGTTTGTTACCATATATAAGTTCTACAAGCTTTTTAATTTCGTCGGATTCTATTTGTTCTAAACATGTCCCATCTTCACTCACGTTTTCACCATGACAGTCAATACTAAATCATTATAAAAATCTATTCTTTTGTTAGCTTTATCGATGAAATCACAAGTATCAATTTTAAATTGAAAATTCAATTCCTAAATGCAATCTTAAACCCATGTTTCAATGGATTCTCTAAATATTTCTCCAGCCTCTTTGATTACTTTGTCATCCACCGGTGCAAACGAAGCTCTAGCAATTGCTAAAGGTATTCTTCGGATATAATCGGCCATTCGGAGATCTCTTCGCAGAGTTGTATAATAATACTTTTCAACGATTTCGTTTACATCATCGATGTATTTTCCCACTGTCTTTTCTGTAGCAGTTATCTTCGGTTCATATGTTCTTGACAGCTTCATCCATTGATCATAATAATCATGTTTTTCTTTTATTTCTCCACCACCATAAAATTTCTTATGAAAAAGGTTTATTCTATCATCCTTGCTAATATTTTGTACTTTAACAATAAGTGCACATCTACTTACAAGAAGAGGGGAGAGCCCAATGTCTAAGAGAGCTTTTTTCCCAAACACTTTTGATTTAGGATTTGCAAATGAGATCATGATAAACTCGCTTTCAATGTTTTGATGAAGTTTTGCGGAATGTACACTACATTTACCATTTGAAAGTAGCTCATAACAGTACTCGATATCATCTCCAGGAATTTTATCAAATTCATCGATCAAAACCAGTTTTTCATGCGAATGTGGCAGTGCACCTAAATCCCCAGTTCCAAGATTACATACAAGCCCAGATCTCGTAGTATTTGCACCGATATTTGTAATGTCGGAGAATCGATCACCGATTATCTCCTTTGCCATCGTTTTACTGCTACCTGGCTCTCCAATAATTAAAGAATGAACTGGCTCGCGGAATGTGGAAAACATACTAGTTACAATGACTTTTTTCATTATGTCATTGCCATGTATTTCTTGAAAGACATTCTGCCAGAAACCTTTAAAACCTCTCTCTTTTGCAAACTTTATAAGTTCTTCATCTGGTAGGTATATCCCACATTTTTCGCGTTCCCCAATTCTTTTAGATTCTATAACTTCCTGAAGGCTCTCTGCTTTACTTATAACCTTGTTAAAAGCTTGTGAATTTCGAGTTAGTTTCAAGATGTTATCATCAGTTTTTAAGGATGCATTACCCCATCCTGCGGCATAAACATCTAATGCATCTAAAACTGATTTGATAACTGCCCGATCTGTTCTTTTTACTTTCACTTCAATAAGATCTTCATCTATAATTCGTACATCTGTTATATTTTCGTTTGCCAGAATGTTACGTGCTCTTTGTATAAGCATATTACCCTTACTATTACCCATTCCCAGTGAAGTAACTGACAATATCGCAATTTGTTCTAGCTTTGTTATTCCCATGTTTTCTAATTTTTTCCTATCAGAGGGAATAACTCCCAATAAACTTAGATCGTCTTCCATAACTTAACACGAGGCCAATGGTTATCCCTTCTTACGATTAAAACTTTGTGTTAACAAAATAAGCGACGTTTATCCTAAGAAAAATGTTTACTTCCATTTATTACTGTCCTCGAAAAAAAGCAAGTTTAATCGTGTTGTAAAAAAAAAATTATTACTAAAATTTAACAAATGACGCATATTGTATAAAATACTAAAAATATTATATACCTTCACATATATGTATAAGTATTTGTGGAGAGTTCACGAAATGAAAAAAATATGTAAGAAAAAATTATTGATGAAAATTAAGAATCTTAAAGGAATATGGTTTCATATTGTAGGCATTGCCTGTTTATTTTGGTTTTTAATAAGAGTTGTTCCTGCACCTCATAGATCTCAATATCCTTGTCAGCAAATTTCTATTCCTATTGCACTAGGATATATTGTTTTTTGGAGTGTATTATTTCATGGGCTTTTAGGATGGATAAGAAAAGTGAAATTAAGAACCTCAGCTGTCTTACCATCAATTTTAGTTATTTTTATGATCATTTTCACAGTTTCAGGAGTAGTATTTGCCGATAATTACATCAATTATGGATCTTCATCAGAACCATGGGATCCAATCCCTAAAGACCCTATTGGAACTCCTCAGGGCATCAACCCTGGAAGAGTTGTATGGATATGGAACCCAGATGCTACAGAATCAGATTTGAATGATTATTGGTGGAAAACAGAAAATAATGATCAAATGGTTATCGATCAGATGTTTTCCTCAGGAATGCAAGGTTTAACAGGAGCAAAAGACGACCATGTTGCCTGGGATAGCCTATTCAAATATTTTAATAAGGTTAATGGTTACGATGAAGTAGGCTATCAGACTGGTGAAAAGATAGCCATTAAAGTAAACTTGAATAATTGCTGGAACTATTACATTAATCCTTATACAGCAAAAGATAATGATAGAGATGCTAGCCCATATGTATTAAAAGCACTTTTGAGGCATCTTGTAAACACTGTAAATATTTCTCAAGAAGATATCACAGTATACGATGCATCACGCCCAATGGCAAACTGGTTTTACAATCGCGTGTACTATGAAACATATCCTGCAATACCCTTGGTACCAGAATTTCCAGACATTAACTATGTTGATGCAGAAGGAGGGGCGCAAGGGCGCCGAAAAGTAGAAGCAAGTACGGAAAAAATTTACTTTGCCGATGATACTGAAATTAACAGAACTCTTCCTAAGTGTGTAGTTGATGCAAAGTATATAATAAATATGCCCCTTCTTAAGAGACACCCGCTCAACAACGGTAATGGCGTCACATTATCTGGAAAAAATATGTTTGGCACCTGGATTGAACCAGTTGCAAAAATTCATTCATACCATGAATCGGGCCACATCCTTGGAAATCCTGCACCGCAGACAGATCTGCTAGCCCATATGCATATTGGAGGGAAAACTCTGTTGTACGTCGGAGATGGCACATATGCAACTCTAGTGGATCATAGCAATATTGGTAAATCCCAGATGTATCCATTCAACAATGATTGGACAAACAGTCTTTTCTTTTCACAAGATCCAGTCGCAATTGATTCTGTAATGTATGATTTTCTTCATGCTGAAGGTACTAATCCAAGTGAAGGATCACAAAACTATCTACATCAAGCAGCAGATCCCCCACATGATGTGTATGATCCTGAAAACGATGGTATTTATCTTTCTGATAGTCTTGGTGTGCATGAACATTGGGATACAACAGTCGATATATTCTCATCTGCTAGGTATTCTGGTCTGTCTGGTAATGGAATTGATTTTATATCATACGGCGAAGAATATGTCCATCCAGAAATCATTATATCAGAACCAGTAGAAAATTATCTATATTTTTCAGGACGGGAAATAGTTCCTCTGCCAATGACGGTAATAATAGGGACTATTGACGTAAAAGCAAAGATAAATGGTATATCTGATGATATTGAAAAAGTGGAATTTTACATCGACGATAAACTGCAAGCTACTGACTATGAGGAACCATACTTATGGTCTTGGGATGAACCAACTTTTCTCAAGCACACATTAAGTGCAACTGCTTATCACAATACTGAAAATATCTCAAGTGATGATGTTATAGTATGGAAGTTTTTCTGATCATTACACTTCCCATCTCATTTTCTATTCCAACTTAACATCAACGAACTTTCCTATGAAATAACATATGAAAAATATAAGATAAAACACTTAATATTAAAGTATCTCAAACCATACATTAAACGGATTAAAAGGAAAATGAATGAGAATAAAAAGAAAGCAGTAATAGCTTCACTTACCGATGACGTTTCTGAGATAGAACAGTTAGCTGATTCCCTGAATCACTGTATCGTTGAAACATTCATCCAACATAGAGAATTACCTGATGTCAATAGTTATTTTGGTTTTGGCAAAGTTGAGGAAATAAAGGAATTTATCGATAATCATTACGAAAATGTCGATTTGGTTATTGTCGATGGTGAGTTAAAACCCTCACAGTGGTTCACCCTTGAAAAAAAATTGAATGTAGAAGTATATGATCGAGTAAGGCTAATTTTAGCAATATTTAAAGAGAGGGCAGAAAGGAAAGAGGCAAGACTCCAGGTTAAACTGGCTGAACTCCAATATGAAAAACCATTTGTGCGTGAACTTATTCATCGTGCGCGAAGTGGTGAACATCCTGGTTTTATGGCTGGTGGAGAGTACCAAGTTGATGATTACTTTGAGATGATTAAAAAACAAATTAAAAAAATTAGAGAGAGTCTGGAAAAAATCCGTGATGAAAGAGAGGTACATAGAAGACAAAGGCATACTAGTGGTTTTTATCTGATATCACTAGCAGGATACACAAATGCTGGTAAAAGTAGTCTTATGAATCTATTGTCTGGCGAAGAGGTAAAGGCTGAAGGAAGACTTTTTTCCACCCTTTCTACAACTACACGTAAAATATATAAAACAAATTTACCGATTTTGCTTACAGACACGGTTGGTTTTATTCAGAATCTCCCTACTGAAATTATTGATGCATTTCATTCTACTCTTGAGGAGATAGAAGTCGCTGATGTTATTCTTCTGGTTGCCGATGTAAGTGAAAAAAGTGAGATTGTTGAAAGGAAGCTTAAAATATCTTTAGATGAGTTAGTTGGAATAGGTGCGACCTCACCCGTCATCATCGTTCTGAATAAGATCGATCTGCCCTCTGGCGAGAATCTTGACGAAATAATAGAATCTCTACAAAAATTAGGTTTAACAAATAACAGAAAGGTTATTCCTATTTCTGTAAAAAATAGGAAAAATATTGATTTACTGTTGAATGCAATATATGAACTGCTGCCACAATTAGCCAAAATTAAGATGAGAATGCCAATCAATGAAAAAACACAATCTTTTGTATCATGGATTTATGAAAAAGCATATATCTCTGAAATTTCATATAAAGATTGCGTAACGCTTTCTGTTGAGTGCAACACCAAAATAAAGGATAAAATAGTTACTAAATGTCGGAATTTTGGGGGATTTGTCATAAAATAAATAAATCTCCCTTCAAGCTAGACTATCTGATAGCAATAATCAGGACATTATTATATATATCGGTT
>Ga0272442_10009895_pt1 | contig 11820 bp, 5 predicted proteins | sample SSMForm2O_FD_200262 | JGI IMG/M metagenome (GOLD analysis project Ga0272442, IMG submission 200262) | Marine sediment archaeal communities from Little Sippewissett salt marsh, Falmouth, MA, United States - SSM-Form-2O | ecosystem: Environmental > Aquatic > Marine > Wetlands > Sediment ...
GGGACTACAGGGCGATTGCCAAAATAGCCTTTCATGTTATCCTGAGGAGGACTTTTACCGTGATTTGTGAAAAATGCGGGGAAGCAGCCGGGATTCAAGGAACCTGCTGGAAGCGTTTACAAGCAGGCTGTATAATGAATCCTATGTGGGAACACTGGCTTGCACCGATATTACTGGCATAAGCCCTTCAGCTATCCCTCCAGGATTGGATCAGTCATACAGAGGAAAGGATCCATTGATGTCAAAAGCCCCTGCACCGACAGGCCCGAACTATACTACTGACAGCAAGGAGGCCGTGCGATATCTGTTCGAAGAACTGCTGCCCGACCTTCCGGTATCAAGCGAATCTAAAGTTCAGGCTTTCTATAATAAATTAAAAGAGCCCTGGGGATGCAGAATCCTCGCAGAAGGAACAGAGGACGAAATCCGTTCCATACTTGAATACCAGGTCCCTTTTATGGAAAAAGGAATTCCTCTCCGGATGAACGGTGAGGCTGTCGGTAAGGCTCCCTTTGAATACTATTTCATTAATAAGGGGCCGAACAAAGGTAGTGCGGACATCCTTGCCAGCTGCGGCCAGCGCGCTATGATAATCCGTATCTGGAAAACCGCCGACAGCTTTTTTGCCTGCGGTCCGTCCTGGTTCAAAGCAGAAAACGAAAATTTACAGGCGAATACCGACCGGCTTAACAAGGAAAAAGGGCAGGAATCTCTCCTCGGTCCGAAGCCGGATATCGAACGGATTATTTCGGATGAAGACCCACACCCACAAGAGCGGCTGACCGGTGAGAAGTTGGATCAGGAAAAACCTGAAAACCGTGGAGGATCGTTGATGGAAGCAACTAAAGTGGATCTTGAATCAGGCGAATCACACAGGGATTCGCTGTTGGGAACACAGATCCGGTTGAATGCAGAAACTGTGTTTTTTATCGTTATCCTGGTTCTCGCTTTCTTCAGCCGTTTTTATGATCTTGAGAGCCGGACGATGAGCCATGATGAGAACACGCATGTTTACTTCTCATGGCTCCTGGAACAGGGTCAGGGTTATTCACATGATCCGCTGTCACACGGGCCGTTTCAGTTCCATGCTGTTGCAGCCTCTTTTTTCATGTTCGGGGACAATGATGCGACCGCGCGTTTTCCATCGGCTTTGTTCGGCGCGGCTGCTGTACTTATGGTTTTCCTTTTCCGCAAATGGTTGGGTAAGAAAGGTACCGCTGCTGCCGCAGTCCTGATGTTGATCTCTCCCTATATGTTGTTCTACTCTCGTTATGTCCGGAACGAATTGCTGGTGGTTGGGGAAACGATGCTTCTCTTCTGGGCGTTATTCAGGTATATGGAGAGTCGGAAAACAAAGTGGTTGTATTTGTCCATATTTGCCCTGTCGCTGCATTTTACGACTAAAGAAACAGCATTTATGTATTCCGCAGCACTGCTGGTCTTCCTTGGACTGTACTTTGGCTGGAGGTTGTTCAGGGTGAAATGGCAGATGCAGCTGCGAAAACAGATATTTTTCGGAAGTCTGGCTGTTTTGCTGGCTGGTGGAGGGATGGCAGGGGTTACTTTTCTGAAAGCTATTGAAGAGGACTACAGCGTCTCAGGTGTTGTCGGGGGGATTTCACCCCTTATCTACATCGGAGTTGCAGTAACAATACTCGGTTTGATCGGATTCTTCGGAGCTTTGGTCAAGGAATTCGGACAAAAACTACGAACAGCTTTTCCCTCATTCGATTTGATTGTGGTAATCCTGACTTTGATCATCCCACAGCTTGCTGCTCTTATCGCAACAATTGGTGGTTGGGATCCGCTAGCCTATGATGTTCCAGAAGCTTTCCAGAAGACAACCATAACAATTATCGTGTTGGCTGCATTGGCAGCCGGGATTGGTATGCTGTGGGACTGGAAAAAATGGTTGATGGCTGCAGGAATTTTCTACGTGCCGTTTATTGTCCTCTATACGACTTTCTTTACCAACGGCCTTGGTCTGGCAAGCGGACTGGTTGGTTCCCTGGGATACTGGATTGTGCAGCAGGGTGTTGAGCGGGGAAGTCAACCGCTGTTTTACTATGCATTTCTACAGATACCGATCTATGAATACCTGCCGGCTTTGGGCGTGCTGCTTGCTGCTGTTCTTGGAATAATCAGATGGAACCACAAGGAGAACAAAGCGTCCATTCAGGTGTCAGGGGATTCAACGGATGTCGAAGAGCCGGAAGCGCTGCTCCATGAAGGTGCTGAGGAGTCGGTTGAGAGATCCAATGCAGAAAGGCCGTTTCAGGCTGTTCTCTTCCTTGGCTACTGGGTAATCATGATGCTTGCATTGTTTACCTATGCTGGAGAACGTATGCCGTGGCTCACCGTCCATATCGCACTTCCAATGATTTTACTGGCCGGTTGGGCACTCGGAGAATTACTTGACCGGGTTAACTGGAACCAGTGGCAAATGGGCTGGATGGTAGTAGTTGTTGAATTCGTTCTGCTGGTTTCCAGTTTCAGCCTTCTGGGTGTGCTGCTTGGATCGGAACCACCCTTCCAGGGGCAGACTCTTGATGAACTAAATGCAACCTCCAATTTCTTTTCGGCATTGGTCGTTACCGCTGCGGCTGGTGCTGGGCTGTGGTTCCTGGGGCGTTCATGGCCGCGCAGGGAACTATGGAAATCAGCTGGTGTTTTAATCGGGCTGCTGCTTGTACTGCAGACAGCCCGAACCGCATTCCGTGCGGCATATATCAACTACGACTACCCGACGGAGTACCTTGTTTATGCCCATTCCGGAACGGGGCCGAAAATAGCACTTGAGCAGATCGAAGAACTTTCCAAAAAAACGACAGGCGGACTGGATATCCAGATTGCCTATGACAATGAAACCCTTTATCCGTATTGGTGGTACTTGCGTAACTATTCGAATGCTTATTATTTTGCCTCCAATCCCAGCCGGACACTTCTGAATTATCCTGTTGTTACGGCTGGATCGGGAAACTGGGCAAAGATCGATCCGCTCCTGGAAGACCACTATTATTCAATGGATATGAAAAGAATCTGGTGGCCGAATCAGGATTATTTTGGCATGGGGTACGATCGAGTAAACAGTGAATATATCCAGGAGCAGAATGCAGCAGGTGTGATGGAGCCTGATCAGCTGGGAGCAGGCGGCTATGTATGGCGTGTAACCCGGAAACTCACCGGATACCTGTTCGATCAGGAGTGGCGGAACGCACTCTGGCAGGTGTGGTTCAACAGAAATTATGAGGACTATGCGGTACTAAAAGGCCGCGAGATGACCTTGCAAAACTGGGATCCTTCGGAAAACATGAAATTGTATATCCGCAAGGATATTGCCGGCATGATCTGGGATTACGGGGCAACCCCAACCGTTTTCGAACCGGAGGAGTTTGTCGATCCGTATGAGGACAACATGACCGTTCTTGCTGCTGCACGTATCATTGGCGACTCCGGTGTCGAACCCGGGCAGTTGCTTCAACCTCGCGGGTTGGCTGCAGCACCGGATGGGAGCCTTTATGTTGCGGATGCCGGCAACCATCGTATCCAGCATTTCAGTGCAGAAGGTGATCTGCTGCAGGTATGGGGGTCCTTCAGCGGGGAAGATGGGGAGCCTGATCCAGGCACCTTCAATGACCCATGGGGTGTAACCACAGACCAGGACGGCCGGGTATATATTGCCGACACCTGGAACCACCGGGTCCAGATTTTCACACCTGAAGGGGACTATATCGATTCGTTTGGAACTTTCGGCCAGGCTGAAACCGTTTTTGGTTTCTGGGGGCCGAGGGATGTCGTCGTCGATTCAATGGGTAGACTGTACCTGACAGATACCGGCAACAAGCGTGTGGTTGTGGCGGATGAAGACGGCCAGTTTGTCACTGATTTCGGCGGTTTTGGCCTGGACCCGGGATACTTTGATGAGCCGGTTGGAATTGGAATGGACGGCCAGGGGATCCTGTATGTGGCAGATACCTGGAATCAGAGAATCCAGTTGTTTGATACGACGGATGACCTTTTCGCCCCTGTCCGACAGTGGGATATTGAAGGCTGGTATGGCCAGTCCCTTGAGAACAAACCATACCTGGATGTTAATAATGAAGGTATTGTTTGTGCCACCGATCCTGAAGGGTACCGTGTGCTTTGTTTCAATTCCGAGGGCGAATTTTTGCGAGGTTTTGGCGGTTATGGCAGTCTGGATACCCAGTTTTCACTTCCATCAGGAATTGCGTTCGACGATCAATGCGGTGTGTGGGTTTCCGACACAGCCAATAACCGTGTGATGTACTTTGAATTGGATATTTGCAGCACTGTTGAATGAGATGTCAACCAGGAAAGAGAAAGGGAAGTATGGAGTTCAGAGATCTTGTATTAAGGAACAGGTCCACGCGCAGGTTCAAGCAGGATGAGATGGTTGACCGCAGTACTCTTCTGGGATTGGTGGATCTTGCACGACAGGCACCTTCAGCAATGAACCTGCAGCCATTGAAATATTATTTAAGCTGGAAACCTGAACAGAACAGAAAGATATTTCCGCTTGTTAAGTGGGCGGGATACCTCGAGGATTGGTCTGGCCCCGGAGAAGGTGAAAAACCTGCCGCGTACATAGTAATCCTTGGAGATCGTTTAATCAGTAAATCATGTGCGAAGGACGTTGGTATTGCTGCGCAAACGATCCTGCTCGCTGCAGTCGAGCAGGGCCTAAAGGGCTGCATGTTGGGAAGCTTCAAGGATGCTGAAGTGCGAAAGGTGCTGGGTTTTCCAAATCACCTTGAAACTCAATTGATTCTGGCGCTGGGTATTCCTGCAGAGGAAAGCAGGCTTGAGCAGAGGGAAAATAATGGCAGTATGCGGTACTGGCGTGATAAGGATGAGGTACTCCATGTACCCAAACGAACGCTGGAGGAGATTTTAATTTCCTGAAAAAGTGCCGGAATAGCATAGGGTGTAGAAAAAGGAATGTATTGCTGCATTCCTTTTTTTTATTATGGGGTCAGGATAACTGCTTTTCAGTTTCTCTATGGGGAGTATGGACCGACGGGATATATCTGGTTATTACAAGTGAACAGTGATTTTCGGGGCTTTATTTCTGGTTGCAGAGACACAAAATCCCTGCTAAGGTACAAAATGATTGGGGGAAACTTGGTCAAGTATGCCGGGGTGTCATATTCCATCGGACAGGCAGCATGATGAATGATTCAGCAGGCTTCAATAATCAGAATATCGCTGAAATCCAGGTGTTCATGATACAACGGCGATCCTTCCGCGCAAATATCCCCGTTGTGATCTTCTATCTGATTTCCTTTCCTTTGATCTTGCAGTTTATTGGAGCTGAAAGCCTGGGAACGACTGATTGGGCGCCGATAGTCGGTTTGACCTTTGCATTGATTATCTATTGCGGCTGGAAATATGCTTTCCTGATAATCCCTGCTCATCTGATAGCTGTAAGTCTCTATATCGGGATCGATTCGGACTTTCTGCTGAATGCCATAGCTGTGATCGGAATCTCATTTATTTATGCATTTATTGGATGGCTGATTGAGAGAGGTTTGAATTTCCTTGAAAAAGTCAATTTCCAAAAGATCATTCAGATTCTGTTCCTGTTGGGAGTTGGTTCCATATTTCTGCCAACATCAATTTATTTAGTGATCGAACGCTACGGGTACGAATTATCAAGACCTTCCCTGCAATTGGGTCTGCTTTCAGCTCTGGATATTATTGCCGGAATCCTGTATATCACGCCATTTCTGTTGGCGGTAGTGTTCCCGTTTCTTGAAGATATTCCGCAGAGATCATGGCATTGGCCAGATGGATTTCACAAAGCTCAAGGATTAATAGTGAAAGCCTTGCTGGGAGGAGGATTTATCCGTTTCCTGGAAATTCTCGTAATCATTATTTTGTTGTCATTTACCCTGCAGCCTTCCATATCCCAGCAGCTTTTCGGCAGCCACAGTCTGGTGTATCTGACATTGATCCCGATCATATGGATCGGAATAAATTATTCTCCATTAACAACCTTGAAATGGGTCTTTATCATTGATTCGCTGATTATATTGGGAGCTTCATCCATTGCATCCTACCCGCTGGAAGTTTTTGAACGTCAAACCATGATAATAGCTATTTCATTGATGGGTTATGTGCTGGCAGGTGTGGTGAATGATCGCCAAAGGACGCTTACTCTTCTGCATGAAGAGGAGGATAAATATCACAGCATTATCAGGCAGACTACAGAAGGGATTGTATTGATCGATATCAGGGGAATTATCATGGATTGGAATAAGGGGATGGAAGTGATTACACAGATCCCTGCTGAAGAAGCGATCGAAAAACCCTGGTATGAGATTCACTATCAACTATCTGGCAGTGACAAGGATTCCATAACACTCGAATCATTCAAGCATGAAATGAATTTTCTCGGGTTAGAGAAGGAAAGTATGTTTACAAAACCGATGAATAATCGGTTTCTGCTTAAAGATGGAACGGAGAGGGAAGTACTGCTGCAAGCCTCGACAGTCAGGTCTGAAGCCGGATTCCACGTTGTACTTATCGTTCGTGATATCAGTGAGGAGATTGGGGTTCGCCTTGCCCTCCAGGAAAGTGAGGAACAATTCCGCGGCATTGTAAAGTGGGCAGATGAGGGGATCGCCTTATTCAACCAGTATGGTGAAATTGTTGAATGGAACAAAGGAATTGAGAGAATCACTGCCATTTCACGTGAAGAAGCATTAAACCAGCCAATCCTTGAGCTTGGGAAAAATCTTGTGGTTACTGATTTGGATGGAAAACCTCTTTCCATGGAGGGCGTGGATTTCTTTAATATCCTGGGAGTTATCCAGAGGCAGACACGGTCTGATGTTGTGAATCTGATAACCAATCCGTTGGGCGAACAATACTATGTGAAATACCACGTGTTCACCATCAAAACAAGTACCGGCCGGTTGTTGTGTGTCGTGGCGAGTGACGTTTCCGTTTTGATGGAAACGGAAATGAGACTTCGAAGGCAGGGCCGTGTTCTGAACGCAGTGAGTGAAATAGCTGCTGAATTACTCGAATCCCGCGATGTTCTGAACAGCTGCCGCCTTGTGATGGAGTTGCTTGGAAGGGCAGTGGATACAGATGTCGTCCGGTTGTCCCGATTGGTAAAAACCGAGGATAACCAGGATTTGTTAAACCCGATTGTATTTTGGAAAAAACCTGGCGCTTCCCCGGATCAGGATGAGGAATGGCAGCTTCCGGATGTCGTAGTTGAATCGGGTTTTCCGGACTGGCTGGAAATACTTACAGCCGAGAAAATTATAGAATGTAACTCTCGGGAGCTTTCCGGAGTGGAATGCAGCTATCTCCAGAAGAAAGGCATTGCCACAATACTTGTAGTACCGGTTTTTGCCATGGGAAAGTGCTGGGGGGCGATAACCTTTGTCGATTTTGTATCTGAACGGGAATGGCTGGATGCAGAAAAGGATGCGCTTCGTACTGCTGCCGATATCCTTGGTTCAGCATTGGAAAAGGAGGATGCTGAAAAAGAGCTTCTGGAGAGTCAGGCAACAGCCTGGGCGCTGCTCAATGCACCTCAAACAGGTATTGTCCTGCTGGATCGGGATGGTTTTATGGTCAGTGTTAATGAAGTTGCTGCTGAGGCGGCAGAAATGGATCAGGAAGAAATGATCCATAAACACTGGACCAGTGTTTTCTCTGAGCAGGAGCCGATTCTTCATCATGAAAAATGTATTCAGGAAGTAATTCAAACCGGAGCCTCGATACATACAGAATGGTCGTACGAGAACAACTGGATTCAGTCTGATTATTATCCGATCCAGAGTGAAGGCGGCGCAGTATCAAGCATAGCCATCTTTCTTCGAGATGTCAGTGAGAGCAGATCCCTCCAGAAAGAAGTAGAAATGCGGAACCAGGATTTGCAGGCACTCAATTCCATCATGGCAGCCGTAACCCAATCCCTGGAATTCCCTGATATTTTTTTCATTCTGAAAGACAGCCTTGAAAGACATCTGGATGTATACGGGGGGCTTGTCCTGTCTGGCGACCCGGCAATCACCCAATTCACGATCGACCTGGGATGGGGATTGGCAACAGAAAGTTACCGGAAAATTTGGCAGCTGGCGTTATCTGAATGGAATGACTGGGAATCGATTGAGGAACCGTTCCTGGTTGCCGTATCTTCAGATAGTGAATTGCTTAGCTCAGCCCATCCGCTGGAAATGTATGCGGTCCCGCTCAGAACCCAGGATCGACTGCAGGGTATCGTAGCGGTTGTGGTATCTGAGGTACAGGGCGAGGATCGAAGTCGTATGCTCTTCTACCGCTCACTCGGCCAGCAGGTAGGCGTTGCAGTATATAATGCGAGGCTGTTGGGGGAAATTCGGAAGAGCCAGCTCCATTTGAAAGAACTGACAGGTGAGATAGTCCGGGCGAGGGAAAAGGAGCGAAGGCGGGTTTCCCGGGAGCTGCATGACGAGGCAGGCCAGGCCCTTACAGCGTTGAAGATCGGGCTTCAGATATTGGATGCAGAGAACGATCTGAATTCCAGGGCGGCAAGAATCCGCCTCGAAGAACTGGTTGATCTTGCAGACAGCACAATGGAGCAGATCAGGCTGCTTGCGCGTGATCTTCGGCCGCCGGAGTTGGAGGCGCTCGGCCTCAATCAGACCCTGGAGAATGTTTGTGATGAATTTGAGCGGCGCACCGGTCTGTCGACCGAGTATAATGGATTAGAACTGGGGGACGTCGGGGATGAGATTGCAATCAGCCTGTATCGATTTCTCCAGGAAGCATTGACCAATGTAGCAAGGCATGCATACGCATCGAAGATCGATGTTGCGTTGACTGAAAATGAAGAGCATATGATCCTGGAAGTGAGGGATAATGGCTGCGGGTTCAATGTGCAGGAAGTTTTAAAACTGGCAGACCGGGGAAAACGTATGGGATTGGCAGGAATGGGAGAGAGGCTGGAGTTGATTGGTGGGCGGTTATGGATCACCTCTGTGCCTGCTGAAGGAACCAGAGTGGCCGCCGAAGTACCTGTACGGAGGGGTTTATGATTCGTGTCTTGATCGCAGATGATCATCATCTGGTGAGAAAAGGCATCGTTGAACTCTTGAAAATGGCGGATGATATTCGTGTCATAGGGGAGGCAGAGGATGGCCTGGAGACTGTTGAATTAGCCGGACGGCTGTGCCCGGATGTGCTGATTATGGATATCGGTATGCCGCGAATGAGCGGCATTCAAGCAGCAGAGAAAATTAAATCCCTGCGCCTGCCGACTCGAATCGTAATCCTTTCCATGTATGCGGATGAAGTTCTGGTACGACTGGCCTTGAAAAATGGCGTCTATGGATACCTGCTCAAACGCAGTGTGACCGAGGAGCTGCTTCTTGCCATCCGGTCAGCTTACAATGGGGAGATATTCCTTTGCCACGCAGTATCAGAATCGTTGGCTGTCGATGTAAATAATGGAGAGCCAATGGATGAAACAGAAAGCGCTCATGAACGCCTGACTCCAAGGGAAAGGGAGGTCCTTCAGTTTATCTGTGAGGGGTATACCAATGCGGCTACTGCTTCCATGCTGGAAATCAGTGAAAAAACTGTCGAAAAACACCGGGCAAATTGTATGAAAAAGTTATATGTCAATGATATGGCCAGCCTGATCCGCAAAGCAATCCGCTTGCGACTGGTTTTATTCGACGAATAAAATAACTCATCTGAACACGTGTTTTAGGGGAAAAGTAATTGCTCAACAGACTCCTTGTAAAGCTGAAATCTATGAGGGACTTATGTGCTCCATGCGCTTAGGAATACCTGCAGCGCTGAGGAATTCCTAAGCTGTTATTAAGCTTCCATTAAGCATAAGGAGTAATACTTAAATTGGAAGGAACACCATACAAGGATGTTTCTTAACTTTTAAGTTTCAGTTCAAGGAGAGCACTTACTATGGATTATCAACCATTAATTAAAAACAAATTCAAGATTCTTCTGCTTCTTGCAGGTTTTGTCATCGCGGGGTTAAGCGGAGCGCTGATTGGCGGGCTTGGAGTGTATCTGGCTGTCTGGTCCGGAGACCGCCCCGCAGAGGTTACAGTCGTAGAAAGCGATCCGGATGGATCCAGCCAGCTTGTTTCCACAACTCAGGTAAATGCCTGGGATATTAATACGACGATAACCGATACGGTCGACCGGGTCGGTGCGGCGGTTGTGACGGTTGTTAATAAGCAGTCAGCACAGCAATCCTTTTTTGGAACCGTGGAAGCGGAAAGTTCAGGCTCGGGCGCGATCATTTCTGAGGACGGGTATATTGTCACAAACAACCATGTGGTGGAAAATGCCGAGACGCTCACTGTCATTCTGGCGGATGGTACCGAACTGCCTGCGGAGTTGATCGGCGTCGATACCTTTGCGGATCTGGCAGTTCTGAAGGCAGAGGGCAAGATGCCGGCTGTAATGGAGTTCGGAAATTCAGATCTTATTAAACCTGGAGAATCTGTTATTGCAATCGGCTCCCCTTTGGGAGATTTTAAGAACACAGTAACAGTAGGGGTTGTCAGCGCAGTAGAACGCGAAATCGACACCAGCACCTATTACCAGATGGAAGGCTTGATCCAGACCGATGCGGCTATTAACAGCGGCAACTCCGGAGGACCGCTCGTGAATCTTGCGGGACAGATAATCGGCATCAATACACTGGTGATACGCGGCCAGACGGGTTCTGCCTCAGCAGAAGGCCTGGGGTTTTCCATCCCCAGCAATGTGGCCCGCGCAGTGGCTGACCAGATCATTGAGTATGGTTATGTATCGCGGCCTGCACTCGGTATTACCTGGGGCTGGATTACACCCACTGCTGCCCAGCGAAATGATCTGCCGGTGGCATACGGTGTCTATGTCACCGAAGTTGCAGATGGTACACCAGCGGATACCGCCGGGTTGAAGCCGGGTGATATCATCACCCAGCTTGACACTGAGGTGATGGATGAGGAGAATCCATTTATCAATACACTCTTCGACTATTCTCCAGGTGATCAGGTTGTATTAACGGTGGTCCGGGACGGTGAGGAAATGCAATTGACTGTAACACTTGGAGATCGGGCAGATCTGTAAGCCCTGTTTTTCTGGCAGAAAGGGTTGATAAGATGATCTTGAAGCTTGAACCTTGCTTTGACAGGTAGGATCAACTATAATTCGGTCGCTTTGGGAGAGCGGTTTTTTCCCGGAGCGAAAGAAATAGCCGAGGTAGCTCAGCTGGTGAGAGCGCGCCACTCATAATGGCGAGGTCGGGAGTTCGAATCTCCCCCTCGGCATTTTCTTTTATATACCCAGTGTGTTTTTCTTCAAACAGAACCACTCTATAAGGACTCAGGCTTGCCTGGATCGGCTGCTCGTGGCAGAATGAGTTTTCCAAATGACCAGTTGGAGAATTTGTCAGATCCACCGTGCCTGTTTCTAACTACAGGAGGCAAAGTGCAGGAAACACAGGACCAAAAAGCATCAGATAATATCCTGGAAACAAAGCAGGCAGGATTTAAGTTTGGCGTAACACCCTCCGGTTTCTGGCTCCTTGGCGTATTTTTTCTGATCCTTGTCCTGATTGGTTATGTGTGGTGGCCGCTGCTGAAAGCCTATATCGAAACATACAATCCTGATTATCCCCTGTGGATGCAGATCGACTGGCTGCTGATTGGCGTTTTTCTTCTGATGTCGTTCTTGCTGCTGATCCAGGCTGACCTGCGCCGTGATATCCCTGTTTTTCTCATCGGTCTTGCCGGCGGACTGGTCATCGAGAGTTGGGGGACACAAACAGAGCTCTGGACTTAC
>Ga0272442_10009897_pt1 | contig 11819 bp, 11 predicted proteins | sample SSMForm2O_FD_200262 | JGI IMG/M metagenome (GOLD analysis project Ga0272442, IMG submission 200262) | Marine sediment archaeal communities from Little Sippewissett salt marsh, Falmouth, MA, United States - SSM-Form-2O | ecosystem: Environmental > Aquatic > Marine > Wetlands > Sediment ...
CGTAGAAGGTGTGCGACGCGAGCGCCGGGCTCCCCGTCACCGAGACGTTCATCACCGACGTATCGGAAGACGCCGCGGTCGCGGTCGAGAAGTAGTCCTCTTCCTTGAAGACTTCCGCGGAGAGCTGCAATGCGGTGAGACTGGCGCTGAGGTCGACGAAGGCGGTCTTGATGGCGGTTGTTTCGCCGACACGATCCTGGTAGGCTTCCAGGGGTCTGCGTTCCACCGCCATGAGCTTATCGACGATGGACCCCCAGTCGAGGCCCGACACGGGTCCTACACTGGTACTGATTCTGGACATCCAGGCACGTCCCTTCGCGTTGTGGAATCAGCCCCCCGGACCCCCGCCGGGGCCGCCCGTCGGCATCGGGACCGGGTGACCCCGACGGATCGGGGTCACCCGTTCAACGTCCCGGATTAGCCAAGCAGGCTCAGCACGTTCTGCGGGCTCTGGTTCGCGGCAGCGAGAACCGAGATACCGGCGGAAACGAGGATCTGTGCACGGGTCAACTCGGAAGTCTCCGAGGCGAAGTCCGCGTCACGGATCAGACTTTCCGCAGCACTCACGTTCTCCATCGTCACGCGAAGCGAGCGAACCGAGGTGTCGACGACGTTCTTCTCGAACGCACCGAGGCGTCCGCGAAGGGTCGTGACGTCCTTGATCGCCGCGTCAACGATGTCGGCAGCGCTGGCGAGCTGACCACTGCTGAGGTCGTTCGCCCCGCCGGTCACGAGAGCGTTCAGATACCCGACGTCCCCACTGCCCAAGTGGGCCGCCGTCACGGAGTCGATACCGATGTTCATCTGACCACCGGTCCCGAGGTCCGCGCTGAGCTGGAAGAGCGCACCACCACCCCCACGAATCGTGAAGGAGGTGTCACCGGCAAACCCGTCGGTCACGCTCAGTTTGATATCCAGCATGGTGCTGTTGTAGCTGAAGACATTGCCCCTCGCGGTAACGCTGTTACCGTTGAGGACACCCACCGCGTCACGACCGGCATCGCGCGTGGCCGAAGCCGCTGCCGCATCCGTCGTGTCGAACGAACCGTCGAGCACGTTCACACTGACGAACGCGTCGGAGCCGTACGCGGTGCTGTTCAGGTCGACACCCAAGACCGCCGCACCCGACAGCTCAACCGCAGCAGACGCACCGGTGAGGTCCGTCGCCTGGTTGATGGCGAAAACAGCCGCGCTCGCGGCTGTACCCGCTGCAAACGTGAAGACCTCGGCGCCGTCGGTTCCTGCAATCTCAATCGAGGTCGCCGTCGTGATGGTCGACCCGCTGTAATTGAGGTAACCGGTCTGCGCGCTTGTCGCGACGCTGAGGTTCACGCTCAGCGAACTGTTGTTGCCGAAGTTCGCCGAGTAAATCGACAGGTCGTTGACTGCCGCTGCTGAAACGCCCGCTGTCGTGAAGCCCAGCGTGCCGTTCAGAAGCTTCCGACCACCAAACGACGTGGTGTTCGCAATTCTTGTGATCGACTCGATTGCCGAGTCAATCTGGAGCTGGTTGGCGTCGATCTCTTCCTGGCTCAGCGCACCAGTATTCGCCGCCTCGACAACCAGCTCACGCACGTTGACCAGAAGGACGCTGACTTCACTCAGCGCACCTTCGGCTGTCGCAATCACGTTCGCCGCACGCTGTGCGTTGTCGATGCCCTGGCTCAGAGAACCAATCTGAGCACGCAGGTTCTCGCTCACGATCAAACCCGCCGGGTCGTCCGCCGCGGTGTTGATCCGCACACCTGTGCTCAACCGCTGCAGAGACTTCTGCAAAGCGGTGTTCGAACGGTCCAGACTGTTGATGCTGATCAGTGCTGGAATGTTCGTGTTAATGCGCGTCATCGCAAATCCTCCATGATTTTGCCCTTCCGGGCATCCTTGCCCGGAATCCGTGTACGTCTTAACCCATTAAATATCAACGCCTTATGAACATCTCCAGCGGGCTGACTCTCTTTTCAGTGGCCCTCAGCCCGGGCGAGCCACCCAATCGCTCATACGCGCCACCTCCCCGGCGTTGCGATGAAGCCGGAATTCAGAATTTCTGGATCGTCCTAACCTGTTAACCAGCAATTATTTACGGTATTCCAGTACAACCACCCCGCTAACCCATTGCGAGCGGCCACAGTCATTATCGTCCTGCTCCATATAAGGCTTGAGGAAAAACGGCGTCTTTACGTTTTCAGGCAGAAACATTCCTAATTGCCGCGCTTTTCCCGCCCCTCAGAGTTCTTCTTCTCCTTATTTTCCACACTCTCACGCAACAATTCTTCCACTTTTCGAAGGTCTCCGGCCGGCATCTTTGCCGCCTCGATATTCTCCCGCTGTATCGCGTTGTAGACTTCCTTGCGGTAGACCGGTATGTCTACCGGGGCGTTGATACCGATCCGGACCTTGTCACCGCGAATCTCCACCACCATCAGCTCGATCTGATCGCCGATCATGATCGACTCATTCGTCTGTCGCGTGAGCACGAGCATCCGAGAGGCTCCTTCCCCTCAGGCACATTCCTGCTTCAGCCCCGTGGAAACCGCTTCAGGCTCCTCAGGCTGCAAATGAGGGAAAACCTTGTGTCTGCTGCCGTACTCTGTATCAGAAAGCACCACTTGCCGCGCTTGTCGCGTTTTCCTGTTGACCACCAGGGGCCCCAACAGGTTAGCGGTCATCCGCACCGGGTCCTGCGGATACGTCAGAATAACGGCAATTTCCGCGTCCCCGGGGTTTTCCAGGCCAATGCAGGCCAATTCCTCGCGCGAGACCTCGATATGATAGTCCGATACAATCACCCGCGCATCGCACACGACAAACGCAAGTTGTGGTACCTCAAGGCTTTGCATCCAGCGGAAGATACCCAGCCCTTCCGGGCGGTACTCGGCGTACTCCGTCAGCCCGTAGAACCCCAGGAGCCCGCCAACCACGGTAAGCCTGTCCGTCTCGTCTACTTCGATCTCACCAAACCGCGTTGTCTCGACCTTCATCCCCTGCCCCCTGCTAGCTGTTCTATGCGCCTCTCGGCCTTCCTGGCCCTAAGGAGGCCACTCCCTTGGCGCTCCACGCCACTTCCCATATATCGTCCGTATAGACTGTCTATTCTATAAAAAGTCCAGCAACGACAGCCCCACGACGGTGGATGCTGTCTTCAGGCACGCCTCCATGGCCGCCTGAAGCGTGGTGTATTCGACGATCGTGGTGGCAATATCGAGGTCCTGCGTTCTCGAGAGGTAATCCTGCGCGTCCAGCACCTCGGCGTCGATCCGATCACTCAGCATTTCCATCCTGCGTCCCTTGGTCCCGGCTTCCCCTCGTCCGCTGAGGACGTCGGTGTAGTCTACGTCGAGACGCTCGAGTGCCGTCGTCATGGCGGCCGACTCCCCGGACAGCAGCGCCTCGCGCAGGTCCATCAGGTGGGTGAACACGCTCTCGTTGCGCAGTCCGTTGGTGTCATCGCCGGTGATCGTGTCTCCCCCCGGTGCAGCGGCCTTCGCGATGCCGAGGTCCGCAGCCGCGAACGAGTTGCCCAGGTCGCCCACGCTGAATGTCACACCGGCATCCACGGTCTGATCGACAAGCTCAATGCCGTTGCCGCTGAGTGCCAGGCGTGCGAGCACCCTCCCGGCATTGTCCGCATCGTTATTGATCGCATCGATCACGTCCTGCACGGTGATCGCCTCGGAGAGGTCGACGTCCATCGTGTCGCCGTTTCTGCAGGTGAAGCGTACGTCGTCGCCGTCGTCGGTCCGGACACCGCCGTGTTGATTGAGCGAGGAGAGCCGCGTCCCGGCGGCCAGCGATCGCAGCCCGAGGTCGGTGGCGGTCTGTCCGGTTGTTTCCGCGACACGCAGCTCCGCGCCGTGCAGACGGGAGACCAGCTCGAGCCTGCGGCCGTCCTCTGCGATCGCCGCCTCGACGTAGACCCCCGCCCCCTTGATCTTGTTAATCAGGTCCTCGACTGTTTCACAGTCATCGAACGTCAGCGTTGCGGCGTAGTCGCCGTTCGAGAGGGTGAGTCCGCTGCTGGTATCGATGCCGGTGCCGTCGTACAGCAGCGAGAGCTTCGTGTTGAGCTGCAGCACGGGATCGAGCGAGTCGCCGGTGACGGTGTCGCCGCCTCCGGCCGTCGGCCGATAGATCCCGAGATCCTCGGCCGTCGAGCCCTGCGACGCCTCGACGATCGTGATGTCGGCGCCGGGCAGCGTGCTCGTGATGACGAGACCCGCACCGGGCCCGTTGACAGAGCAGGTCGTCGTGACGGGCGTGGCGTCGTTGATCGCATCGACCACGTCGCCGATCGTCTGCGCGTGCGACAGGTCGACCGTGCTGCTGGTCGTCCCGTCGTCAATGATAATACTCCCGGCGTGCACGCCCCGTCCGTCGTTCATCGCCCGCAGATCGGTGTCCAGCTCGATCGTCGCACTGAGGTCCTGAAAGCCCGTGATGAGGCTGCTCCTGGTGCCGAAGACGTCATCGCTGGTGACGTTGTACTCCACGTCGGTCAGCCGGTCGATCCGCGTGGTGAGCGTTTCGTTATTCCCGTTGAATGCGATAGCGTCCCCGACGGCTTCAAAGGGTGCGGCTCCCGTCAGGGTGCCGGCGAAGAGGTATCGCTCGTTAAAGGTGGCATTCGCCCTGCTCAGCACCTCGTCGAGCACGGAATCGATGACGAGGGCGGCCGCCTGCCGCGTTTCGTCGGTTGCAGTGGCGCCGATTTCGCCGAGTCCGGTGGTTCGCGCCTCAACGAGCACCTCGCTGATGTCACCGAGTGCACGGTCGGTGGCGGCGAGCGCATCCGAGGCGAGTCTCACGTTCTCCTTGTACTGCACCTTGTTCTCGAGAAGCGTCTGAAGCTGCAGGGCGAGCACGGTTCCGAAGGGGTCGTCCGACGGACGGTTGAGCGCCTTACCGGTCGCCATTTTCTCCTGCAGGTCGACGAGCTGTCGGGTGATGCGCGAGAGGTTGCCGTTCACGCGCATCGCCGCCTGGCTGAGTGTCGTCCTCGTGAACTGACTGTACGAGATGTTGCTCATGACCGTGTCCCGCTAAACGAGTGCCAGCATCGTCTTGACGAGTTCGTCGACGACGGTGACGTAGCGCGCCGCCGCCTGGAAGGCCCGCTGATAGCGCATCATGTTTATCGCCTCTTCGTCGATACTCACGCCGCTCACCGCCTCGCGCTCCGAGAGCAGCGACTCCCGGTAGGCGGCGGCACCGTCTGAGCGACTGGCCGTGATCGACGCATCGATCGCGAGTTCGGAGATAACCGACTGGTAGAATTCCTCGATGTTGAGTCCACCGAGCTCGGTGACCGTGGCGCTTCTGAAGTCGACGATGCGCGCCGCGTTCGACCCGTCGTCCGGAACGGGCGAAAGCGCCGCGGCGACCAGGTTGATGTTGTCGCGTACCACCTGGTTGACGTCGACGTTCGCCGAGTTGGTGCCGGTGAAAAAGGTGTTGACGCCGAGTGCGGCGAGCACGTCGGAGGTGTCGTCGTTGAAGCTGAACTGTGTGTCGGCGGCCGACGACGCGATCGAAAGGGTGTTGTCGGCGTTGACCGTGGCCGATACGTTGAGCCCGGCGGCCGTCATCGCCGTGTTGATCTTCCCGACAAGCGTGTTCAGCGAGTCGTCCGCACCGATCCCGTCGAGGTCGACCTGGATGTTGATGGTCTTGACCTGTCCGGTGGCGAGGTCGTGCACGCGGATGTTGAAACCGCCGTTCTGCGGGGAGAAGGCGAGTCCGGCGTCCGAGAGCACCGCGTCGGCGTCGTCGACCGATTCGAACGAGCGCACGTCATCGAAGAATTCCAACCCACAGCCCTCGCTGTGCAGCTTGTTGATCTCGAAGACGAAGCTCGAGACGAGCCGGTCCAGCGATTCGGCCTGTCCGGCGAGGATCTCGTCGCGACTCGACAGGAACCCGTGAATCATCCCGCCCTCGGTGCGCAGCGGGCTGCTGTCCAACTCGAAGACGGCGTACCTCAGCGGCATGTCCTGCACGTCCTCGGGGTCGTCGAGCTCTTCGATGCGCGTGATCCACTCGCCCGTCGTGCTGTCGTAAGCGAGTGCGCTCTCCACGCGCAGTCCGTAGTACTCGCCGCCCGACACCAGCGAGTGACTCCCCACCTGCACCTCGACCGCACCGCTGGTCTGCTCGAAGACGTCGACGGTAACGAGCGAGGAGAGTTCCCGCAGCATGCCGTCACGCAGGTCGCGAAGCGCCGCGGCCGACCCCCGATACATCCCCCCGCCCTCGGACCGGACGATTTCAGCGTTGACCTCGGCAATCTGTGCGGCGAGGGAATTGACCGTATCGACGGCGGCGTCGAACTGACCGTTGATAGCCGTGCGCGCCTGGTCGATTTCGCGACGGAGCATGCGGAACTGCTCGGTGAGGTTCTCGGCGAGCGTGACGACGAGCTGTCGCTGTGCGGGCTTGTCGGGGAAGTTCTGCATGTCACCCACCGCACTGAAGAAACCGTTCATCATCGTGCTGAGATCGCTGTCGCCCAGCTCGTTGTAGATGCCCTCGATGCGCCGGAGCGTCTGTCGCTGCTGATCGAGACTCGCACACTCGCTGCCGGCCTCCCGCAGCCGGTCGATGAGGAAGACGTCGACAATCCGCTCGGTGCCGCTGACGCCGACACCGGTGCCCATGGTGATGTGCTGCGCCAGGCGGATGTCCGGGTTGGAGACGAGTCGTACCCGTCTGCGCGAGTAGTCCTCGTTGTTGGCATTGGAGACGTTGTTCCCGGCCACCTCCAGTCCCATGCGCTGGGCCTGCATGGCCGTCTTCGCCATCTGCAATGCCACGTTCGTCAGTCCCATCGAATCGCTCCTTAAGCGATCTGGTTGACCAGTCGACTGGGTCCGAGTCTGCGTGTCAGCTGTCCGCTGCGGTTGTAGCGGTCGTCCACCGGACCGGCGCCGGACAGAAGTGCGAGCATTTCACGAAAATGTCTGAGTGACTTGCGACTCACGATGCTGTTGGTGACGTTGGCGCCCTGCAGCCCCTTCATGGCCTCGCCGAGTTCTGCACGGAGCACCGAAAGCCTGGTGCGATCGGGTTCGTCCAGGTCCTCGATGAGTCTGCCAAGCGAGCCGTCATGCGAGACGTCGCTGCCCGAGGGGGACTGCGGCTCGCCCGTGAGCGATTGGGTGAGCGTCCGCGCGGCGTCGCGCAAACTCGCCATGCGCTGCACCAGCTGCTCCTCCTCCCCGGTCGATTGCCCGATCTTCTCGAGGTCCATCCTGCTCAGCGCCTCGGTTTTCCGTCGCGACGCGTCACGCAGCGCCTTCGCCGTGTCCGTGAGACGCTCCAGCGTGCCGGCCAACTCGTTCAACGCCCCCCTCATGACTCACCTCCATCGGTGTTCGCTTCACGCGTCTTCGTCGGGGCCATCGCCGTCGACGCCTCCGGAAGCATCTGCGGGTCGCCCTCGCGGTGAAGCATCTTCTTGCGGTAGACCGTCTTGCCGCTGAGCTGCCGGATGGCGGCCTCGACGAGTCCGAAATTCTCGCTCTCGGCGAACCGGTCGCTCAGCTCGCGGTCGAAGAACTCCCGGAAAATCTCCTCACCGCGTCCGCCGCTCATCAGACCGTCGTCGGGGACGGTCTTGCGCATCTCGCGCAGCATCATCCCGAAAAACGTCCCCGAGACGAACTGTCCCACCCGCGTGCGCAGGTCCTGCTGCGCGTCGTCCTTCGCACCCGTGACGGCGGTGCGCTGTCGCGGGGGTGTTACCGCGAAGCGCAGCGCGTCTGTTCCGGGCGCGATCGGGTGCATTATCTGAACTCCACCTTGCCGTGAATCTTTCCGCCCTGGTGCAGCATCTTGACGATCTCGATCAGGTCGGCGCTGGTGAACTCGAGGCCGGAAAGTCTCAGCGCTTCGAGCACCTCGTTGAGCGTGAGGTCCCGCGAGGCTTCTCCCTCGACGATGGTAAGCGTGATGTTCTTGTGACTGGTGACCGCGGGAGAGAGTCGCACGTTGAGGTCGGCGACGATGGTGCCGCCGCGTTCGTTGATGACGACGCGTGCCTCGCTGTCGGGTCGGCCGATCTCCAGTCGACCGGCACGGGCGATGAACTCGTAGGGGTGTCCCCAGTAGAAGCGGGGAATGTCGACACGGACGCGGTCGGCCCCCTCCACGCGTGCAATCTCGTGCGGCAGCCCCTCACCCCGACCCGCCTCGACCATCACCCGACGCTCACGGTCGTACTCGGCGTTGATGCGCGAGGCGATCATCGCGGCGTTCGTGAAGTCGGCCTTTTCCTGTCGCAGGATCAGAGCGAACCCGTTCTGCTGTATCACGTCGGCTTTCAAGGCTTTCACAATCTTCGCACCTTTGCGGATGACACCGGTGGTCGGATTGCTGCCGTGGAGAATAACAGGGCCCCCGGCGACGGAGTAGACCGAGTCGTCACTGAGCCGGGGGCTCTGGAGAGGGGTCGTCATGAGGACGCCGCCCTGCAAGCTCTTCGCAGCGCCCTTAGCGGCCACCTGAACGTCCACCTTATCTCCCGTCTGGTGATAGGCGGGAAGCGTCGCGGTCACCCACACGATCGCGACGTTTTTCACCTCGGTAATCTGCGGCACCAGCGTGGGCTCGGCATAGAGCGATTTGAACTTCCGCATCGTGCTCTGGAGCAGATCGATCGTCTCCTGGAAGTCCTTCCCGTCGCCGGTGCCGTTGAGCCCGACGATGAGACCCCAGCCGACGACGGTGTGCTCAACCTCGCCGTCGAGTCGCGCGATGTCCTTGATGCGCGTCTGTGCGCACAGCGGCGTCCCCGCGAGCAGCAGAGCGACCGCAGCGAGTATCAGTTGCCGGCGTTTCATATCCTCATCCCCTCAGAAAGGATTGACGAAGTCGAACACCTTCGTCAGCCAGCCGCGACGTGCACCGTCGCTGGCCGGGCCCTGCGTCTTGTAGCGAATTTCCGCCATCGCGATGCAGTAGCTCGGGACGCTGTTGTTCGGCCTCACGTCCTCGGCGCGGACGATACCCGTGAGCGTGATCTCCCGCTTCTCGTTCTGCAGGAAGATCAGCGACTTCGCCTCGATCACGAGGTTCCCGTTGGGCTTCACGTCCTTGACGACCGCCGCCACGCGTGCCTCGAACTTGTCCTGCCGACCGATCGTCCCCTCGCGTGCGTCGTCCTCCTCGTACTCGAGGTCCCACGTCGGGACGATCTTCACGCCGTCCTCCGTCAGCGCCGGTCGAAGCGTCCGTCCGCCCTTGCGGTTGGCGATCCGAGCCCAATCGTTGACCTTGAACGCCTTCGACATCTCCTTGCTGCGGTCGAGTGTGCCCCGTCCGCTCGCCTTCGAATCTTCGGTGATGACGACCGTGATGATGTCGTATTTCTTGAAGGTCCGCGTCGGCATCGCCTCGGTCGTGGTGAACGCGGTCTCCGAGACCTTGGCGTCCTTCCAGAACGACTCCGCCGCCGTCACGTCCGTCGCGGCCACGAGCACGCCGATGAGCACGGGCAGCCACCGTTTCGCCTGCATCAGTTCTCCTCCTTCGCAAGCCTTATTTCGACCTCGCGCGGTCCCGAGACGACCGCGGCGAATCGTTTCCGGTCCTGGATGCTCTCCATGCGGATCATTTCACCGAGCGACCCCTTGTCGCGTGCACGCGCCTCACCGACGATCCGGAACCCGCGTCCGCGAATCGTCATCCGACACACGTCCCCGCGGTTCACGAGGATCGGCTTGGCGATCACGTCGGTCGTGATGGCGCCACCCGCCGGCACGCGTCGTGCCAGACGCTCGCCCACCACCAGTTGTGTCTTCTCAATCGCCCGCGCCGGGGCGGCCGCTCCGTCCATCCGACGCACCTCGACGTCTCGCGCGCGGATCATGTTCCCGGCGCCCAGGTTCCGCTTCGCCACCACCACGCGACGCACGCCTTCAAGCTCGGCGCTCACCGTGAAGCGTCCCGCTTCGGCCTCGTGCACGGTGGCGACCGCGTCGAAGGTCACCGTCCCCGGGAAGTCCACCTCCCCGACGGGCGTCACGGTCACGTGGGCGTTTTCCGGAATCCCGAAGGCCTCGAAGCGCAGCGAGGTGAGTTCGAGTTCGTCGGCCGGCCGTTCGAGCGCCCGGCCGGCCTCACGCAGCACCGCCCGGCGAACCCGCTTGCCCAGGCTTCCGGTGCGACCGGCGGCCCGGCGCGTCCGTTTGCGGGTGATCTCGATTTCGCTCGCACCGGCAAGGACGATCTCCGTCTGGTTGATGCCCGCCTCGAAGAGCCGTCGGCGGATCTCGCTCACCTTCAGACGCCGTTTCATCTGCCCCGCGGGACTGTCCGCGACAATGACCTCTTGCAGGAGTTGCTTCAGCCCCGCGGGGCACCCTGTCACCTCCCCCACGTGTCCGAGCCTGACCGAAGGTTCGCTCACCACAGCCGTCCGTCGCAGGTGCACCGTGGCGCCCGGCGCCGTCGATGCGACCAGCACGACCAGCATCATGATGAGAAGTCCCTTGCGGATCATGTGCTCACCCTTTAGAACCGGATCAGGTTGGCGACCACCTGCAGCGCCTCGTTCGAGGTCTGGATCACCTGGCTGTTGATTTCAAACGCACGCTGTGCCTCGATCATCGAGACGAGTTCCTTCACCACCTCGACGTTGGACGCTTCGAGCGCCCCCTGCTGAATCTCGCCGACGCCGTCCTCACCGGCGGCCGCGTCGGTCGCGGTGCCCGAGGCCTCGGTCTCGAGGAAGAGGTTCTGTCCGTGGGCGAGCAGTCCCTCCGGATTGATAAAGGTCGAAAGCTGGAGCTGTCCGACCTCGCTGCCTCCCGTGTCGCCCGGGGTTCCCGCCATCACGGTGCCGTCACGCTTGACGCTGACCCACGTCGCGTCTTCCGGAATCGTAATCGCCGGTTCGAGCTGGTAGCCGCCCGGCATCGCCAGGTTCCCGCTCTGATCGCGTGAGAACGCCCCCGCGCGCGTGTAACCGCTCCCTCCGCCGATGCTCGAAGGCAGCTTCACCTTGAAGAACCCGCGTCCCTGGATGGCCAGGTCGAACGGTCGGTCGGTCAGGATCATGCTGCCCTGGGTGAACACGCGGTTGGTCGACGCGATCTTCGTCCCCAGACCGATGTGCAGTCCGCTCGGGATGCTCTCCTCGCCTCCCGTCGAGCCGGCCTGCTCCTGCTCCTGGTAGAGCAGGTCCTCGAAATTCACCTGCTGTCTCTTGAACGCCGTGGTGTTGACGTTCGCCAGGTTGTTGGCGATGACGTCGATGCCGACCGACTGCGCCGTCATCCCCGTCGCCGCGGTGTAGAGTGCTCTCAGCGCCATCTTACGCCCCCCTCAAAGGTTATCCCGGGATGCTGCCCACCCGGCTGATCAGCTTGCCGAGCGTCGCATCCTGGTACTTGATCATCCGCATGCACGCTTCAAACGCACGACTGCTTTCAATCATCTCGACCATGGCACGAATCGCGCTCACGTTCGAGGACTCACGCATGCCGCCGGCCACCCCGCAGGTGGCCCGCTCGCTCGTCACCATGTCGTTCACCGGCACGAAGTGTCCGTCCTTGCGAACCAGCTCGTGCTTCGGGTCGGCGAACTTCACCAGACCCAGCCTCGCCAGCACCGCACGGTCCTGAAGCACGTTCCCGCTCGAATCGAACTCGATCTTCGCATCGGGCGACACCGTGATCGGCTCGCCCCCGTCGTCGAGCACCTTGAACCCGCATGGCAGCGCCAGCTGCTTGTCCCCGTCGATACGCAGGTTGCCGCTTCGCGTGTAGTAGGTCCGTTTGCCGTCGGTGGCCTTCAGGAATCCCTCGCCGACCAGTGCCACGTCG
>Ga0272442_10009898_pt1 | contig 11817 bp, 9 predicted proteins | sample SSMForm2O_FD_200262 | JGI IMG/M metagenome (GOLD analysis project Ga0272442, IMG submission 200262) | Marine sediment archaeal communities from Little Sippewissett salt marsh, Falmouth, MA, United States - SSM-Form-2O | ecosystem: Environmental > Aquatic > Marine > Wetlands > Sediment ...
AGATCTGTGCATGGGCTGTGAATTCCAATGGAAAACAGAGAGGCGTGGACTGGCAATTTAAGGTAAAGGATGCCAGATGTAAATTGCGTTCACTCTACCCGAATATTTAAGAATTACAAAGCACTACTGAGATCCCGTTCTATTTCACTGCTTAGATCCTTAGGGTGCGTTGCCCATCTATTCTTTTTATGGGGATATTGGACAAGTTTGAATTTGAATCTAACTGAATTCTAACATATACTTAATAATCTATGGGCACAATAGGGTCATTTCTGTAACTAAAATGAAATGGAATGGGGACTCAATGATGGCACAAGCAAAAATCTTGATTGTTGAAGACGAAGAAGACGTACTGGAGTTGATTCGCTATAACCTGGAAAAAAACGGCTATCAGACGGAAACAGCCCTTAACGGCCGGCTGGCTTTGGAGAAGGTGCGTTCCAAGTCCATCGATTTAATCCTGCTGGATTTGATGCTGCCGGAAATTGACGGTCTGGAAGTGTGTCGAATGGTTAAAAAGGACCCCAAAACAGCCAATATTCCAGTTGTAATGCTTACGGCCAAAGGGACCGAGGCCGATATTGTGGCCGGGCTTGAAATGGGGGCCGATGATTATATCACCAAGCCGTTCAGTCCGCGGGTCCTGATGGCACGTGTCAAAGCGGTCTTGCGGCGAAAAGAAATGCCGCAGGAAGCAGATCCCGTGCTTCGTATTTATGAAATTGAGATTGACTCCGGACGGCACAGGGTCACCGTCGGTGGGGAGTTGGTTAAACTGACGACGACAGAGTTTGGATTGCTCAAATTTCTGGCCTCCCGTCCCGGATGGGTCTTTACACGGTATCAAATTGTTGATGCGGTGCATGGTAATGACTACCCCGTGACCGACCGTTCGGTGGATGTGCAGGTGGTAGGGTTGCGCAAAAAACTGGGGGATGCGGGCCGGTACATTGAGACGGTCCGGGGTGTGGGATACCGATTTCAGGACCTGAACGAATAAATATAGGGATATTGAGACTGATCATGAAAAGACGTTTGTTGTGGCAAATCTATCCGGCATTCTTAATCATCACAGCACTGGGGCTGTTCCTGATTTCATGGAATGTCTCCGGTTTGATGAAGACCTTTTATTACAAGGAAAAACGGGCCCAGCTTGAGAATCTGTGCCGTTTGGCGGGACCGTCTTTTTTGGAGGATATGGAAAAGGGCGATTATACGCACATTCAGACGTTGTGCGCACAAATGGGCCGCCTGACACAAGTCCGTTATACGGTGATTGATTTAGGGGGCAAGGTGCTGGGTGATTCAGAAGAACTTCCGGAAAAGATGGTCAATCACTTTGACAGATCGGAGTTCCAAACGGCGTTAACCGGGCAGGTGGGAAGTCGTATCCGTCCCAGTGAAACGCTCCAGCAGGAAATGATGTATGTGGCCGTTGCGATACAAACGGATGCGGAACCGATTGCGGTTTTACGGACATCGGTGGCGATGACCGAGCTTCAAGCGACAGTCCACTCGGTGTTCATGCAAGTGGTGCGTTACGGTTTTTTGATTGCGGTCATGCTGGCGCTCTTGAGTCTGGCGGTCAGTTGGAAGATCAGTCGGCCGCTTGAATTGCTGCGATTGGGAGCCGAACGATTTGCCCGCGGAGATTTGACGCATCGCCTGGCTGTTCCGCCGTCACGGGAAATCGCCGCATTAGCCGAATCCATGAATAAAATGGCCTCTCAACTGGATGAGCGGATTCGGACGATTGTGGCTCAGAAAAATGAGCAGCAGGCGGTTTTGTCCAGTATGATCGAGGGGGTGATTGCCGTCAGCACCGATGGGAAAGTTACGAGTCTGAACCACGCCGCCGCAGAGATGCTGCAGGAAACCGCGGCCCATGCCGAGGGTCGAACGGTCGAAGAGGTGGTACGGAATACGGAATTGCAGCAGTTTATTCATCAGGCGTTGGGCAGTAATGAACCCGTGGAAGGGCAGATTATCCTGCATGAAAACAGCCGGAGCGAGCAATATCTGCAATCGCACGGGACGATGCTGAAGGACGATCAAGGCCGAAAAATCGGGGTGCTGATCGTGATGAATGACATGACACATATTCGCCGCCTTGAACAGGTTCGGCGGGATTTTGTCGCCAATGTTTCCCATGAGCTCAAAACCCCGGTCACGTCAATCAAGGGATTTATCGAAACACTGCTGGACGGGGCGATGAATAAACCCCAGGACGGAAAACGGTTTCTTGAGATCATTGCCCGCCAGACAGACCGGTTAAATTCCATTATCGACGACCTCCTCACGCTCTCGCATATTGAGCAGCTAAGTAACGCCCAGATAATGATGGAACCGTTGCTCCTGCATCCTGTTTTAACGGCCGCCGTAGGGCTTTGTGAGATCAAAGCCACCGAAAAAAAGATGTCCGTCCAAATTGACTGTGATGAAACAGCCAAGGTTATTGCCAATGCGTCCCTTCTGGAGCAGGCGATTGTCAATCTCGTGGACAATGCGATCAAATACAGCGAGTCGGAAAGCGATATTCGACTTGAAGTGGTTCAAAATGAGGCGGAAACGCTGATTCATATCCATGACCATGGCTGCGGGATTGCGAAGGATCAATTGTCGCGGGTGTTTGAGCGGTTTTATCGTGTGGACAAGGCCCGAAGCCGTGCCCTGGGGGGAACGGGACTGGGACTTGCGATTGTCAACCATATCGCTCAGTCTCACAACGGCCGCGTTTCTGTTGAAAGTGTTGTCGGTAAGGGCAGTACATTTACGCTGCATCTCCCGAATTAAAGGCGATCTGTCGGAATACTCCCCTTAAAGCTATAACTCCTTTCAAATATCGAATTTAGTATCAATCTAACAAATCCCTAATCATTTCCTAACATTTCGACTATACTTTATCCTCCAAATTGTGAACGCTGCTTAAAATCGGTTTGAGCACGTAAAAAAGGATTGTTTTATGGAGGTAGTACAATGTTAAGAAAAATTGGTATGTGGGTTGTCGCTGCGGGGATTCTGGCAGGATCGGCAGGAGTTGCCAAAGCCGACGATATTGCTGAACTCCGCAAGCAAATGGAGCAGCAGTATGAACAGATGCGGCAGATGCAGAATAAGCTGATTGAGCTTGAAGCCGCACAGAAACAGCAGGGCACGGCGATGCAGAAACTCGAAGAATCCGGACCTGTGCTGCCGGAGTCGTTGGCATGGATCGAAAAAGTCAATCTGTATGGTGATTTTCGTTATCGCTACGAGTATATCGATGCCGAAGGGAGCTCCTCGGACCGTAACCGCAATCGTATCCGTGCACGGGTTGGACTCGAAGGCAAAGTCAATGACGAAATGGGCTTTGACTTTCGAATCGCTTCCGGTTCAGAAGATCCGGTATCGACCAATCAGACGCTGGGTGGCGGTTTCTCCAGCAAAGACATCTGGCTGGATCGTGCCTATCTGCAGTGGGAACCTGCTTCGATGGACGGATGGACCTTTCTGTTTGGAAAGATGGGCAATCCGTTCTTCAAGGCCAGCGGCAATCAGTTGATCTGGGACGACGACCTCAACCCTGAGGGAATTGCTGCTCAGTATGCCACCAAACTGAACGACAAAACGGGGCTGTTTATTAACAGTGGTGGCATGTGGGTCGAAGAAAGCAGTTCCAACGCCGATGCGTCTTTGTGGGGTATTCAGGGGGGCCTTGAGCATACCTTGAACAATGACAGCGCATTCACCTGGGGCGGAAGTTACTACAAGTACGGCAATGTCAAAAACAGTAAAACATTCTACGATGTCGAAGACGGCTTTGGAAACACGACTTATACAGATCTCGATGGTGACCAGGCCTATATGTACGATTATTCACTGGTTGAGGCCTTCGCCGAATACGCTACTAAACTTGGCAACACCCCGACTTCTTTCTATGGTAATTATGTCCTGAATACGGCTTCCGGCGTCAGCAAAGATACCGGCTGGCTTATTGGAGCGAAGTTGGGTAAAGCCAAAGATCCAGGCACTTGGGACTTCGGATACGAATACCGTGACCTGGAAAATGATGCGGTGGTGGGCGTCTTTACCGATTCCGACTTCATTGGCGGCGGGACCGGCGGCAAAGGACATAAATTCGGTGCCACTTACGCAATCGCCAAAAACGCAACATTGGGAGCCACTTACTTTATGAGCCAGCGGGACAGCGATGGTGACGGCAATATCAACGACGATTACAACCGCTTCCAGTTTGATCTGAAAGTAAAGTTTTGATAAACCTAACATAAGGCTAATGAAACTCTAACAAAATACTAACATTTCAGGCGTATATTTAGAAAGGAAAGGAAGTACTTATGAAAACGATTAAAATTGTAGCTCTGCTGGCAGTTGTTCTGACAGCAACCCATGCGTTGGCTGCTGAGCAGCTTCAAATTGACGGCTCCACAACCGTTGGCCCCATTGGGGACGCATTCGCCGAGGCATTCAAAGACAAGGCGTCCATCACCGTCAGCAAAACCGGTTCCGGTGACGGCGCCGCCGCACTGCTCGAAGGCCGTTGCGATATCGCCATGATGAGTCGGTTTATGAAAGACGCGGAATTTAAGGCGGCCGTGGAAAAAGGGATTATGCCGGTCGCTCACGCTATCGCGATGGATGGAGTGTGTACGGTGGTTCATCCGTCGAATCCGGTGAGCGCTTTGACCAGTGAACAGATCAGGGATATCTACATGTGCAAGATCACCAACTGGAAAGAGGTTGGTGGTGCGGATATGCCGATCGTTGTTATCAGCCGTGATACCTCCAGCGGCACCTACGAGACATTCGAAGGGCTGGTCATGAATAAGGAAAAAATGGGTGACTGCGTCGAGTATGTCAATTCCAACCCACAAATGCATGCACGCGTTAAAAGCACCATTGGCGCCATTGGCTACGTCGGACTGGGCTTTCTGGACCGCAATGTCAAGGCACTTAAAGTCAATGACGTCATCCCGACCCGTTCCACGATTGCCAAAGGTATTTATCCGGTTAGCCGCCCGCTGTTTCTGTTCACGAACGGTTATCCGAAGCTGGGTTCAATGATATTCCAGTTCTGCACCTTCCATCTGACTGAAGAGGGCCAGGAAATCATCGAAGACAAGGGGTTTGTTGCGGTGACAGCTTATTAACTTTCATGGATAGAATGAACTGACAATAATGTCGAAAAATACATCGAAACCAAGCAGCAACCCCGCAGCGGCCCAGTTTTCCCGGCCGCTGCGTTTGTCTGTGTCCCAGGACTTACGGGGGCTTTTAGCCAAAAATATCGGCCACGGAATCCTTTTTTCGATCACATTTGTTTCTGTTCTCGCCGTCATGGCAATTTTTTACTTTGTCGTACAGGAGTCGGTGCCGTTTATTTTCAAGGGCGGTTTTCGTGACAGCTTATCCCGCGTGACAGAGTTTCTCACCAGTACCGCATGGTACCCGCAAAAAGAGGAAAATCCCGAATACGGTGCGCTGGCAATCATTGTCGGCTCGCTTTATGTCACTTTCTGTTCTCTGATCATCGCGGTTCCCATCGGCGTACTGGCGGCTGTGTTTTTGAGCGATATCGCACCTTTTTCGGTCCGTCAGTACTGCAAACCGATCATTGAAATTCTCGCGGCAATTCCTTCGGTCGCTTACGGTGTATTCGCAGTCATGGTCGTGGCGCCGTGGATGCAGAAGACCCTCGGATTCTCTACCGGTACCAATGCGATTAATGCATCATTGATCCTGTCGGTCATGGCGCTGCCGACGATCATCAGTGTGGCCGAGGACGCTCTGTCTGCCATCGGTCGCGAAATCCGTGAGGCCTCGTATGGGCTTGGCGCCACGCGGGCCGAAACCATGATCAAAGTTGTCATCCCCGCCGCGCACAGCGGGATTATCGCCGCGGTTATTCTCGGTATGATGCGGGCCATTGGCGAAACCATGGTGGTCTGGATGGCATCGGGCAATTCCAGCCGGATCCCCTCGCCATGGTGGGACCTGTCCCAGTCAGTGCGAACCATGACCGCAACCATCGCCGGGGAACTGGGAGAGGTGCCGAAAGATACCGATCACTATTATGTCCTGTTTGCCATCGGACTTTTGCTGTTGATATTCACCTTCGGTTTGAATATGACCAGTGAGTTTTTCATGACACGATTTAAGAAAAAATCACGAGGATTGTAAATGCAGGTACGCATACGACAAGCATGGAATCATCTGTTTACGATCTTATCCTCAGGATCCATCGTTCTGCTGGTTGCCGCTCTGCTGCTGTTCCTGATCCCCATGCTCCGAAAGGGCATCCCTGCTGTTGTGTTCCGCGGAACGGTGGAGTTTCGCAAAATGCAAGCCGAATTGTTTGATCGCGGAGACACGATGGCCCTTCAAAAAGAAACCGAGCAGACCTGGCAGGCACGGCAGGAGATCTACACAATCCTGGATCACTTCAGTCGAGGCATTGATACCGAAAAACTCACCGATGAAGCTAAGGACCTTTATCGTGATTACGGTCAGATTCTTCGGTACCAGGAAACACCCAAAGAACAGTACACGGAACTGCGAGGCCGGGCCAAAGAAATCCGGGATCATTTGCTGGATGCTTTCGAGAGCACCGATAAAGACGAAATTGCCGCTCATCTTGACGCCATCGAAGCCCTCCGGGATGAAGCCGCTTTTTCAGGAACACCCGTCGAAAAAATGTTTACCATGACAGGTGATTTCCGGAAATTGATCGCTACTGTGGATTTGTCCAAGCGGGACATTTTTGCGGATGAGCTGGAGGTCGTCAAAGAAGAACTCTACAACCTTTTCGGCCCCCGACCGGACGAACAAACACCGCAACTGGCCATGAAACGGTTTGGGGCAACCCGCTGGGATGTCGCTGAAAAACATCTCACGTTTTTGGTATGGCAGGAAAAATGGATTCCTTCGGACGACGGGCAAACACTCGTCGCCAAACAGGTACGGCGTGATGATCCACTGGAGGGTTCTTTTGCCGGAACGGAATTGGCTCCCTTGTTCTCCCTCACCGAGAAAATACTCAAAGACACAATGAAACCCCGTTTTACCTTATATTGGCAGTATTTTATTGATGACAGTACGCCGGGCCATTATTTCGGGGGGGTCGGCCCGGAAGTGCTCGGAACGCTGCTTCTGACACTGCTGGCGATGTGTTTTTCGATTCCGCTGGGGGTTATTTCAGCAGCTTACCTTGTTGAGTACGCCGGCGATAATCTGATCGTTAAGATCATTCGCATTTGCATTAACACACTTGCCGGCGTTCCCAGCATCGTTTATGGCTTGTTCGGGATGGCCTTTTTTGTCGCTTATATCACCAAGCAACCAGGCGTTCTGTCGGCCTCAATGACATTGGCTTTGCTGGTTCTGCCGGTGATTATCCGGGCCAGCGAAGAAGCCATTCGGGCGGTGCCGCAAACCTATCGTGAAGCCGCGATGGGACTGGGAGCCGGGAAGTTCCGTTCGTTTTTAACGGTTACGCTGCCCGCGGCGGGACCGGGGATTCTGACGGGCATTATCCTGAGCTTGAGCCGTGCCGCCGGTGAAACCGCCCCGATTCTTTTCGCCGGAGCCGCCGCGCTGGCCCCGATTCCCGACTTTGGCGGAAAATGGTGGCTGCAGGAAACACGCGCATTGTCTTATGGGTGCTACGATATTACCGTCGGCGACAAATTAGCAATGATGGTGCCACACAAGCAATTCGGCATGGTCATGACATTGATCATTCTGGTATTGTGTCTAAATGTAATAGCCATTGTCATTCGCTCCAGAATGAGTAAAAAATTGAGGGGGATGTAAAAAAAGATGTTAGTCAAGACAGATTCTAATATAATCCGTAAGTCTGAAAGCAAAGGTTTAAAAATGGAATCTATTCCAATCAGCAAAAATTCCGCTTCCAAAAACGGTAAGATTAAACTTGACAGCCCCGTAAAGCAGTCGCCCGTTCAGGATACTCCCATCAGTGCGGAGCGTACCATCGTCAGGGCCGAGGGCTTCACTTTTTTTTACGGAAGCAAAAAGGGCGTGGAAGATATTACGATGAACATTGAAACCGGCTCAGTGACGGCCATCATCGGTCCTTCCGGCTGCGGCAAGAGTACCTTTCTGCGGAGCATTAACCGGATGAACGACCTGATCCCGCAGACCCGCACGGAGGGCCTTTTATCCGTGGGCGGTCAGGACGTTTATCACAAAAGCACCAATCTGGTCAATTTGCGGCAACAGGTGGGGATGGTTTTTCAGCGGCCGAACCCATTTGCAAAATCTATTTATGACAATGTGACTTACGGGCCGAAACTTCAGGGCATTCGGAATAAAGCCAAACTGGACGAAATCGTCGAAAAGTGCCTTATCGATGCCGCGATCTGGGAGGAAGTCAAAGACGACCTGAACAAGTCTGCCTTGGCCCTGTCCGGCGGCCAGCAGCAGCGGCTGTGTATTGCCCGCACCCTGGCGACCAAACCGAAAATGGTGCTCATGGACGAACCCTGTTCGGCTCTGGACCCGCTGGCGACGGCCCGCATCGAAGATTTGATTGCAGCGCTCAAAGGAATCTATACAATTGTGGTCGTAACACATAATATGCAGCAGGCAGCTCGCGTCAGCGACCGGACCGCATTTTTCTGCCTGGGCAAATTGATTGAATATGGAATGACCGACCGGCTTTTTACGAATCCGCGACAGAAAGAAACGGAAGATTATATCACAGGACGGTTTGGATAATATACCCTTCAGGGTAGTAAATTCCCGCCAGTCACATCGTAACTTTCGGTCGCAGGCCTGCATCGCCGCGTAGAAACGGGAATTTTCAATCGTAATCAGTATATGTTTTAGAGACGGGAGTATCTGATGACCGTACATATGAAGAACGAAATTGATAAACTGAAAAAGAAAATTTTGGCCTTTTGCGTACAGGTTGAAGAACAGCTTTGGCACGCTGTCAAAGCGATTAAAGAGCGAGACCGTGATTTGGCACGCCAGGTGATTGACCGTGACACGTCAATTGATAAACAGGAAGTCAATATAGAAGAAGAATGTCTGAAAATACTCGCATTATATCAGCCGGTAGCGATTGACCTGCGCTTCATTGTGACGGTTCTTAAGATAAACAACGATCTTGAGCGGATCGGGGATTTGGCCGTCAATGTCGCAGAGAGAGCCGTTTTCCTTTCGGATCAACCGAAAATCGATATTTCAATCGACCTTCTTGAGATGGCTCATGCTGCCCAGTCGATGCTGAAGAGGAGTCTCGATGCACTGGTTAACCACGATGCCAAGCTCGCTTATCAGGTCTGTACAAGTGATGACGCTGTTGATCAGATGAATCGCCAGATGTATTTAAAGGTTCAGGAGGCCATCTTGGAAAATCCGGGGCAAATCTCGGCTTTAATCCATTTGCTTTCGGTCTCTCGCCACCTGGAACGCATCGCCGACCATGCCACCAACATTGCTGAAGATGTGATATACATGATTGAGGGCCAAATCATACGACACAAAGTCGAGGAATATGAATAACGGAACAATTCCTGGAAGAATGTTTGTGAAAAGAGGTGTTTTTGCATACGATCTTCCCATAACCAATTTCCGGTCTCTCAATGCCGGTTTTGGATTTGTCCTTGACTTTTCCATCGGAGTGGGTATAACTCCGTGCAAACAGTGTAATTCTTATCCTGTTTTAATCAATTTTTAACCAAACACTAACGGATTGTTAGGGATTTTTTGCTATGGATCTAACTTTAGAGATCATTTTTTCGGTGTGCGGCGGATTGGGAATTTTCCTGTTGGGCATGAAAAACATGTCCGAAGGTATGCAGGCCGTTGCGGGGGAGCGGCTGCGTAAGATGATCGGCGCCATTACCAACAACCGGCTGATGGCCAGCAGCGTCGGAACGCTGGTCACCTGTGTCATCCAGTCCAGTTCGATCACAACCGTGATGGTCGTCGGGATGGTTAACGCCAGTATTATGACGCTGACACAGGCCATCGGCGTGATTCTGGGGGCCAACATCGGAACAACGATTACCGGCTGGATTCTGGTTGTCAAAATCGGTAAATACGGACTTCCTCTCTTAGGGATTGCTGCTTTTTTCTACCTTTTCTCGAAAAAAGACAAAATTCGGTTTCTTGCAATGTTTCTCATGGGTTTAGGTATGGTATTTTTCGGTCTGGAACTGATGAAGAATGGCTTCGCCCCCATCAGCAAGATGCCGGGATTTGTCGAATGGTTCCACCGTTTCAGCCCGGATACCTATTTAGGCGTATGGAAATGTGTTTTGGTGGGTGCGGCATTGACGGCGATTGTTCAATCCTCTTCAGCGACATTGGGTATTACCATTGCATTGGCCTTAACCGGCGGAATTGATTATCTAACTGCTGCGGCCTTGATTTTGGGTGAAAATATCGGTACGACGATCACGGCATTTCTGGCTTCATTGGGGGCCTTTACCAATGCCAAAAGAGCCGCATACGCACACGTTGCCTTCAACGTGATCGGTGTCTTCTGGATTACCCTGCTGTTTCCTTATTATACCAAAGCCGTTTCCTGGGTAACGACCCGAACCCAGTTTGATAACATTCCGGCCGTCGTGGTAGAGGGCAAAACAGATGTTCGCATAAGTCAGTATGCACAGAAATATGATATCCCGGAAAAAGCGTTGTATTTCATCAATGGTGACGGCCAAAAGACAAATGTCGAAGGGCAGATTCTGGACGAAGACAGTCCCTATGTGCTTGCGGCAGACCTTGAAAAAGCCATCAATGAAAACAAACTGGCAGATTTACCGCTATATACCCATCAGGAAGCTAAATATCCTTTCACCGGTCCCGCGATTGCGCTGACACATTCCGGATTCAATATCATGAACACGCTGTTGTTTCTGCCGTTTGTCGGTTTAATGGCAAGATTTCTGATTTGGCTGGTGCCGGACAAAGTGGCGGAGAAACCGCGTCTGACATATCTGAATGTCCGTATGCTGGATACCCCGGCGATTGCGGTTGAGCAGTCTTATAAAGAACTGATCAAGATGGGGCATGAAACCCGGGATATGCTGCACCTCTGTAAGCGAATGCTTTCGAACAACGAACCGGATAAGCAGACCATCGAACAGATTTTCCAGAAGGAAACCGATTTGGATGTCGTCCAGAAAGAGATTGTTGAATTTATCGGGAATATGATGGCTGGTAATATCACGCACGAAGTCATGCAGGATGCCAGCAGTCATCTGCGTATGGCCGATGAACTGGAATCGATCAGCGATTATATTCAGGGGCTGCTGAAACTGCGGCTGAAAATGCGAAACACCGGGCTGAAATTCAGTGAAGGCGGATTGAAAGATTTGGTCGATCTGCATGAAAAAGTACAGGAGTACATTGACCTGATCAATAAAGGGATTGAACAGGAAGATGATACACCGGAATATTTCAGCGCGATGCGAACCAAGGGTTTAGCCGTCACCAACCTGATGAAGGAATGCCGTGAACGTCACTTAATTCGTGTTGGCGACGGGATTGTGTCCCCATTAATGAGTTTAATTTATACGGACATGCTGACCGCTTATCGCCGCATCAAGGACCACGCTTTCAATATCGCAGAAGTCCTGGCCGGTGAAAAATAAGCCGAAATACCGAGCATTCTGTTTACACGGCTTCAATTTTTCCTGAGACGTATTGATTTTGTACTTGACGATATTCTTGTATTCAGATTATACTTCTCAAAAACTGGGGTAATCCAACACGGAACTTTTTATTGGGGATACAATGTCGCAGACAGTCACGATTATTTTTCATGTATTTGGTGGATTAGGGATT
>Ga0272442_10009899_pt1 | contig 11816 bp, 6 predicted proteins | sample SSMForm2O_FD_200262 | JGI IMG/M metagenome (GOLD analysis project Ga0272442, IMG submission 200262) | Marine sediment archaeal communities from Little Sippewissett salt marsh, Falmouth, MA, United States - SSM-Form-2O | ecosystem: Environmental > Aquatic > Marine > Wetlands > Sediment ...
CAAAGAGGTCTCGCTGGCATCCGGCATCCACATACCCGGAAAAGCACTCGCAGCGATAGCTATCGACTATGACAAAGACGGCTGGCTTGACATTTTCGTCGCGAATGACACCGTACAAAATTTTCTGTTCCGTAACAACGGCGATGGCAGTTTCGAGGAAGTGGGCGCACTCGAGGGCATTGCTTTCAACACCAAAGGCAAGGCCACCGGTGCGATGGGGCTGGATGCGGCCTGGTACCGCAACGACGATGATCTCGGTGTTGCGATCGGCAACTTTGCCAACGAAATGAGCTCGTTGTTTGTAACCGTGGATGGCAAGACACCTTTTGCCGATGAAGCTTTGCTCGAAGGTCTGGGTGCAGATTCGCGGCTGGCACTGACTTTCGGTGTGTTCTTTTTTGACGCGGACCTCGACGGCCATCTCGACCTTTTGCAAGCCAATGGCCATCTCGAAAACGATATCAATAAGGTACAACCAAGCCAACACTACGAACAGCCGATACAGCTTTTCTGGAACTGTGCCACGGAGGCCTGCGCTCACAGAATGATCTTGGTCGAGGATTCCGGCGACCTCGGCACTCCAGTCGTTGGGCGAGGAGCCAGCTACGCCGACATCGATGATGATGGTGATCTGGATGTACTGATCACCCAGCCCGGCCGCGCAGCCAAACTGTATCGAAACGATCAACAGAGCGGGCACCGCTGGCTGCGGGTGATCCTCGAGGGAGTTTCAGACAACCGCAATGCGATCGGCGCGATGATCGAGCTCGCTGCCAACGGGACGACTCAGCGCCGTCTGATCACCTCTGGCCGTAGCTACCTCTCGCAGGTCGAGTATCCAGTCACGTTTGGTCTCGGCGAGTCGGACACCATCGATAAGTTACTGATCACCTGGCCCGGCGGGCGAAAACAATCTGTCAATGTTGACAGCGTCAACACGGTCGTAACCATCACACAACCAACCGAATGAGACCATGCGATTCAGTACTTTCCTTCTGCTTACGATCGTCTTAAGCATCATTCCCGCATCAGTTCTCGCTGACAGACTCGAAGTCTTGCCGCCGACATGGCAACGCCAGCTCAAACCTGTCGCTCAAGTAGATACATCGCCGCTGAAAGCGGATGTACAAAAAGCGATCAGTCAGACCCGCAGCAAAATCGACACAGCACTCGCCGCCTCCGAACCAGATATCGGTCTACTCGCCGCGGAATACGGCAGGCTGGGAAATCTCTATATGGCGCACAAACTCCGTACCAGCGCCGATGCCTGCTACGACAACGCGATGCAATTGGCGCCGGACTACTTCCCCTGGATCTATTATTCCGCTTACCTCGCCCAGGAAGAAGGCAGCATGCAGGCAGCCCTGGTGCGTTTCCAGCATGCGATCCAGCTCGAACCGGATTATTTACCGGCAAGATACCGACTGGCGCGGGTCTACCTCGATCTCAACCGCCTGGAAGAGGCCGAAAGGGTTTTTGAATCGCTGCTCGATGAGCCGGCTTTTGAGGCCGCCGCGCACAACGGTCTTGGCGAGGTCATGGCACTCCGCCAACAGCATGAGCAAGCCGTCGAGCATTACTCTCGCGCGCTGGCGCTTGCTCCTGAAGCAACGCAGATCCACTATCCGCTCGCGCTATCTTTACGGGCAGTCGGTGAAACCGAACAAGCGAAACAGCATTTGAAACTGTACAGCAGACGAGAACTTGTGATCGAGGATCGTCTGGTCGAGACCTTGCAAGCCTTCAGAAACCCTGCGAACCGTCACTTCGTCAGCGCAATGACCGCGGTACTCAAGCAAGACTATGCGCGCGCAGTGACCGAGTTCGAAGCGGGCCTTGAACACGAGCCGGACAACACGGATGCACGAATTAGCTATGCTCGCGCGCTATACCTTGCCGGCGACAGGGATCAAGCCCGCAGCCAACTCGAGCAAATCGTTGAAACGACTCCGGCTGAGTCGCTCGCACTGTTTCTACTCGCGTTAATCAATGATGAGGCGAAAGATAGTGAGCAAGCGACCCAGTTATATCAGCGTGTGATCGCGCTGGACCCCAACCATGTCGGCGCCAACTTCTTCCTGGGCAACCATCTTCTGAAAAGTGGCGACTACGAAAACGCGGTTGAGCGATACGCTATCGTCATTCAGCAAGACGAAAAAAACGTCCCTGCTCAAGTCTTTAAACTCGTATCAATGCTAGGGCTGGGCGCCCCGGACAAGGACTTGCTGGCCACTGCTGAGGAGATCGCCGCGCGCGCACCCAATTTCCTCGCGATCACACGCATTCAGATCCTGATCTTGGCACTGAGCCAAGACACAGAGGTACGGGATGGCTATCGTGCACAGCAGCTTGCCGAACAGATGCAGAAGGATCATCCGCACCCAGTCAATTTGGAATTAAAGGCGATCACAACCGCCTCCGCCGGCAACTTCAGCCTGGCCACAAAGCAAATGCAAGACGCGATCGCTCAGGAAAGACGACACAGGGAGAACAGCCACAGCCTCGAGCGCATGAACGATCAGCTGTCGCTACTGGAGAATCGCGAACTCCCGGCGCTGAGCTGGCACGACGAGATCAAGCACTTGGTGCCACCACCCACCCGTGCGCTTACGAGCTTTCGTGACTATCCCGATCCGAAACCCATATGAATCAGGCCAACGAAACCGGAAACGGGTTCATGGTCAAACCATGAACCCGCTCTGAGGATTCACGAATCAGTATGCGTAGGACGGATAAGCCGGGTAGGTTTGCGTCTTACTCGTATCTGGTGATTCGGGCGGTGTTGTGGTATCCGCAGTGTCCTGGGAATAACCATAACCGTAAGGATAACCATAGCCTCCGCCATAGGGGTACCCACCACCGTAGTAACCGCCCCCGTAAGGATAGCCATAGCCCCCATAGGGATAGCCGTAACCGCCATAAGGATACCCGTAACCGCCATAAGGATGTCCATAACCCCCGTACCATGGACCACCGTACCACGGTCTTTCCCAATAGTCGTCATCGTCATCCCACCACGCCTGAGCATCCAGGGGCGCGAGGAGCAACGTGCTACCGGCCAGCATCGCAAATAGAAACGTCAAGAACAGGTTTTTCATCACATTTACTCTCTGTAGTTGAAGTTTGCAGGTGTTTGGTCACCGAAACACAATGATAATACATCGAATTTGCGACAAGGTTTAATTCTATGTCCAAGCATGTCCAAGGGGTCAGACTCGATTGATCTGGCTAGAAAGAGGTCCTGAAGTAGCCGCAGATCAATCGAGTCTGACCCCGTGAAGAAGAAATGCGGGCTAGGAACGCTGGTCCGATGCTAGATGCAAACGTGATGGGCAAAGTAACAAAAAAAGCCCCGTGTCTTTGCAGACACGGGGCTTTCGAATTAAAGCCTGGCGGTGACCTACTCTCACATGGGGAGACCCCACACTACCATCGGCGCTAAACGATTTCACTTCTGAGTTCGAGATGGGATCAGGTGGTTCCCGTTTGCTATTGCCGCCAGGCAAACCGGTACGTAAAAATGGGGTCAGAGACGAATTTCTTAATCATCATCAACGCTTTTTGACAGGGTAATCAAAAAATCGTCTCTGACCCCACTTTTACAGAATTGGAAAGCCAAGATCATTCAAGTGTTAAGTCACTGCATATAACATCCTAGCTAATGCTTGGGGTTATATGGTCAAGCCTCACGGTCAATTAGTACTGGTTAGCTTCACCCATTGCTGAGCTTCAACATCCAGCCTATCAACGTCGTAGTCTTCGACGGACCTACAGGGACTTCAAGAGTCCAGTGAGACCTCATCTTAGGGCCGGTTTCCCGCTTAGATGCTTTCAGCGGTTATCCGTTCCGTACTTAGCTACCCGGCAATGCCACTGGCGTGACAACCGGAACACCAGAGGTACGTCCACTCCGGTCCTCTCGTACTAGGAGCAGCCCCCTTCAAGTCTCAAGCGCCCACGGCAGATAGGGACCGAACTGTCTCACGACGTTCTAAACCCAGCTCGCGTACCACTTTAAATGGCGAACAGCCATACCCTTGGGACCTGCTTCAGCCCCAGGATGTGATGAGCCGACATCGAGGTGCCAAACACCGCCGTCGATATGAACTCTTGGGCGGTATCAGCCTGTTATCCCCGGAGTACCTTTTATCCGTTGAGCGATGGCCCTACCACAAAGAACCACCGGATCACTATGACCTGCTTTCGCACCTGCTCGACGTGTATGTCTCGCAGTCAAGCGCACTTTTACCATTATGCTCATTGCGCGATGTCCGACCGCGCTGAGTGCACCTTCGTACTCCTCCGTTACGCTTTTGGAGGAGACCGCCCCAGTCAAACTACCCACCATACACTGTTCCCGATCCGGATAACGGACCTGGGTTAGAACTCCAAACATACCAGGCTGGTATTTCAAGGTTGGCTCCACGGTAACTGGCGTTACCGCTTCAAAGCCTCCCAGCTATCCTACACAAGTAGGCTCAAAGTTCAGTGCAAAGCTGTAGTAAAGGTTCACGGGGTCTTTCCGTCTAGCCGCGGGTATACTGCATCTTAACAGCAATTTCGATTTCACTGAGTCTCTGGTGGAGACAGTGTGGCCATCGTTACGCCATTCGTGCAGGTCGGAACTTACCCGACAAGGAATTTCGCTACCTTAGGACCGTTATAGTTACGGCCGCCGTTTACCGGGGCTTCGATCAAGAGCTTCTCCGAAGATAACCCCATCAATTAACCTTCCGGCACCGGGCAGGCGTCACACCCTATACGTCCTCTTACGAGTTTGCAGAGTGCTATGTTTTTAGTAAACAGTCGCAGCCACCAGTTTATTGCAACCCCCACCAGCTCAAGGAGCAAGTCCTATCACCAACAGGGGCGTACCTTCTCCCGAAGTTACGGTACCATTTTGCCTAGTTCCTTCACCAGAGTTCTCTCAAGCGCCTTGGAATTCTCATCCCACCCACCTGTGTCGGTTTGGGGTACGGTCAAACATAACCTGAAGCTTAGAGGCTTTTCCTGGAAGCTTGGCATCGACCACTTGGCTCTCCGAAGAGAGTTGCGACATCGTGTCTCGGCATTGAGGATCCGGATTTGCCTAAATCCTCTGCCTACACACTTGAACCGGGACAACCAGCGCCCGGATGATCTAGCCTTCTTCGTCCCCCCATCGCAGTTATGTTCGGTACTGGAATATTAACCAGTTTTCCATCGACTACGCCTTTCGGCCTCGCCTTAGGTACCGACTAACCCTGCGCCGATTAACGTTGCGCAGGAAACCTTGGGTTTTCGGCGTGCGGGTTTCTCACCCGCATTATCGTTACTCACGTCAACATTCGCACTTCTGATACCTCCAGCAAACCTTACGATTCACCTTCACAGGCGTACAGAACGCTCCTCTACCGATTACACATAAGTGTAATCCCGCAGCTTCGGTATGTAGCTTAAGCCCCGTTAAATCTTCCGCGCAGGCCGACTCGACCAGTGAGCTATTACGCTTTCTTTAAAGGGTGGCTGCTTCTAAGCCAACCTCCTGGCTGTCTGTGCCTTCCCACATCGTTTCCCACTGAGCTACAATTTTGGGACCTTAGCTGGCGGTCTGGGTTGTTGCCCTCTTGACGACGGACGTTAGCACCCGCCGTCTGTCTCCCGTGCTTGAACTTGCTGGTATTCGGAGTTTGCAATGGGTTGGTAAGTCGGGATGACCCCCTAGCCATAACAGTGCTCTACCCCCAACAGTTATACACGAGGCGCTACCTAAATAGCTTTCGAGGAGAACCAGCTATCTCCGGGCTTGATTAGCCTTTCACTCCTAGCCACAGCTCATCCCCTCATTTTTCAACATAAGTGGGTTCGGCCCTCCAGTAGGTGTTACCCCACCTTCAGCCTGGCCATGGCTAGATCGCCCGGTTTCGGGTCTACTCCCAGCGACTAAACGCCCTATTAAGACTCGGTTTCCCTATGCCTCCCCTAAACGGTTAAGCTCGCCACTGAAAGTAAGTCGTTGACCCATTATACAAAAGGTACGCAGTCACCCCTAAGGGCTCCTACTGCTTGTACGCACACGGTTTCAGGTTCTATTTCACTCCCCTCAACGGGGTTCTTTTCGCCTTTCCCTCACGGTACTGGTTCACTATCGGTCGGCAACGAGTATTTAGGCTTGGAGGGTGGGCCCCCCATGTTCAGGCAGAATAACACGTGTTCCGCCCTACTCGATTTCACCCGACCACTCGTTTTGTGTACGAGGCTATCACTCACTATGGCCAAACTTTCCAGTTTGTTCCACTACGAGTGGTCGGGCTTAAGGCCTGATCCGCGTTCGCTCGCCGCTACTAACGGAATCTCGGTTGATTTCTTTTCCTCCGGGTACTTAGATGTTTCAGTTCCCCGGGTTCGCCTCGTTAACCTATGGATTCAGTTAACGATGACCCAAAAGGGCCAGGTTTCCCCATTCGGACATCCCCGGATCAAAGCTCGTTTATCAGCTCCCCGAGGCTTATCGCAGATTACTACGTCCTTCATCGCCTGTTGCCGCCAAGGCATCCACCATGTGCGCTTATTCACTTGACCATATAACCCCAAGCACCCTGTTCTGCTTGATCTTTTCCGGCCTGGCTTCGTTATTTTGCTCGTTCGCTCGGTCACATACTTATGTATGCTCCCTCTCTCACTCCCAAAATGCCTCACCAATCCAGAAAATCTCAGCGCATAACAAGAGTTGAAGCACCTGAACCTTTTGTGTTCCAGAAACGTGATTCAACAAAGGTTATATGTTGTGAGTAACACTTGAATGAATAAATGCAAATATGCAATTTACAATATACCCATTAAAACGATGATTTAGTCAAACATCATCGTTCAATGCTTGTATTACTTGGCTTTCCAAATTTTTAAAGAACATGCCTTTAAGGCATTAACGTTGCACCTTGTGGTGACACGTTAGGTAAGAACACGTTTTCGAATAACATGCTCTTAGCTAACATGGTGGAGCTACGCGGGATCGAACCGCGGACCCTCTGCTTGCAAAGCAGATGCTCTCCCAGCTGAGCTATAGCCCCTTACTTGTCTTTTTCGCGTTATGCCGCGTTGGCTTTCTCGCTCAGTCGGTCATGTACGTGTGTACACTCCCTCCTTCTCTCGTCGGCCGCCTTGCCTAACACAAAAAATCCTGCGTAAGACCTCTAACTGGTCGTTTTCGTGTTATGCCGCGTTGGCCTTCTCGCTCAGTCGGTCATGTACGTGTGTACACTTCCTTCTTCTCTCGTCGGCCGCCTTGCCTAACACAAAAAATCCTGCGTAAGACCTCTAACTGGTCGTTTCCCCGTCATGCTGCGTTGCGCTAGTCGTTCGGTTAGTCACATACCCGATGTACGTTCCATCTCTCACTGCTACGCGCGCCTTGCCTAACGAAGAAAATCCTGCGTTAGACTACGACCTTAAAACGCTGGAGTTTTGGTCAGGTTGGATTTTCTTGAAGGCGAAGTGTGCATCTAGCACATGAGTCTTCGAGAAAATTCAAGCTGAGCAAAACTGGTGGGTCTGGGTGGATTTGAACCACCGACCTCACCCTTATCAGGGGTGCGCTCTAACCAACTGAGCTACAGACCCGGAACTAATCCGGTTATGTATCGGGTATTCGCAACCAAGTCAGTTGCTTTGCAACAGCGCTCTAACCTTGCGCTACGCACCCCGCTACAGACCCGGAACTAATCCGGTTATGTATCGGGTATTCGCAACCAAGCCGGTTGCTTCGCAACAGCGCTCTAACCTTGCGCTACGCGCCCCGCTACAGACCCGGTGTTTATGGCGGGGTCTGCACCCAGCCGTCTCCGTACTGTCATCGATTGATGACATCAACGTTCTTTCATCAGGATCAGATTAGCTTGTGTGGGGACTTGCGTCAGCTCGACAAGTCTCTTTAAGGAGGTGATCCAGCCGCAGGTTCCCCTACGGCTACCTTGTTACGACTTCACCCCAGTCATGAACCACAAAGTGGTAAGCGCCCTCCCGAAGGTTAAGCTACCTACTTCTTTTGCAGCCCACTCCCATGGTGTGACGGGCGGTGTGTACAAGGCCCGGGAACGTATTCACCGCGACATTCTGATTCGCGATTACTAGCGATTCCGACTTCATGGGGTCGAGTTGCAGACCCCAATCCGGACTACGATCGGCTTTACGGGATTAGCTCCGCCTTGCGACTTGGCAACCCTTTGTACCGACCATTGTAGCACGTGTGTAGCCCACCCCATAAGGGCCATGATGACTTGACGTCATCCCCACCTTCCTCCGGTTTATCACCGGCAGTCTCCTTAGAGTTCCCGACCGAATCGCTGGCAACTAAGGATAAGGGTTGCGCTCGTTGCGGGACTTAACCCAACATCTCACGACACGAGCTGACGACAGCCATGCAGCACCTGTCACTCGGTTCCCGAAGGCACCAAGTCATCTCTGACAAGTTCCGAGGATGTCAAGGGGTGGTAAGGTTCTTCGCGTTGCATCGAATTAAACCACATGCTCCACCGCTTGTGCGGGCCCCCGTCAATTCATTTGAGTTTTAGCCTTGCGGCCGTAGTCCCCAGGCGGAGAACTTCACGCGTTAGCTGCGCCACTGAAATCTCAAGACTCCAACGGCTAGTTCTCATCGTTTACGGCGTGGACTACCAGGGTATCTAATCCTGTTCGCTACCCACGCTTTCGTACCTCAGCGTCAGTATTGATCCAGGGGGCCGCCTTCGCCACTGGTATTCCTCCTGATATCTACGCATTTCACCGCTACACCAGGAATTCTACCCCCCTCTATCATACTCTAGTCTACCAGTATCAAATGCAGTTCCCAGGTTAAGCCCGGGGCTTTCACATCTGACTTAGTAAACCGCCTACGCACGCTTTACGCCCAGTAATTCCGATTAACGCTTGCACCCTCCGTATTACCGCGGCTGCTGGCACGGAGTTAGCCGGTGCTTCTTGTATAGTTAACGTCAAGACGCATGGGTATTAACCATGAGCTTTTCTTCACTATTGAAAGTGCTTTACAACCCTCAGGCCTTCTTCACACACGCGGTATTGCTGCATCAGGCTTGCGCCCATTGTGCAATATTCCCCACTGCTGCCTCCCGTAGGAGTCTGGGCCGTGTCTCAGTCCCAGTGTGGCTGATCTTCCTCTCAGAACAGCTATGGATCGTCGCCTTGGTAGGCCATTACCCCACCAACAAGCTAATCCAACGCGGGCTCATCTACTAGTGCCAGGTCCGAAGATCCCCAGCTTTCCCCCGTAGGGCGTATGCGGTATTAATCCGGATTTCTCCGGGCTATCCCCCGCTAGTAGGCAGATTCCCACGCGTTACTCACCCGTCCGCCACTCGTCAGCCGGAAGCAAGCTTCCGCTGTTACCGTTCGACTTGCATGTGTTAAGCATACCGCCAGCGTTCAATCTGAGCCATGATCAAACTCTTCAGTTTAATACTCAAATTATTTGCAGGTCACTCGCCTTGAGCAAGCAAGAAACCCGTTGTCAGCCTGATTCCGGAAAATCCGGAAACTTCTGACTTGTTTCTTGATCTCGCCAACGCAAGCACCCACACAAGCTATCTGATCCAATTTGTAAAAGAACAGCGACCCGAATAGTGCGGGCCGCAGAAGCGAGATTATAACAGTAAATTTTTTCAGCTCGCAAGCTTTTCAGCTAATTTTTTTTGTAACTGCCAATCAGCCAAATACTGCCGTTTCGCGGAGCGGGATACTACAGCATATTTCGTCAAAGTGCTCGCTTTTTTTATTTATTTTTTCATTTTTTTTCGCCGGCGGCAGAATGACCGGAAATAATCGTGGGATTTGCTCAAGACAGATTTGTTACGCTCAGGTCAACGGAGGATTCTATCGATTGCACCATGAACCGACTTCGCACCGAAACCAGCCCCTACCTGCTGCAACATGCGGATAATCCCGTTGATTGGATGCCCTGGTCCGAAGATGCCCTGCAAATGGCCCGCGACCAGAACAAACCCATACTGCTATCGATCGGCTATTCGGCGTGTCACTGGTGCCATGTCATGGCCCACGAATCGTTCGAAGACACGCCAACAGCAGAAATAATGAACCGCCTGTTCATCAACATTAAGGTCGATCGCGAGGAGCGACCAGATCTGGACAAGATCTACCAGAACGCACATTCGATACTGACCAGTCGTCCCGGCGGCTGGCCGTTGACAGTTTTCCTGACGCCGCAGGACCACATGCCGATTTTTGCTGGAACGTATTTCCCCAAGACTCCTCGACACGGGCTGCCCGCGTTCACGCAATTACTGGAAAACGTTGCGCACGCCTATGAAACACGAAAAGATGACATCCTGCAGCAGAATGCGTCTTTGAAGCGAGTATTTCGGCAAATCGAATCGCAAAGGGGTTCAGCATCTGTGCATCTCGGCTCGTTACCCCTGGACGTAGCCCGTAACCAGATCGAGCAGCAATTCGACAGCCGTTTCGGAGGATACAGTAGCGCACCGAAATTCCCTCACCCCGCTATTATCCAGCGCGCACTCAGGCACTGGGCGCGCACGCAGGCTTCTGGCAACGCGGATTCGCGCATATTGCACACCGCCCTATTTTCGCTGGAGCGCATGGCCTCCGGTGGTATTTTCGACCACCTCGGCGGTGGCTTTTGCCGATACTCCACCGACGAACAATGGAAGATCCCGCATTTTGAAAAAATGTTGTACGACAATGGCCCGTTGCTGTGGCTTTACACGCAGGCCTGGGGTATTTCGCGGAATGACATTTTCAAAGACACCGCGAAGGAAACAGCGGCATGGGTCGCCAGAGACATGCAAGCGGCCAACGGAGGATTCTACTCAGCGGTGGATGCTGATTCGGAGGGCGAGGAAGGGAAATTCTATGTCTGGGATGCCGAAACCATTGCATCACAGCTAGACAGCGGCGACTACGCGTTGTTTGCACACCGTTTTGGCCTGGACAGGCCACCCAACTTCGAAGGACGTTGGCACCTGCATGCTTACCACAGTTATAAAGAGCTCGCCTCTCAATCGAACAGCCAAGAGGATGAGATCCGGATTAGGTTGCTCGACGCACGCGCAAGATTGTTCGAGATCCGTGAGCAACGCCCGCATCCAGGCCTGGATAACAAAATTCTGGCGTCGTGGAACGGCCTGATGATTCGTGGCATGGCTCATGCCGGACGGCAATTCGCTGAAGATGCCTATGCAGACGCCGCGATGGCCGCAGCCGAGTACATTCACGACCATATGTGGAAGAATGGGCGCCTACTCGCAACTTCGCGGCAAGGACACGCTCATTTGAATGCCTACCTGGATGATTATGCGTTCATGCTCAGCGGCCTTATCGAGCTCTTGCAGGTCAGATGGCAGAGCCGATGGCTGAACTGGGCGATCCAGCTTGCTGATACATTGATAGAACAATTCGAAGACACCGAACATGGCGGTTTTTTCTTCACCAGCCATGATCATGAGCAGCTGATCCAACGCACGAAGGATTTCAGTGATGACGCGATACCATCAGGCAATGGTATCGCTGCCGAGAGCCTGCTGCTGCTGGGGTATCTTCTGGCTGAGCCGCGCTACACAGAGGCTGCAGAGCGGTGCCTCAAAGCAGCATGGGACACCATCAACCAGGCCGCGATTTCGCATTGCAGTCTGCTGGGAGCGCTTGACAGCTACCTGCAGCCACCGAAAATCGTCATCCTCCGCGGACCCGAGCAGCAGTTCGGCGACTGGCTGGCACCGACACGGGAAAGATATACGCCAGAGTGTTACTTTTTCGCGATTCCGGATCATAGCGAGCTACCTGCCTCA
>Ga0272442_10009901_pt1 | contig 11814 bp, 7 predicted proteins | sample SSMForm2O_FD_200262 | JGI IMG/M metagenome (GOLD analysis project Ga0272442, IMG submission 200262) | Marine sediment archaeal communities from Little Sippewissett salt marsh, Falmouth, MA, United States - SSM-Form-2O | ecosystem: Environmental > Aquatic > Marine > Wetlands > Sediment ...
CGCGATATGTCGCCGGTACTCTCCTTGACGTACCGGACATTCTCGAGTTCAGCCAGCCGCACGATGAGATCGGGCGTCATGTCCACGCCGGTCCGCCCGGGGTAGTTGTAGAGCATGATCGGGATATCGATCTCACTGTCGATGACCCGGAAGTGCTCCCAGAGCCCCTCGTGCGTTGGCAGGGAGTAATACGGAGCGGCCAGCAGCAGCCCCACCGCCCCCTGTTCCTGTGCCTCTTGGGAATAGCGGACCACCTCCCGCGTGCTTCCGGCGTTGGTTCCGACGAGCACGGGCACTCGCCCGGAGACGGCCTCGATCGTGGCCTGAACCACGAGCTTGCGCTCCTCGGCGGTCAGGGCGTAGTACTCGCCCGTGCTGCCCAGAGGGATCACACCGTGAACCCCGCCCGTCTCGATGAGGTAGTCCACGAAACTCGACAGCGTTTGGTAGTCGACATCCTGCTCCGCGGTCATGGGGGTCACCACGGCCGGGAATACGCCTTTCAGTTCGCTTGCCACGAGATGCTCCTTGACGCCTTGCAGCCGGGACGAATCCCGATGCCCCGCAGGCGGCGACCGCCACCAGCCTATCTGGTGGTTCCACCACGGGCTGCTAGAGGATCGTGACGTCGTCGTCGGCTTCGTCGGCTTCGTCGTCGGCCGGCGGGGGCTCGTCGGCATCCGAAGGCCCCGGGGCCGGTTCCGTTGTTTTTTCGTCGGCCGGCGATTTGGCCGTCGGCTTGGCGGGGGCCTGGTCGGGCTTGGCGGGCGTCTTGGCGGGCGTCGGCGCCTCGGCGTCGGGTCCGTCGGTGGCGGCGCCCCCCTCGCCGGGCTGGATCCGCAGCGTGCCCTGGGTGTTGTCGTCGGCCACGACGCTGGCGACGCTCACGAGCTTGTCGCCCGGCTTGAGGCCGATGACGCGGACGCCCTGGGTGGCCCGGCCGATGATCCGCATCTCGTTGAGCCCGGTGCGAACGATCTTGCCGTTCTGGGTAATCAGCATGAGCTCGTCGGCGTCTCGCATGGACTTCATCGCGACGACCTTGCCGTTTCGCTCGCTCGTGCGGATATTGATGATGCCCGAGCCGCCGCGGCCCTGCAGGCGGTATTCGTCGAAGCTCGTCCGCTTGCCGTGGCCGTTCTCGCAGACGGTCAGGAGGGTGGCCATCGGGTCGACAACGGCCATCCCGACCACCTCGTCGCTTCCGCGGAGCTTGATGCCTCGCACGCCGGCGGCCGTCCGCCCCATCGCCCGAACGTCCGTCTCCCGGAAGCGGATGGCCTGCCCGCCCGACGTCGCCAGGACAATCTCGTCGGGCCCGCGCGTCAGGGCCACGCCGATCACGCCGTCGCCGGCGCCGAGCCCGGTCGCCTGGATGCCCCCCCGCCGCGGGTTCGAGTACGCCTTCAGGGCGGTCTTCTTGATTCGCCCCTTGCGGGTGGCCGTCACGAGGTAACGGTCGTCGAACTCGCGAACGTTGATGACCGCGCAGATCCTCTGGTCGCGCCGCATCTGGAGCAAGTTGACGATGGCCCGCCCGCGCGACGTCCTCGCCAGGGATGGAATATCGTAGACCTTCAACCAGTGCATGCGCCCGTCGTTGAGGAACACGAGGAGGTAATCGTGTGTCGAGGCGATGAACAACTCCTCGATGAAGTCGCCCTCCTTGGCGTCGGAGCCGATGATGCCCTGCCCGCCCCGGCCCTGGCGCCGATAAGTGGTCAGGGGCATCCGCTTGACGTACCCAGCGTGCGTGAGCGTGACGACCACGTCCTCCTCGGCGATGAGGTCCTCGATGTCGAATCCGTCCACGCCGCCGACGATCTCCGTGCGGCGCGCGTCGCCGTACTTGTCCTTGATCTCGTGGATGTCCTCGCGAATGACGTCCAGCAGCTTGGCCTCGTCGGTCAAGATCGCCTCGTAGCCCTCGATTTCCTCGACGAGCGAGGCGTAGTCCCGCGCGAGCTTGCGGATCTCCAGGCCGGTGAGGCGCTGAAGCTGCATGGAGAGAATCGCGTCGGCCTGGACGCCCGTCAGACGCTGGGCCGATCCGCTGGCCCGCGCGAGGAACCGCTCGGGCAGGAGCTGGCGGACGGTGGCCTCCTCCGTCAGCCGAAGGTCCAGCTTCATCAGCCGATCACGGGCCGTCGGGACGTCGGGCGAGGTCTTGATCAGCTCGATGATCCGGTCGATGTCCGCCACGGCCAGGATCAGGCCTTCCAACAGGTGGGCTCGCTGGCGTGCCCGGCGAAGGAGGAACGCCGTCCGCCGGCGGATCACCTCCCTGCGGTGCTCCAGGAAGTAGACCAGCATGTCCCGCAGCGTCAGCGTGCGGTGCGCCCGGTTGACCAGGGCGATGTTGATGATGCTGAACGTCGACTGGAGCGGGGTGTACTGATAGAGCTGGTTGATGACGACCTCCGGCTCGGCACCCCGCCGCAGATCGATGACGATCCGCATGCCCGTCCGGTCGGAGTGGTCCTGGACGTCGGTGATGTCCTTGATCTTGCCCGACTTGACCGAGTCGGCGACCCGCTCGGTGATCGTCGTCTTGAGGACCTGGTACGGGATCTCCGTCACGACGATCTGGGTCCTCCCGCCACGGGCCTGCTCGGTGTGCAGCTTGGCACGGACCCTGACCCGCCCCCGCCCGGTGCGGTAGCCGTTCCGGATGCCCTCGCGCCCGCAGATCATCGCGCCGGTGGGGAAGTCCGGCCCCTTGACGATCTTCATCAGGTCGTCGACCGTCGCGGAGGGGTGGTCGATCAGGTGCACGAGAGCGTCGCAGATCTCGTTGATGTTGTGCGGGGGCAGGCTCGTCGCCAGGCCGACGGCGATGCCCTGCGAGCCGTTGGCCAGCAGGTTGGGGAACTTGCCCGGCAGGACGGTCGGCTCGGTCCGCGTGTCGTCGTAGTTCGGCTGCAGGTCGACCGTGTCGAGGTTCAGGTCGGCGAGCATTTCCATAGCCGGCGCGGTCATGCGGGCCTCGGTGTATCGCATGGCCGCGGGCGGGTCGCCGTCGATGGACCCGAAGTTGCCCTGTGGCTGCACCAGCGGGTATCGCAGGTTCCACTCCTGCCCGAGCCTGACCAACGTCGGGTAGACAACGCCCTCGCCGTGGGGATGGTAGTTTCCCGACGTGTCGCCGGCGATCTTGGCACACTTCCGGTGCTTGCTGCGCGGCCCGAGGCTCAGGTCGTTCATGGCCACGAGCACGCGTCGCTGGCTGGGCTTGAGGCCGTCGCGGACGTCCGGCAAGGCCCGGTCAATGATCGTGCTCATGGCGTAGGTGAGGTAGCTCTCGCGAAGCTCCTTCTCGATCGAGAGGTCCTCGATACGCTCGTTGTTGAAAAGCACGGCGGGCCCCGGAGAGCCTTGGGGCTCCTGGGGGGCGTCGGCCTCGCTGTCCCGACGGTCAGCTCCGTCCTCTGCCACTTGTAAACTCCGTCATTAACATCACTTGCACGTATAACACTGGGGCCTTCCCGCCGGGGGCGACCTCCATGGCGCACCGAGGCGGTCCGGAACGCTCCATTATCGCAAATACCCGGCCCGAAGGGTAGGTCTTTCCCCCCAAAATGCCCCGTCATCCGCGGCGGCGGCAGGCCCTTGCGAATGCCGGTTCGCCGGCCTATTCTGGGACGCAGACGGTTTGTCCCTCGCAGGAGTTAACGCATGCCCGACGCCACAGCCGACGAGCTCGATACCCTTCGAGACGAACTCGATCACTACCGCAAGGAGAAGGAGCGGATTCGCGACGTGATCGGCCAGATCGGCGGGCACGCCAACAAGGCGCGAGACCGCCTGATCAACGCGGTCTTCCTCGTGCTGGTCGTGGGCTTCTTCGGCTTCGACGTGCTGCGCCACGCGATGGACTGGCACATCCCCGGCCTGCCGCCTTCGCTGCTGCTGGAGATCGCCGTCCTGCTCGTCAGCGTCAAGATCATCTGGATGATCCACCGCCAGGCGAAGGTGGACCACTTCCAGTTCTGGATCCTCAACTCGATCGAGTTCCAGATGAACATGATCTCGCGTCGCCTGACGGCGATGGAGCGGTCGCTTCCCGCCGGGGACGAGCCGAGCAAGTAGACAAGCGCGGGGGGGCGCCCTGGCGGTCAGGGCTCTTCGGGGGACGTGTCACCCTTGCGGACGCACCGCCGGACGGCGTACGTCCGGGCACCGGTGGACTCGAAGTAGATCCGCATGAGCAGTTCGCCGATGAGCCCGGTGCTCAGCACGAGCAGGCCGACGACGACGAGCATGAACGCCAGCGCCATGAGAGGTCCGTGCTCGCGGAACAGGTGGAAGCTACCCCACTGGAACAGCTTGCGGACGAGCCCATAGCCGAGGATGCCCGCGCCCGCGCCGATGCTCGCCAGCCCCCACTTGCCGAAGAAGTGCAGCGGGCGCGTCAGGTAGCCACTGATGAACCGCAGCGTGATGATATCCAGCACGACGCGGAACGTCCGTCCCAGGCCGTAGTTGCTCTTGCCCAACGGGCGCCGGACGTTCTTGATGGGCACCTCGCAGATCTTCGCCCCCAGCCGCGCGCAGACGGCGGGCACAAACCGGTGCATGTCCCCGTACAGGCGGACGCCCATGAGCACCTCGCGGCGGTAGGCCTTGAACGTCGTGCCGAAGTCGTGCAGGTCCACGCCGGAGACCCTCGCCAGCAGCCAGTTCGCCACGCGGCTCGGCACCCGCCGCATCAGCAGACTGTCGCCGCGCCGCACCCGCCAGCCGCTGGCGATGTCGTACCCCTCGTCGATCTTGCTGACGAAGAACGGGATCTCGTACGGGTCGTGCTGGAGGTCGCCGTCCATCGCGATGATAACCTCCCCGCGGCTGTGATCGAACCCCGCCTGAAGCGCCGTCGCCTGCCCGAAGTTACGACGCAGGTCGATCAGCAGCACGTGCTCGTCGGCGAGCGCGACCCGCTCGAGCACCTCTCCCGTGCCGTCGCTGCTGCCGTCGTTGACGACGACCAACTCGTACGGCGAGCCCATCGGCTCCATCACCCGGGCGATGCGCGCGCAGAGCTTCTCGGCGATTCCCGCCTCGTTGTAGAACGGCACGACGACGCTGTACCGCACCGCCTCGTCGTCCGTCGCCTGCCGGTCACAGTTGTCCATAGTGAACTCGTTCGATGCCGCCTCGCCGGAACGCGTCCCGCACGCCCGGGTCGCACAGGGCGGCGCATTCGGCCCGCCGACTGGCCAGTAACCGGGTCTCGGCGGCGTTGAGGTCCTCGCCCGCGCCGGGGTGGGTCATGATCTCCGTCAGCCCGGCCCGAACGCCCCGGGCGGCCCGGACAAGCCAGGCCGCGTCGATTCGCCCGGTGTGGGCCAGGCCCCACGTGGCGTCGGCGTGCCGAACGCCCGCCGCCCGGCGAGCGTTCCATCGCCCGAAGGCGTTGGTCAGCACGGCCACCCGCCGCTGGGCAGGCTCAGCCGGCGGCCAGCCGACGCCCGGCAGGTGCTCCCGATGCCACCGCACGAACGGGATATCATACCGCTTGGCCAAGAGCACCACACGGGCGAAAATGTCCGGCCAGCCGTGCACGTGGCGGTGGCTGTCCAGGTGCGTGGGGTGGACGCCATGATCGAGCACCCAGCGGACCTGGGCGTCGCACTCGGCCCCGACGGCCTCCAGGAGCCTCGGGCGCAGCAGGCAGCGCGTCAGCAGGGCCACCGCGCCGTTGCGCATCACGCCGTCGTCGTCGGCCAGCGCCAGGCCGGCCTTTGACAGCGGCGGGCCCTGGCAGACGTTCAGGTGCACCCCCACGCCGAGCTCGCGCGCCTCGGCCAGCCGGGCGACGGCCGAGGCCGCCCCGGGCAGGTTCGCCATGATCGTCGTCGACGTGACGATGCCCTCCCGGTGCGCCCGCAGGATGCCCTCCGTGACGCCCTCGGAGAAGCCGAAGTCGTCGGCGTTGACCACCACTCGTTTTGCCCGGGCACTCGCTGCCATGGCGCTCTCGCCCGGCCGGCGCGGTCGGCGCCGGGCCGGCGTCACTCGTAGACGAACCACGCGGTGGCCTTGCACGGGCGGTCAGCGGACACGCGAACCCACCGCGCGCTGAAGCCGTCGGCGAACCGGTGCGTGACGGTCTTGCCGGAGGGCACCTCGATGCGTTCCAGCGGCCACCACGTGCCGTCCGCGACGGCGTCGATCTCGAGAGAGAACGTCACAGCCACCGCGGCGTCGTGGCTCAGCTCGACGCGTTTGCGGTCGTAGCCGGTCATGAGGTACGGGTCGGACCACTCGCCCGGCCGGACGCGCGTTCGCCGCCAGGGCCCGCCCGTGCCGGTGGGCTTGGGCAGCGACCACAGGTCGTCGACGGCCCCGAACCACAGCCCGACGCCGTCGGAGCCGCCGAAGAAGTGCCCGTCGGCCTCGGCGCCCGCGCGGGCGCCGGACATCACGAACAGTCCCCGCCACGTGCAGAAGTCGGCGACGTGCTTGCCGTGGCTGGCGATCGGTCTCATGCCCCGAACGCCGGCGGAGTTGTCCCGCGGCACCTCGTAGAACGTGCCGTGGGCGTTCAGCAGGTCGCGTTCGGTGACGACCTCCCGGCGGCCCCTCGCCCAGCCGAATGCCAGCGGCTTATCGCAGCCGGCCGGGCCCTTCGGCAGCCGGTAGCGCTTGCCCCCCCGCTCGTACACCACCGAGGCGTCGTCGACGGTGACGTCGCGTGCGATGGCGGCCCGGCGGGTGACCTCCGCCGCCGCCCCGGCGTCGGCCACCCGGCGGAACGCGAGCGTCTCGTCCACCTCGTAGAGGACCGGCTCGCCAGGCCGGCCGTCGGCACCGACGGGCCGGGCGAGGAACTGGAGGTTGCGGTTGTCCCCGCCGGCCGGACGCACGATGCCCTCGACGGAACCCGCTGCCTGGCCCGCGGCGGGCAAGCTGGCGAATCGCCTCGGCCGGGCCTTCGCGCGCCGAGCGGGCGAGGCCACGTGGAACTGCGCCGTGGCGATGCAGGCCCCATCGGCCGTCAGGCGGACCCAGCAGGCGTCGAGGTCCTCCGGCAGCACGTGCCACGCGTAGCCGGCGGGCGGCAGGCGGATCGTCCGATAGTCGGCCCACGTGCCGTCGCCGCGGCGGTCGATCTGGACGGTGAAGGTCACCGGCCCCGTCGCCGGCGTCGCCACGGGCGTCGGGCGAGCCACCCGGGCGCCAAGCGTCTTGGGCATCTCGCCGATCTCGATCCCTTCGATCGACCCGGACGCGTCGCCGACGAAGCAGATGTTCGGCAGCGGGTACGCGCCGGGTGTGTGGGCGGTCTTCTGCCCGGGGACGTCGACGCGGCCCTTCTTGAACGCCCGCCGGTAAACCGTGTCCGTGTAGGGCCCCCACGAGAGCCTCAGGGGGGTCTTCTCCCACCCGGCGGGGACCGCACCCCCGCGGGCGTCGACGCCGAGATAGACAACCACGTCGCGGTTGACGGTAAAGCCATACGCCGGGGCCGGCTGGTGGTAGTCGCCCCGGGCGATCGTCACGCGAAGCAGCGCCGCCAGCGGCGGCTCCAGGCGGCCGAGCTCGAACCGCCCGGTGCACCGCATCGCGCCGCGGCCGGGCCTGCTCGTCTCCGTCGCCAGGTGCAGGCACCGCCGCGTGAAGCCCTTAATCAGGAACGGATCGCTCGGCACGGCGGGGCGGACCTCATCGTGCAGCCAGGGGCCGCCGACGCCCGCCGGCGCGCCGAGCCGGCCCAGGTCGCCCGCCTCGACGAACCACAAGTTCGACTGCGACTGCCCCGCCGGGCGATTCGCCATCACCGACGTGTCGTCCGACGCCAGCACCACGCGCCCTTGCCAGGGGCAGTAGTCCACGATCATCCGCAGGTGGCTCGCCATCGGCGCCAGCGCGCCGGTCCTGCCCGCGGCGAAATCGCGCGGGAAGTCGTAGAACATCCCGTGCATGTCCATCATCAGTCGCCCGGGTGCGATCTCGCGAATGCGAGGCCATTCCGTGTACCACCCGTGGGTGCCGTCGTAGCACCGGCTGGCCTTCGGCAGGCGGAAGGTGTGCCAGACGCCCTGATCGAGCAGCTTGAGGATCACGCTGCGGCGGTCCCAGCCGGTGGCCCAAAGCGGGCTGTTGGCGTCGGGCGAGCCGTGGATCCCCCCCGGGCCGGTCACCTCGCAGAACTGCTTTCGCTCGACGACGCGCCACGTCGTGCCGTCCCACTCAGCCAGCGCGCCGGCCTCGTCGGCCCCGGCGGCTGCCCCCCGCTCGCCGTTGTTCGAGATCACCACCCGCCCCTGGGCGGTATAGCCGCCCTTGCCGTGGTCACCGGGCACGGGGCGGTCGAAGAGCTTCGTCACCGCCAGCGTGTGGACGTCCACCTCGTAGACCTTGCCCTCCATGTCGTACAGGTAGACCTTGTTGGCCGGGTCTTTGAGATGGCGCATGACGGCGGTCATTCGCCCGACGAGCTTCGTCTTCACGTCGGCCGAGCGGACGCGCCCCTTGGCGTCGATGAAGTACGGGCCCAGCACGAGCTGGTTGCTCTCGCGGTGGATCATCCGTCCGGCGTGGGTCCCGCCGACACTCTCGGGGCGGATGCGCATCGTCAGGTCGGCGGCGACCTCGTAGAGCTTGTCCGGCCCGCCGGTCGTGTGGTGCGGCGGGTAGGTCAGGAAGTAGAGCTTGCCGGCCCAGTCCACGACGGCCCCGATGCCACACTCGCCGTTGGGGCTGAAGGCCGCGAGGTGCGGGTAGATCCCGCTGACGCACAGACGGGCTGTCCGTCGAGGCGCGGGGCTCTCCCCGGCCCGGGCCGCCTGCGCCAACAGCCCCGCCAGCAGCACCAACGCCCCCGCCACAACGCATGAAGCTCTCTCCACAGCCATGTCGATCTCCGACGTTCTTGGGCTTGTCTCTCGCCGCAACAGAGGCTTAGACTACAGCGCGGCCGTGCTGTCCGCACACGGAAAGACGATAAGGAGCCCGCCCCATGCCAGCAGCCTCAACCGAACCGTGGACGATCTGGATCGCCGTGGGCTTCGTCGGGCAGGTCGTCTTCGGCCTGCGATTCGTGGTGCAGTGGATCGCCACCGAACGCCAGCGCAAGAGCGTCGTGCCGGTCGCCTTCTGGTACCTGTCGCTGCTGGGGACGGTCATCCTGCTGACGTACGCGATCTACCGCATGGACCCCGTCTTCATCGCGGGCTTCAGCCTGAACATGGTGATCTACGTGCGGAACCTGTACTTCATTCACCGCAAGCCGCCGGCTCCGGCGGAGGCCGGCGAAACGACCGAATGAGCATCACCGCGCTCATCAGCAGGCACGCGGCCGCCCACAACTCGATCGGCTCGTCGACCACGCGGTGCCCGAGCACCCCCTGGGCCACGTGCCACTGCCGGGCCGCCTCGGACTTCGAGATCCACTCGAACATCTCCCCGAGCACCTGGGCGCTGCCGTAGCCCACCACGCCGACGAGGAAGTACCGCCCGTTGATCGTGCCGATCAGCTCGCGAAGCTCCCGCACGAACCGCCGGCGGTGGCGGAGCACGTAGACGGCCAGCACGGCCAGCGTGCCGAAGACCAGGCCGGCGAAGACCCAGTGGGCCGCGTAGAGCGACGCGGCGTCGGGGACGAGACCCTCGGACTTGCGGAACTTCTCGAAGTAGCCCACCCCGGCGTAGGCCCGCCAGCGGAAGAGGTTTCGGCTGTAGCCAAGCCGCCGCCCGAGGAACGCCAACCCCCAGGCCAGCTCGCGCCCCCACGCCCAGAACAGCACGACCGCCAGGGCGGCCGCCGACGGGCAAGGCTCCCGCCGCAAGCCCTGGCGAACGGCAAGGAACGCCGCCATCACGCAGCCGATCAGCAGGCAGTGCGCGGTCAGCCATTCGATGATCCCGTTCTCCAGGCTCAGCTCCTGAAGCGTCCGAAAGCTCACCAGCCCCAGGACGATCACGCCGAGGAAGTAGCCCCCCGCCACCACCGCGAAGGCGCGCGTGATGCCTCGGTTGGACGCCCGCGCACGGACCAGGGCCCAGCACGCGATGGCCAACGCCACCAGCAGCCACAGCACGTGCACTTCCGCCAACTCCGTCTGACGCAAGACGATCCCCGGCGCTTGAGCGAGCGCCCCGGTCGCCTCCGCTGCAAACCCATTTGTGTTCACTCGTTCTCGTCCCGGCCGCCGTGGCGGCTTACTCGTCGTCGTCTTCGTGGCGTTTCCCGGACTCCCACGCGGAGTAGACGGGCTCCGTCGGCGGTCGCAGCGGCCTCCGCAGGCGAATGAGATAGATCCGCCCCCAGTTCTGCGACTCGACCGCCCGACTGCAAAGGGCGACGTCCCCAAAGGCCTCGGGCAACGTGCGCATGCGTACCTTGCGTACGACCTGCCCGTCGTCGGTCTGCTCGCGGGCCCGAATGACGTGGCGGCCTTGGGCGTCTTTCCGACAGGCGCCGAGCCGGCAAAGCCCGCGGTCGGTCGTAATCAGCCAGGGCTCAGAGAGGCGGTTGATCTCCTCGACGCCGGCAACCGTCCTGCCAAGACGTCCGAGGTATAGCTCGACGCTGAGCTTATGCGTACGGAACACCAGGGGCCTCTCGTCGCAGAGGATGCCCCTCGCCTGGCGGGCGAACGTCCGCATGGCGTCGCCGTCGCCGGTTCGCGCGTGACGGCTCGCCATGTGCGTATAGCTGAACATGATGCCCACGCAGCCGAGCATGGCCGCCACCGCCACGCGCCGCGGGCGAAGCCGCCGGCTCCAGACCACCGCGGCGCCCGCCAGCGCAACGCCAAGCGGGGCCAGGGCGTAGAGCACCCACCACGTCTCGGGGGCCACCGACGCCGGCATGCGGAACGCCCGCTGCCCGGCCGAACCCAGGTGCTCCCGCAGCGCGTACCCGCCGGCCAGGATCGCCGCGCCCAGGCACATCACCACGGCCGCCACCGCCATGGCCCGCCGCAGCGCGAGAACCCCCGCGCCGCCGACGTCCGTTCTGCGAGCGATCCGCTCGACCCCCCAGGCCGCGAGCATCGCCACCGCCCCGTAGCACGGCAGCAGGTAGTCCGGCCGAAAGCCGTGGGCCAGCGAGAACGGCACCAGGACACCCAGGACCCAACTCAGCGGCAGATAGATGGCACCGGCCCGAGAGAACCACCGCCGAAGCGGCACCTGCAACACCGCGAAGATCGCAAAGGCCGACGCCGGAATGCAGGAGTACAGCAAATGTGCGATCGCCGGGGCCGACGACGGGCTCGGCGCGTGCTGCCCGTGGCCCGTAAACCGCTGGAAAAACTCGAAGTAAACCAGTTTCTGAAACGCCTCGCCCCCGCGAAGGAACATGGCGATCCACAGGGGCCCAAGCACGGCCGCCATGGCCAGCACGCCCCAGCCGAAGCCGGTGGCCCCCATCGCCCGGGCGAGTCGTCGCAGGGCAAGCCGCCCGGCCAGCAGCCATCGCAGGCCCACACGCACGCGGCGCAACGCGCCGAAGCCCGGGGCCACGACGACCGCCAAGCCCACCGCCGTGCCCACCAACGCCAGGTTCACCACACCCCAGCCCTTCGACAGCGCGCCGAGGATCATGCTCGCCCAGAGCCCCACCGCCCACTTCCACCGGTCGCGCCGCACGCAACGGTGGAACAGCAGCCGGTCGGCGCAGAAGATCGAGACGGTCACCCACAGCGTCAACAGCATGTCCGTCGCCGCCAGGTACGCCACCCGCTGCATGTGCAGGCACGAGATCCAGAAGCACCCCGCCAGCAACGCGACGCGACGCCCGTACCACCGCCGAGCCAGGAAGTACAGCAGAACCCCCGTCGCCGCCGTCGCCAGGAGCGTCGGAAG
>Ga0272442_10009904_pt1 | contig 11812 bp, 7 predicted proteins | sample SSMForm2O_FD_200262 | JGI IMG/M metagenome (GOLD analysis project Ga0272442, IMG submission 200262) | Marine sediment archaeal communities from Little Sippewissett salt marsh, Falmouth, MA, United States - SSM-Form-2O | ecosystem: Environmental > Aquatic > Marine > Wetlands > Sediment ...
TTCGTCGGCTCCACGATCTTCTTCGCATGGTTGGCGTAGTAGTCGGCCATGGCTCGCACTTCTTCGCTCGCTTCGACCTTCTTGAATTCCTCCACGAAGCGACTGGTGGGAATATAGTGCAGCGTCGTGCCGATGACGTTGAGCGGTCGGTCCTCCGTCTTGCTCCCGGCGCAAATGCAAATCCGCGTATGCTTCATATCCCACACCGTCCGGATCATCCGCATGCCGAAATCGAGCCAGCCGACGTCTTGCGTGGCCGCACAGTACACGCCGGGGATGTCACGCGTACCCGCCAGGTGGGCTGTGAAGGACGTACCCATTTGGCTGAACACGACCGTGGGAATGTCCCCGCGCTGCTTGGCGATGCGATTGATGTGGGGCCAGGACTGGTTCAGACTCATGCTCACCACGATCAGCCCGGCCGGCGGGATGCGTCGAAGAGAATTGAGGAATTTCGTGACGGCGCCCTCGTCGTGCAGGGGCGCATCAATCACCACTAAATCAACGTCGTACTTCTTCGCCGCCTCCTGGAGCGTTTTCGTATAGAGACGCTGGTGGCCCTTGATATCGTAGGCGGCCCCCGGCCAGCCCAGCCAGTACTTGTCGGTGTCGGGACGCACGAATACGGCGCGCACCAGCGGTTTGGGCCCGGACCGGCCTTGCGCGGCGAACAGCGACGAGGCGAAGTTGAACAGCCCCACCTGCGACGAGGCGCTGATCGCGCCGGCGCTCGCGAGAAAATGGCGACGAGAAAAACTCAGCGGACATGCGGATCGAGTGTGCCTGGCTTCCATAATGATTCCCCTTACAACAGACTGCGTTTGGGCTTTCCAAAAGAGCTATCCAACCAGTGTCATTGTACCGGGGGCAGCGTTGCCGGGTCAAGAAAGATGGCTGCTACGATTCCATCCAGCCCTGACACATGGCCGGCCGGGGATGCGATTCGCTCCATGGCACAGACGACGACGAGATCTGCGTCAGCGGCGCGGCGGTGGAGGAGGTTCCGGCTCCTCGCGGGTTTGCTCTTCCCAGAGATCGACGAAGAGGTCCAGGTCGGCTTCGTCCACGACGCCGTCTTCATTCAGGTCGAGCCAGGACGGCGGTTCGCTCATGCCGGCGAACGCGGTACCGCCGTAAGCGCCGAGGTTAAGCCGGCCGCCGTTGGGCGTGCGCTCGCGCGAGAAATCCGCCGCCGGGTCGCCGGCGTCCACGCACGGGCTGGTCGCGTCGTCGAGCACCCACACGTCGTGCGCCGGCCAGTACCGGCCCCGCACGCTGAGCAGGTGATAGTCGCCCTCGTTGGGATCGACAAACATCGGGTCGAGCGTAATGTTGCCCTCGCCGGGCGCGCCCCGCTGGATGCAGCTATAGCGCGCCGCACAACCGTACAAATCGCTCGAGGCGTTGTTCCAGAAAATGCTGTTGCGAATGCGCGGCTCGGCGTCCCGATAGGCCTCGATGCCGAATTCATTGTTCACCACGGTGACATTTGTGATGGTCGGCGCCCCGCCGGCGATCAAAACGCCGACGTAGCTGTTGGCGATCACCAAGTTCTTCAAAATGCTGTCCCGCCCTTCTCCCATGTAGAACGACACGGCGAAATCATCCGGTGCTTCCAGCACCGCCGCGTCACCCACGCTCGCAACGGTAATCGCCTTGCCGAGAAAGTGAATGGCTTCGTGATAGACTCCAGGAGCCACAAGGACGAAGTCACCGTCCTCGGCTGCTTCGATCCCTTTCTGAATGCCGGCAAAAGCGGTCTCGGGATAGGCCCCGTCGTTCAGATCGCTGCCGCTGTGCGCATCGACATAATAGGCGCGTCCGAGGTGCGCGACATACAGGTCCATGTCCCCGTCCATCGGGCGGGCTCCGAAATAGAGAGCGGTTCCGTCCGGGCTCAGAAACGGAAACGCCGAGAGACCGCCGGGGGTGTCAAGGCAGGCCAGGTGCTCCGGCGCGCCGAACGCTTCGCCGCGCGAGGAGCGGGTCGCCTTGTACAACCGGTGGACCTCGTTGCGGTTGGAGGAGAAATAGAGCGTCAAGCCATCGGCCGCCAGGCACGGATGTATATCCGAGGCCTCCGTGTTCAGGGCAGCCAGGTTCGTGACCTCTCCAAAGGGCTCCTGCCTCTGCGACCGACTGGCCATCCAGAGGTCCCAGTCGCCCCGCCCGCCGTCCAGACAATACCCACCGAACACGATGACCAACTCGTCCCGGCTGAGCGTCGGGGTCGCCAGGTCCCCCAGTTGATTCAATTCAGAGAGATTCACGCCGGGCTGCCAGTCTTCGTCGGCAGAGGCTCTCTCGGAAAGCTTCAGCCGCTTCCCCGGTATCTCCGTGCGATAGTAGTACATGCGCAGGTTGTCCGCGGAGACCCATGGCGAGGAAACGTGCCCACCCGCGTAATTCAACGCGCTGATCTCCCGGGCATCGGCAAAGGGCTCGGAAGGACTCGTCCGCCGCGCCTGAAAAATGCGGGCGTAATGCCACTGCGGCCCTTCGCCCCGGGAAAAATAGAGGGTAAGCCCATCAAACGACAGGAAGGGAGTCTTGTCGTGGTACCGGCTGTTCAGCGAGGATAGAGCGGTGGGGTTGGCCCAATACTCCGCGCCCCCGGCCGGCACAGTCAGCACCATTGCGACCTGCAATACGCCAATCAACCACGAAAGTCCGCCTTTTGTCTCCATGTCGCTTCTCCTCAAAAAAACACTTCCCGCCGTTGCGTGTCGGTTAAACCACACCAGGTATTAGCCGCGCTCGCACCTGTAGTATGCCGGGCTGAGCGGAAAATGTCAAGTAGAATTTTGGGCATTCCGTGCGCGAGCACGGCCGGGACGCGGCGGCTTCCGATCCGTTGTGCCCGCCGCTCTGATCTCGATCGAAAACCGAAGAGGCCGTGGCACCGCCGTCCGGCTGCGCGCAGCGCCGCTCGCGCCAATGGCATTGCAGGAAAGCTCTTGCTGAAGGCCCGGGTCATCGGTGATAATCACGCGATTGTGACAAGCAGGCGGACGCGGGACCTCCCGCGCCTCTCGTAAGGCAGTGGCCTGAACCATGTGGGAAAAAATCAAACAGCAACTCAGGCAGGGTAGAACGCTCATGGCGTTCACCTTTCTGCACGGCATGGGCCGCGCCCTGGGGATGGTCGCCCCCCTGGTCGTCGCCAAGTCCTTCTCGGCCGAAGCCTTCGGCAGCTACTCGCTGGCCGTCATGATCGTGTTCTTCTTCTCGATGCTTCTGACCGTTTCCCCGCAGACGCCCTTCATCGTTTTCGCCAACCAGGAAAAAAGCGAGACCGGTAGGATCAACAAGGCGTTTTCCGTGCAGCTTACGTTTCTGGTGCTGAGCCTGTTTGTGTTTGCCGCCGTGACCTTTCCGCTGCACCGCGGTATCACGCGTTTTGCCGGGATCGAGTTTGCCGACCTGTTCTTTGTTTTCGCGGCGTTCGTCGGCATCGCCCTGAAGACCTTTCTGTGCAGCCTGTTTATGGCGCTGGGCCAGCGCATTCGAAGCTCCCTGGCGGAATCGCTCTTCGGCGTGCTCATCCTGATCTTCATCCTGCTGCTGTACCGCCTCGACCGGATCAGCCTGCGCGCCGTCCTGCTGGTGTACCCGGTCGCGAGCGTCATTCTGCTGGCCGCCTTCATCGGGATGGTCGACTTCAAAGTCCTGCTGCCGTTTCGCCTGGAGAGAAAGTGTTTCGCCGGCATGCTGGGCTTCACCAAATGGGTGTTTCTGGGAGCCACGGCCGTTTACTTCATCAACTGGGGAGACAACCTCATCCTCCGTTGCTATGTCTCCATGGACGCGATTGGCAACTACAATCTGGGCTACCAGATCTTCAAAGGCATGGCGACCCTGGCCCTCGGCGTCAGCGCCTATTTTCTGCCCTTCATCAACCAGCACGTGCACGACAGCGCCAAAATCAACAACTATCTGTTCAACAAGATGCGAAAGCTGTTCCTTCTCGGTGTCGTCCTCATCGCGCTGGTGTTCGTCGCCGCACCCTATTTCTTTGAGCTGGTGTACCAGGGATCGTATCCAGACGCCACCGCGGTGCTGCGGGTCCTTCTCCTCGGCTCGGTCACCATCGTGTACACGAGCCTGTACAAGCCCGTGCTCGATGCGTTCAAGAGATACAAGTTCACCCATACAGTCAATGCCGTCCAGGTCCTGCTGAATCTGCTCCTGGACCTCGTGCTGGTTCCTTCGATGGGTATTCTTGGTGCGGCGGTGGCGACAGTGGTGGCCTGCCTGGCTAAAATGGTGGCGTACGAACTGTATTTTCGTCTGAAGATCGTGAAACTGGTGGAAAAGGGGCTGACTTGAAACGGTGTGTGTGCCGGCGCCGGGAGCCAGCGCCGGCCCGGTCGGTCTCCCGGGATGAACGGAACGTTTTGAATGTGACTCAGTGACATCATGACTGAGACGAAGCACAAGAGCGTCATCACGGAGGTCGTGGCCAACGACCTTTGTATCGGCTGCGGCACGTGCGCGGCGGTCTGTCCCCGGCACAGCCTGAGCGTGGCCTTCAATCAGTACGGAGAATACACCGCCCGGATGGAGGCCGACGCGTGTCCGCACGGATGCCGACTCTGCCTGAGCGTGTGTCCCTTCTTCGAGACGCAGGCGAACGAGGACGTGCTGGGTGAGGACCTGTTCGGCGGCGACGCGGACATCCAGCACACCCCGGAAACGGGCTATTACCTCGACGCCTTCGTGGGACACACCAACGTGGCCGGCCGGCGCCGGCGCAGCGCGTCCGGCGGCCTGGCGACCTGGCTGCTGGAGACCCTGCTGCGAGAGAACCGGGTCGACTACGTAATCTGCGTCTCGGCGACGGCGGATTCCGACAAACGCTTCCAATTCACCGTCTGCCGCACGGCGGAAGAGGTCCGTGCGGGCGCGGGCTCGTGCTACTATCCCGTTGAGATGAGCGGAATCCTCCAACACATCGCGGCCCACGAGGGGCGGTACGCCGTGATCGCGCTGCCCTGCTTTTGCAAGGCGATTCGTTTGGCGATGAAGCGTCTCGGTGTGCTTCAACAGCGAATCGCGTATGTGCTGGGCCTCGTTTGCGGCCAGGCCAAGAGCGCGTTCTTCGCCGAATATGCCTGCGCGCTGGGAGGAGGCGACCCGCACCGCCTGAACCGCGTCGAGTTCCGCGTCAAGGACCCTGACCGACCCGCGTCCGACTACGGCCTGAAATTTGTCTCCGGCGCAGCGGACTCCAAACAACAGGAAGGCATCGTGTTCCAAACCCAGGGCGTGAGCCAGGCCTGGGGCCGCCGGTATTTCACGCCGACGGCTTGCGGCTTTTGCGATGATGTCTTCGCCGAAGCGGCCGACGCCTGCTTTATGGATGCCTGGCTGCCGCGTTATGCGCGCGACTGGCAGGGACACAGTATCCTGCTGGTGCGCCAACGGCAAATCCTGGAACTCGTGCGTGCCTGCGCCAAGGACCGCTCGGTCACCTGCCGGCCGCTGCCGATTCGCGAGGTGATCGCCAGCCAGCGCAGCGGGCTCCGGTCGAAACGAGGGGACATCCGGCACCGAATCCGGATCGCGCGAAGGGCCCGCCGCGTCGTCCCCGCCAAGCGGCTGGCCAAGTGCACCGTCCGGCTCTGCCTTGTCAGGAAACGGCTCGTCCAGGTACAATCGCTGGTGTCTCAACAGAGCCGCCGCCAATGGGTCGAGTCGGCCAAAGACTTGAGCCGCTTTGTCGAGGCCATGGCGCCCTGCGAAAAGCGGCTGCGCAGACTACAGTTTCTCTGGAAGATCGGGCGTGTCCCCGGCGCCGTGCTGCGGCGTCTGCGAAACCGCCTCCGGGACCGGCGCCCGCCGGCATGAAAGACAACCTATGACCGAAAGCAACAACGTCAATCCCACGGATGCCGCCCATCCTCTCTTTATCCTGGCCGGCAACAGCTCGAATTTCAATCGCGGCTGCGAAGGTATTCTCCGCGGAACCGCTCACATACTCAGCGAGCATTTCCCCGACCCGCAATTTGCCGTCATCACCTCCTATAAAAGCGACGAGCAATTCGAGCACCAGCGCACCCACGAGAGCAATCCCCGAATCGTGCACGAGAAGATGTACAAGTCGTACCGCACGGGCGATCCCTTTTTCTTCCTCATCAACGGCCTGCGGGTCCTTTGCCCCCGCGTGTTGCGCCACATCATCTACAAGGATATGAAGCCCTACCTGCCCCGGGCCCGGGCCGTGCTGGCCTTGGGCGGCGACAACTACAGCCTCGATTACACCAAGGGGCCGCTGTGGCTGACCAAGGGCCCCGTGGCCTGCACCGAACTCGATGAGCTGGCGCTGTCACACCGCAAACCGATAATCTTGTGGGGCGCTTCCGTCGGCCCGTTCAGCCGGGCGCCGGCGTACGAGAGATACATGATAGACCACTTGCGCAAGGTTCACATTTTCGCCCGGGAGCCCGCGACGGTCGAGTACCTGGCAGGTCAGGGCCTGAAAGACAACGTCCATCGCGTCGCCGACCCGGCGTTTGTCATGCCGGCCGAAGAGCCGCCGGGAGGTTGTGACGTCGCCGGGGGCGCCATCGGGTTGAACCTCAGCCCCCTGCTGGCCCGCTTCGTGACAGGCGGCGACGTGGAGAAGTGGAAAGAGACCGCCGTACGGATCATCCACCGGCTCGCCGAAAAGACCGGCCGGCCGATCTACCTGATACCGCACGTCGTCGGGGGCTTCTCATTCTGCGACGACACGCTTCTCCAGGACGTGCACAGCCGCGTCACGACCGGCAATGTCACGCTGGTCGACCCGCACTACAACGCGCCGCAGGTAAAATGGATTATCCGTAAGATGGAAGTCTTTGCCGGCGCGCGCATGCACTCGACCATCGCCGCGCTATCCAGCGGCGTTCCGACGCTGTCGTTCAGCTACAGCATCAAGTCCAAGGGCGTCAATACGGACATCTTCGGCCACACGGACTACTGCCTGTCTCCCGACCAGGTAACGCCGGAGAACGTCGTCGCACGAATCGAGGGACTGCTTCAGGAAAAGGACGCCGTCCGGGCCCATCTGGCCGAGCGGCTGGGACACGTGAAGGATATGGCGCTGAAGGCCGGGCGGCTGCTGAAGGACATCCTGGAATCGCAGCGGTAGCGCGCGGTCAGCTTCCACTGTCCTGCGGGTGCACGGCGCGATACGTCTGGAGGTAGAGGTCCTCGATCGCGGCGATGTGTTGGGCTAATCCGAAGGAATGGGTGAAGGCATAGGCGTTCTCGGCCAGCTTCGCGCGGAGCGCCGCGTCGCTTTCGAGGCGTTTGATGCAAGCAGCGATGGTCTCCGGCGTATTCGGCTGGGCGACCAGGGCCGTTTCCTCGTGACGGACAAGCTCGGCCATGCCGTCCACGCCGGATGTCACCACCGGGGCCTTCATGCGCATCAGCTCCAGCAGCGCGATGCCGAAGGGCTCGTGCCGAGACGGCATGACCGCTACGTCGAAGGCCGGGATTATGCGCTCCACATCACCGCGCATACCGAGGAAACAAACGCGCCCGCCGACGCCGAGTTCATCGGCAAGGTCCTCCAGTGACGCCCGCTCCTGACCGTCGCCACAGATGATCAGTCGATACCGGCGCGACTCCCGCAACAAAAGGGCAAAGGCTCGCAACAGGATATCGACACCTTTGAACCGGGCCAGTCGGCCGACGAAACCTACGACGAAGTCCTCAGCCGCCACGTCGAGCGCCGCGCGGGCCGCCGCCCGGTCGGCGCGGGCACCGTCAAACCGGTCCAGGTCAATCGCGTTGTAGATGACCTTGATCTTCTCGGGGCTCACGCCAATGCCCTCGATGAGCCGGCGCGCCGTCGCCTGTGAATTCGCGATCACCGCTGCTGGTCGGTTGCGAAGCATCTTTAGCAAAAAGCGGTAGACCACGTAGATCCGCCCCGTGGCGTAGACCGGGCCATGTTCGTGGACGAGGACAGGTGCGCCATACAGCCCAGGCGCCATCAGACTGCATATACTCGCGCGCGTCAAATGGGCATGCACGATGTCAATGCCGTGTTCCGCACAGACGCGCCGCAGCGCCCATATTGGATACGGGCTGTACCTGCCGGAGCTTCGGCCAACCATCTCAGCCGGCACGGATATCGCTTCCGGGTTGGCTCGTAAAGGCCACACCAGAATCTCAAACCGCTTCGCGTCGATGTTCTCGGCAATGCCCTTTACTACCCTCGGCGCGCCGCCCGGCGGCAAGTGGTCGATAACATGTAGTATCCTGATGGCCACTTCTCACCTTCAGTCGTTTGTTACAGGCGCGCGACTCGCAGCGCGACACTCCTGCACGCCGTTGCTGCCAACATCACTGCACCTGGCATAGCGTGTACACATATTTGCCGCTGGCCGTTCTCTCAATCTGATCCGCGAATTCGTAATCCACCACGCAGGTGGAGCCCATCAGGATCTTCGTCTTGGCGCGAATATCCTCCAACTCCGCCTGAGGCGCCTGGGTGCCGTGCCGCAGCTCGATGCGTATCAGCACGTGGTCAAGACGATCTTGAACGATCTGAAACCGCTTGATCCAGTCCCGGAAGAACAAGGCCTGGACGATAAAATGCGAGTGGACTTTGGAGCCGTCGCGTTTCTTGAAGTAGCCTAAGGTACGGCCGACGACCTTGTCGAGCAGGAAGCTGTTGCCGCCGCAGGGACATTCGTACCCGCCCGCCACGGCCACGTCTCCAATCTCGTAACGTATCAGCGGCATCGAATAGTTTTCCAGCGTGGTGACCACAACGCGGCCCTCGCCCTGCTCGACCGCACGGCCCGCATCGTCCACGATCTCCACGTAGTTCTTCCAGGGAAACGTGTGCAGTCCCCTTCGGCGGACGCACTGGCAGGCGATGGCCCCTACCTCCCGTGAGCCGTATTGATTGTACACAGGGCAGCCGAATTGCGATTCGATTAACTCCCGCACGTCCTCCGTCAACGGTCCGATGGTCGATATCACCAGACGCGGAGAATGGAAGCGGCGCCCGGTGCGGCGCAGGTAGTCGGCCAGCTCGAAGGCCGACTCCATGTAGCTCCAATACGCCTGCGGCTTGAAGCGATTGTTCAGAGCGATCAGTTCGTCCAGTTCGGCCTCGCCCAGGCGATACGAATTGAAGAACTTGCGATGGTAAAGGGCATTGAGCGTGCGGTCTTTCAGCGTCAAAGTCCCTTCAAGGATGTCACGGTCCGAGCCCCAGAACTTGATCTCCGACTCACCCGGCTCCTTGCCCAGCGCGAGATTGAAGTACAGCGTGGTGGCGATGTTCCATTCGTTGTAGCGCCTGTCCTGGAGCAACGTCACGGGCTCGCCCGTGCTGCCGCCCGAAGTGTTTTCATAGGGCTTTCGCAGCTCTTTGTCCGCCGCGTGCAGGGCCCCGCCCTCTTCTCGAATCACATCCTTCGTCAACAATGGAAGATTGGAAAAATTCTCCAGCCGCACCCGCCCCTCGGCGACGACCTCGTGGGCGCTCAGGATTTGGCGGTAATAGGGAACCTTCTCGTAGGCGTGCAGGAGCAGCCTGGTGAGCTTTCGCTCGGTCAGCTCGTCGTTCTGCTGCCGGCTGTTGTGCTGCTGCCGGACGATCTCTCGCAAGTAGCGCGGGATCTTGCTGCCGCTGAGATAGAGCAGTGCATAGATGAGCGGCTTTCTCCAATTCATATCGTTCCCGTCCCCCGTTTCACGAGGATGTTGTCATACAGGTCGCGGTACTGCTCAGCCGCACAGCGCCACGTGAAATGTTCCGCCCGCATCCGGGCCGCCGTCCGCATCCGGGCCACACGCGAAGCATCCTGAGCCAGGGACCGCACCGCGGCGGCAAGGCTCTCGGCCGACGCCGTCTCGACCACGACACCATTGTCCGCTATCAGCTCGTCGACGCCTTCGCAGCGTGTCGTGACAATCGGCAGCCCCGAGGCCATGGCCTCCAGCATCGCATTGCTCATCCCTTCCTGCATGCTGGCACTGACGAAAAGATCGTGCCGGCGATACATCTCGGGCATCGCTTCCGCTTCGACCCGGCCGGTCAGTTCGACGACCGCGTGCAGATTCTCTTGCTTCACCAATCCCTCCAATTGGGTCCACAACCCCCCGCCGCCGACCACGGTCAAGGTCGCCCGGCAACCCTGGTCGCGCAACCGCCGTACGGCCTCGACCAGAAGCGGGAAACGCTTTGTTCCGGAGAACCGGCCGACGGTCACCAGGCGCACTTCCTTACGATCCGCTGCGCCGCGTGCACCGCCAGGTGGCGTCGCGGCCGGATGAAACTGCTCCAGGTCGACGCCGTTGGGAATCACCGCGATCTCGGTCTCAGGCAAGAACTGCAAGGCGCGTTTTCTGAGTCCGGCGCTGCACGCGACCAGGGCCGCCGCCTTCTTCCAAATCGGCTTGAACACCAGCGGGCCCAGAATCTTGTACTCCAGTTGAAGCCGCGTGTTGCCGCCGGGCACGTCGGAGCCGCGCAGGGAAATCACGTACGGCACGCGTCCGGCCGTACGGCAGCACAGCCAGCCCGTAGGAAATCCGAAGAACGCATGCACGAGATCATAACGCTGCTCGCCCAGCATTTTGCGATACGGGCGTTTCGCCCGGCGGAGCCATTCCAGCACCTCGGCCCGGCGCCATACGTGCAGATCCTTCTTGGAAATCCCCACGCGGTGGATGGTCACGTTGCCGGAGAGTTCCTCCGTCGTAGATCCCGGCTTCGGCCCGGACGTCAGCACATCCACGCCCATCTGCTCCCAGGCCGCATACTGTTTCAATAACGACAGATGCGCCCGCCCCCCGCCGCCACCGATGGGGGGAAATTCGTAGTTGAGCATCAGCAGACGTACGTTCGCCATTCTTACTGCGACCCGTTCTCCGCCTCGGCACCCTTGCGCTCGAAGAGGACCCGGTCGCCGAACATTTGCACGATGCGATAGTTCTCCCTCACGAACCGCCGGAAGGGTTCGAGGGCGTCGTAGCGAAGCGCCTCGTCCTCATCGAATTGCTCCCGCAACATCTTGCTCCACGCCTGATCGTAGGCTTTGATCACGCCCGCGTTGTTCGCCGGCAGAAACTGGGCCTTTTCCAGACCCATGAACCCCTTGGGCGCGATGGGCCACAACTCGTACGGAGGCCGTTCGGTCGGAATGTGGCGCTTGCGTGAATCCACAATGAACCTGGGCATGTCGGCTTCGAACTCGGCCAGGAGCTCGGCAACAGACCGTTCCAGCACAGCCGGCGGCTTGCGCGGCATGGTGAACGCCAGCGAAGCGGAACTAAAACGCCGAGCCTCCACGTAAATCCCCGGGAACCAACCCCAAACGTACATCTTGTCATCGGGGTCGGAATGCTCTCGAATGTACCGGCCCACCCGCTGCCAGGGATACACGGGATGCTTCGACACTTGGCGCCATTTCTGGAGGTATCCGTTTCGGCGCGCCGGCTCCCGCGTAGAATAATCGCGATACACGGCGCCGCTGTGCGGGCTCTTGGCGACCCCGAAGAAAATGTGCCACGACATTGCCATCATCAGCAAAATGCCCAGCAATCCCAGGACGATCCAGCGTGTTTTGTCACGGTCGCTCTGGAGCCGCTGCGTGTACGCGCCGACAAGATATCCGCCGAGCATGGCAGCGGAAGCGTTCAGCGGCAGATAGTACTGCTCGTACGACCGCGGGCTGATCCAGATGAACGCCATGTCCAACAGCCACCACACGGCAAAAAGAACGACAAAACGGCCGTTTGAACCGCTTGCCTGTTTTGCAGCACCGCCGGTGCGGCGCAGCCGGGCTGCGACACGAAT
>Ga0272442_10009905_pt1 | contig 11812 bp, 11 predicted proteins | sample SSMForm2O_FD_200262 | JGI IMG/M metagenome (GOLD analysis project Ga0272442, IMG submission 200262) | Marine sediment archaeal communities from Little Sippewissett salt marsh, Falmouth, MA, United States - SSM-Form-2O | ecosystem: Environmental > Aquatic > Marine > Wetlands > Sediment ...
TATTACTGGAACAGATCTTGATTTTGAAGGTAAAACACTTATTGAAAAAATAAAAATGGCAGTTGGTTTATTTGACTGGAAAAACGCAAGTTTCTTTAAAAAAATAGTTTTTCCTGACATTGAAAGCGGAAAATATACAGTTAAAATATTTAAAGAAAACCCGTTGTTTTCAAAAGAAAGACAATTTATTGGTTTTACCACAGTTGATATAAAAGAAGATACAACAAGTAATATTTATTGTTCACCTCAAGGATCTATTGATGTAACAATTTTAGATCAAGATGACAAACCTGTTGAAGGTGTTGTATATAGTTTAGAATATGGGGGAAATGTTATATCGGATGGTTTATCCTCCCTAAACGGTACATGTATAATAAATGCACCTTGTAAATCTTCTGAAAATTATGTTTTAAAAGCTTTTTATAACGGTTTTCTAGTGCATGAACAATCTATAAAACTAGGTTTAAAAAACTATTTCAAACCCATATCTATAAAACTTTCAATTGAAAGATACAGTCTTTTATTGGATATTAAGGATACATGGGGTTTTAAACCTGCAGTGGATGTTAACCCTGTTTTAACAAGCGAAGATATGCAGCTTGAAACTAAAATTATTCCAGAAAAAATAGACTCGGGAAGTTATGTTTTCAATGGTTTAACAAAAGGAAATTACATTCTTTTGACAAGTTACAAATCCTTTGAAAAAATAGAGGAAATAAATATTCAAAAGGATAAAACAATTGAATTAATCTTTCCTGCAGAATATGCTGTTGGTTTTAATTTATATGATAACCATGCTCAAAGTCTTTCTGAAGGGAAAATTTTGATTAAACGTAATGTCGAAGAAACTGAAGTTGAGATTAACAAGAAAGGTCTTGCTGATATAAATGTACCACCGGGAGACTATGATATAACTGTTTTAACTTCTAACGGCGAAACAATAGGAAAATTAGGTATTCAGGTGAGAAGTGATAAAACAGTTGAACTTGTGACAAAAGAAGATTCATTTATTCATACATTTACTTTATTTTTCGGTTTATTATTAGTATTTGCTTCTTTTTATCTTGCGTTTGTAAGAAAACAAAAACATCATGGTTTGAAACTCTTCGTAATAGCACTTGTTTTAATTAGCATTTTTAGCCCATGGTGGAGTTTAAATGGTGATAACGGCTCAGTTGAAACAAGTACAAAAGTTTTAATTTTTCCACAAAAAATCACCACGCTTACTACTGCTACTAACTCAATTGGTGGTGAAATAAGTCAAGTGCCAGAAGAAGCAACAATGGCTCTGGAAATACTATTTATGATACTACTATTCGTGATGATACTAAATTTAATTAGCATTTTTACAAAAAATCGTTTGAAAAAAATATCAAAAATATTATCGATCTTGAGCTTTGTATTCTTATTGCTTTCAGTTCTGCTTTTTTATATAGTAATATCCCAACTAACAGAACTCGGTGTTGGAAGTATTATAGGATCGGGTAATTTGGATACAAATATTCCTGGAGGATTGCAAAGCGAAATTGTTGAGTGTAGTTGGGGCCCGGGTCTTGGTTTTTATTTGACTTTATTTGTTTTAATAATAATTGCTGTTTTGCAGATTTTTAAAAGAAAAATTTCAAATTTTTTAGAAAGAAAGAATCTTTAAATAACCTCGTTAAGTTTATTGTCTTTGTATTATAATGGATAGGATCGGCAAATATCACAAAAAACCTTATACTAAATACCGTAGAAACATCGAGCTTGTTACAAAACAGGGATGGCGAAAGCGAAGCGTCCATGCTGTTTTAGAAATAGATGTAACAGATGCAAAAAAACTTATTAAAAAATATCATAAAAAAACGGGCGTTAAAATTTCTTTTACGGGCTGGATAGTAAAATGCATAGCAGAAACCATGTCTGAGGTAAAAGAATTCAATGCATATCGCCATGGTACAAGAAAAATTGCTTATTTTGATGATATAGATGTTGCAATTCCTGTAGAAAAAAAGTTTGCAGGTGGTGACAGACCCACAGCATATATTCTTAGAAAGGCAAATGAAAAAACTGTTCTTGAGATAAATGATGAAATAAGAGCCGCACAGAAACAAAATGTAGATGAAAGCACTCAAGTCTTAGGTAGAGATCTTTCAAAATTTGAAAAAACAGTTCTGAATGCACCGCTTTTTGTTAAAAAATTCTTTTTATGGATTGCAAACAAAAATGCTATTTTAAAAAAGAAACATATGGGAACAACTGGTGTTACTGCAATTGGTATGAAAGGAAAATTTCCAGGATGGGTAGTGCCTCTTGGTGGAACTGCAACAACACTTTTTGTTGTTGGTGGAATTACAAAAAAACCTGGAGTTGTTAATGATAAGATAGTGCCAAGAGAATTTTTACATATTACACTTACTGCTGATCATGATCTCGTTGATGGTGGTCCTCTAGCTCGTTTTATAGAAAAACTATGCAATCTTTTAGAAACTGGTTCTTTTTTAGAATTTAAAAACTAGAAAATTAAATAACTAGGCTTTTAATTATAAAAATGTGGATACATTATCGCTTGTAATACTATTTGTAATGGCTTTTCTGCCACCGATATTTTATGCCATTTGGATTAGAAACACTGAAAAATATGATAGAGAAAAATGGATACCAATAATTATATGTTTTCTATGGGGTGCAACAATTGCAGTAATTGCATCTCTTATAATTGAAATATTTCTAGGATCAATTGCTTTTTTTTCAATAAATGAACCAGGAACACTTCTCCTGGTATCTTTGGTTTTAATTGCACCATTTGCAGAGGAGCTTACAAAACCACTTGTTATGAGATTTAACATAGTTAAAAAAGAACTTGTAGAGCCAGAGGATGGTCTGATATATGGTGCTGTTGCAGGTCTTGGTTTCTCTGCAACTGAGAACCTATTTTATGGATATGATGCATTTATTAGCGAAGGCGTTTTGTTCTTCTTAATTTTAATAACTATTAGAAGTTTTGCAGGATGTCTCTTGCATGCATCGGCTACAGCATGGACAGGTTATGGTTATGGAAAATTTATAATGAAAAAATCAAAATTCGTAAAAGTGCTACCTTATTTTGCTTTGGCAATTATAGTACACGGCTTGTATAACTTTTTACCTGCTTTTGGTATGATCACAGGTATTTCTCTAGGGGCTTTATCTGCATTTATTTTTGTAAGTATTACGATTTATATAGTTAGAAAAAAAATTATGACTCTTGATGGTATAGGCCATTAAAAAAATAATTATTAAAAAGCATGAACATATACAATTTCTTTGAAGGTGTGAGGGAAGAAAAATTTGAAAAAAATAGCAATAATTACAAGGGATTGTGCCGGAGTAAATGCAACTATTCGTTCTATTGTTAGAACTGCAGATTATAATAACATTGAAGTAGTAGGTGTGCAACGTGGTTACGCAGGTCTTATAGAGGGAGATTTTGTAAAAATAGATAGGAAAGACGTCTCTGGAATAATTAATTTAGGTGGAACAATTCTTAAAACATCTCGTTGTAAACGTTTTTATGAAGAATCATATCAAATTAAGGCTGTAGAAAATATAAAAGAAAATAATATTGATGGTTTAATAGTTGTAGGTGGAAACGGTTCTCTTACAGGCGCACATATCCTAGCTTCAAAATATACCATTCCTGTAGTTGGAGTCCCTGCAACAATAGACAACGATGTTAAAAACGTTGATTTAACACTTGGTGCTGATACAGCAGTAAATGTAGCACTTGATGCGCTGGATAAGATAAGAGATACGGCAACAAGCCTTGAGCGTATTTTTGTTGTAGAAGTAATGGGTAGGGATTGTGGTTATATCGCATTGCAAGTTGCTCTTGCAGGAGGCTGCGAGGAAGTATTGGTTCCAGAAATGGAAATTGATATGGACGTAATATGCAACGAAATTAAAGAAGGTAATTCAAAGGGTAAAGTCAGCTGGATAATGATTGTTGCAGAAGGAAAGGCAAAAGCACAAAACGTTGCTGATATAATTACTAAAAACACAGGTTTTGAAACACGTGTAGCTGTTTTGGGTCATATACAACGAGGTGGCAGACCAACTTCAACAGATAGAATTCTCGGTGCAAAACTTGGAAATTATGCTGTTGAGGCGTTACAGAAAGGTTTGACCAATCATTGTGTAACAATAAAAAATGAAAAGTTTATAGAAATCCCTTTAAATATTGCAATACAACCAAAAGAAATTGATGTTTCAAGCTACTACAAACTCATTAAAATTTTGACATAATTTTTCTATAATTGATAAACAAGTACAAAACTTTGTTTTTCATCATTATTGTTATCCCACTTGTTGTCTGCATTTATATCATAATAAATAAGAACTTGCTCTATAAAAACAGGTTTTTTTAAATTTAAAAAAGAGGGGTAAGTTGAAAAAGTAAAACTAGCATTTTCAACTATTTTGCTTATTTCATTTTTAACAGAATTGACGTCTAAATTATGTATTGGATCTGTTTTATTTCCAAAAGAACCATACGTTCCATTTAGAAAAATATGAAAATCTGTACCTGTTATCCAATCTTTATTTTCTCTGTTTAGTAAAGGTTTTTTTATGAGATGCTGTTTAATTGATAGCGTATTAAACCAAGTTCCAGAAGTATTTATTGTTATATACTCTGTAGATATACTAACATTATAATTGTAAGTCTTTTCAGGAAAATAAAAAGTTGTTGTATTTTCAAAAAATCTTGTATCCATGCCTTGTACAATAGTTGAAAAATTGCTTGCAATGTTTACAATATCCTCCTTTTTCTGCCAATCATTTAAAAATACCACAGACACTGCAGCAGTAAGAAGTATTGCTGTAGCAATTATAAGACCTAATTGAGTAATAGTAAGGCTCATTATTGCTTTTTTATTTTCAATAAATTTTGACATATGTTTTACCGCCAGAATGCATAAGTTCCAAGCAAATTGAGTATTCTCCATGAAGTAAAACAGCGATTTTATCAACAGTTTCTCCACAAAAACGTGCATTAGATGAATATGTGCAGATTTCTTTGTTTTGCATTACAAAGTAATAATTGTTACTAATATTTTCGTTTAGTTCTAATTTGTCTGGTTGGGAAATATTCTTTGGTGTTGATCCAAATACAGCAAAATTCATCGATTCAGGAAAATCTATATTAATTTTTGTTTTTGAACCAGATTCAGCGTATTCAAACATATTCTCTGCTTCACTGATTATTTTATCAATTTGTTTTTTCACAATGTCTGTTTGTGATTCTTCTAAAACAGTTATTATAGAATATGTAAAAATAGAAAATATGGCAGAAGCAGTAATTATTGCAACAGTTAGATATACTGGAGTTCCAACCACTGCAAATTCGTTTTTATAAATCATTTATTTCCTCGTATTATTTTTATCATGTTTTCTTCTGAAAATTTTTCCATACAGCCTGCTTTTATGACAATATCTAGGTATCCTTCGTTTACACCTTTTTCCAATTTTGGTTTTATCTGAAGAATTGCTTTACCATTTGAATCAGTTAAATTTGAAGTAGCATCTCCAAGGCCTTTAATCAAAACATTTGCATTTTTTATAAAATGTCCTTCTCTATCTGTAACTTTTACACTTATTGAAAAATCATATTCATCAAAACCTGAAGGAATTATATTTATCATAGGCTCTATTGTAACTATCATCTTGGAAGGAAATAAGCAAGGATTTAGAATAAATGGTATTACAAAAGAAAGAACTGCGACCCCTATAATAATTGATACAACTAACCTCAAAGGCAGACCTATTACTGCATATTTATTTGAAATAATAGTTCTTAATCTACTAGTTTTTTTAAAATTCATAAAATCCAACACTTTTAGATTGTTCTTGATTTTATGCTTTTAAATATTGCTGATGATATGAATACTAGACCTATTGTTGTAAGAAACGCGGGTGAAATCAAAAGGTTTTCTTGATTAAATATTACTAGAATAGCAGCAAAAAGAGATATTGAACCTGCGATTAATCCAGATAACTCAACAGGTATCTCTGTTTTTCCAATTTTCATAGTAGGTGGTGATTTCTTCTCAATTTTTTCTATTCTTTTTCTAAAATCTGTTAGAATTTTCATTTCAGTGTTTCTTGTCTTTTTAATTTCCTCATAATTGTTGTCAAGTGATTTGTTTAACTCTTTTATTTTTTCGTTTATAATTTGTATCTCAGCATTTTCTGATTGTATCTTATCATTTAGGAAAGAAATTTTGTTTTCAAATGCATTTACAATATAGGATAATTTATTATTGGAAATCTCGTCTTCATTTAATTCAGTTAAAGCGTTTTGAATGGATTTTTCGAAAATTTTAAAATTTGGATTTGAAGTACTTTGAAAATCATTTTCATTTGAAGTAATTCTTTTTTCAACAGCTGAAAGACGAGATCCTATGCTATTTGTTGTTTGTTCAATATTTCTAACCCAGCTCCGCATAGATTGTACAAGATCATCGTTTGATTTTTTGTTTTTAACTGTTTTTTTCTTATTAGTTAACATATTTTTTCCTTGTTTACTTGAATATCTCTAATTTTTTTTTTATCCTCTATAAATTATTACAGCATCTTTATCTTCAAAATCTTCATAGCCATCTGCTTTTACAGTCATTTTCATATATGCCTCATTTATTCCTTGATCAAGCATGCATTCTCCTACATTAACAGTTGCAATGCCTTGGTCATTAGTATTTGCTTCTCCTATTCCATGGGATCCTGATAGTCTTACCAGTGCTCCTTCAATAGGGTCTCTTCTATCATCGTTGGTTTTTACTTCAACAGTTACAACGACGTTTGAAACAGTTATATCACCTGCGGCTCCATCTCCTTTGAAAACACTGCCGGATTGAACTTGTCCTATCATCATTTTTGTTCCTTGTGGAAGCATCATAAGTACTGCAGCTATCACTGCCACTGCTACTATCATTATAATTATCAGATACATTGGTAGCCCTAGCACTTGAGCTTCATTATTTTTTTTTAAAAATCTTTTTTTCATATTACTTCAGTCTCCCCCTGTTTTTTTAACAAGGTCTTTGTGTTATCTATTAACACAGTTAGAGCCCATTCATACAAAGCTATATCAATATTATGTACCACATTTTAATAATTTAAAACAAATATTTTTTAAAATATGTTATATAGGTTAAATTTACAACAAAATGTTGTTTATTCTTCTTTCAAAATCATTAATCTATATTCTCAGAGCTTCCACTTGAAATAAGGAGTTCTTTTAATTTTTCGTGATAATCTTCAGGTTTTGACTCTATAAGATTTTTAACATTGTCTTTTAAAAATTCTCCATATTCAATCTCAAGAGGTGAATATTGCCATTTTTTATCAGAGCCTTTTCCAAAGTAAAGTAAAAATGCGTATGAAACAGATTTTCCTTTTGGGGTATCAGGTCTTTTTTTAAGCTCAACAATTGCCTTTTTTTCTCCAAATGTTTTATAGGTTCTTGCAACTGAATCTGCAAATTTTGCAAGAGGTGGAAGGTTTTTGTATTTTGGAAGTTTTGACAATATTTTTTGCCTTTCTTTATAGTTTAAAACTAATTCAAGAATGTCTGAGGGTGTATCATCTAGTTGATGAAACTTTTCAGCTAGATTAGAATCATTAATTAGCGAATCTATAACAGAAACACCATGTTCTTTCCAATATTTTTCAAGAACTTTATTTGGCGTTGCATCATCAAAGATGATAGGTTCATCTATTTCCTCAAGAAGAATTTCTAGTCCTTGTTTTTCATATTTATTAGGTTTTAGGGCTTTTACAAAACTTTCAACATCTTTACCATATGAGACACCATCAAGAACCAGTATTTTTTCGTCAGATTCACTTATCATTTCTTTTCGATGTTGCATATTTTTTTTGATAAATTCATAATCCGATAAACTACCCGATAAGTACTCATCTATATACTCAGTTTCGTGGTTATTTGCGTCTTTTTTCTTTAAAACTTGACCTACTACTTCGATTGAAAAATCCTCTGAAAGTTTAGGATTCAACATATATTTTGTTATTCTAAAAAAAGTATTTTCACTTTTTTTTGCACAATTTTCACATACTGCAATAGATACATCAGCTGATTTCCAATCAATTAAAATATAGTTTTTATCACTGCTTTGTTTTTTCTCAACTAAGTCTGCTTTTAAATCACCACAAATTCCAATGTTGCCTTTAATTTTTAAATCATTTTTTTTCAAAACAAAATCAATAAAATCCTTTGGCGGTGCAGCCTCTATACCTGTTGAATAAAATCCTCCATCCCATGAATATACATGTAATCTTCTCTTCTGAGCAACATCTTTTATACCAAGAAGACGAAGGACAGGATCATCGAAATGTTGAGTTGCTATCAGTTTTTCTTTATCTGCACGGCCTCTTTGAGCATATGTAACATCACCTGTAGAAAATTTTGCTACGGCAAGATATGGTGCTTTTTCAGAATGAGCAATTAAAAGCGTACCTGCAACTGCACCCTCAATTCCTTTCTTATTAGAAATTTTCTCAAGTTTTTTCGAATCATCACTATAACTGCTTACTTTTTGTATTGTTTTTTTAATTTTATCAAAATATTTACTTGAATATCTATCATCATAATCTGGCAAAACAAGACAAGGATCCTTTCTTAGCCTCTTTGCATTTTCAACTAGTTTTTTCTCCATTGATTTTGAAGCAGTTCTTGCAAAGGTTCTCATTCTCCTAATTTTTTTTGCCATTTATTAAAAACCCCACTTTCTTTCATGTAATAAAACATAGTTTATTATTTTGTTGGATAAAAGTTTTTAATTTCTACAAAATTTTTTTAAAAACAATTACTTTGTCATTTTTGGAAGTTGAGGGTAAAATAATGAGCAAAAAAGTATATGATGATATTGTTTCAAGGAGGAGTATTAGGCGTTTTAAACAAAAAAAAGTATCAAGAAATTTACTTACCAAGATGGTAAATGCAGCACGCCTTGCTCCTTCTGCTGCAAATCTTCAACCACTGGAGTTTGTAGTAGTTGACAAAGAAGAAATTTGTCAAAAGATTTTTAAAACTCTTAGTTGGGCGGGATATCTAAAAGATTGGTCTCCATCTATCAAAGAAAGTCCGGATGCATATATAATTATTCTTGTAAAAGACAAAAAAAATCCATGGTATTTAAGAGATGTAAGCTTTGCTGCAGCAAACATTGTAATTACTGCTGAAAATGAAGGTCTTGGTAGCTGTATATTATGTAAAATTGACAAAGAAGAAATCAGAGAAATATTAAAAATTTCTGAAGAAATAATAATAGACTCAGTAGTCGCTCTTGGATATAAAGCAGAGAATCCTGTTGTTGAAGATTTAATAGATTCTGTCAAATATTTTAAGGACTCACAAGAAATTTTGCATGTTCCTAAAAGAAAACTAGAAGATATTACACATTACAACAGTTATAAAAAAGTATAAAGTTAAGAACTGATATTTGCGGGTCAGATTTATGCGAGATGAATTAAAAAAAATACTTCAAAAACAACACTATGCAATAGTTGGTAATCACTCTGGAGTTAAGCTATGTCATTGGATGAAGCAGAGTTTAATTCACGGTCGGGAATGCTATAAACAAACTTTTTATGGGATAAAATCCCATCGTTGTCTTCAAATGACTCCCTCAGTTAATCAATGTAATCATATGTGTCTTTTCTGTTGGCGTCATCAGGGATTTAATGAAAAAGAGTTCCAAGAAATTGATGATCCTAAGTTTATATTAGAAGGATCTATTGAGGCTCAGAGAAAACTCATTACTGGTTTTAAAGGTGATGAACGTTGTGATCTTAAAAAATGGGAAGAAGCAAACAACCCTAATATGCTTGCTTGTTCCCTTTCGGGTGAACCCACTCTTTATCCCTATCTTTCTGATTTCTTTGAAGAGTGTCATAAGAAAGGAATTACCACTTTTCTCGTGACAAATGGAACCAATCCAGAGGCCCTTGAAAAAATGGACACACTACCAAAGCAGCTTTATGTATCTGTTGTTGCTCCAAATAAAGATGTTTATAAAAAAATTTGCTCGCCACTAATATCAGATGGTTGGGAAAGAATAAACAAGACACTTGAGCTTCTTCCTTCCTTGGATACAAGGACCGTTATTAGACATACGCTTGTTGAAAACTGGAATATGGATAAAAAACATGTTAAAGAGTATGCTGATCTCATCAAAAAAGCAGAACCCTTGTTTGTTGAACCGAAAGGTTATGTTTTTGTGGGTTATAGTCGTAAAAGGATGAATATTTCTAATATGCCATCTCATGAAAAAGTAAAAGAATTTGGTTTAAATATTTCAAAAGAGATAGGTTACGACCTTTCAATGGAAAAACCTAAATCGAGGGTAGTTTTACTCACAAAAGACTCTAAAAAGACAAGATTTGTATAATAAACTTAATAAATAATTAGCTTAATATTTATAAAATAATGAAAATTAATATATTGTCTTTACTTGTTTGCTTAATTTTATTGTTTTCTACTTTTGTTCCATTTTTAAATGGTTCTGAACCAACTGTTAAAGGTTCCTTTAATGAGACAAGTCGTTTTTTGAAAGGTAATGGATATCTAATTAAACTTAAAGGCGACCCTTTGTTTTTATTCGAAAATAATCTTAAGAGTAAACCTAACTTATACAAAAATTTAAAAGAAAAAGTTGATGATCATAAAAATCAGCTTTTATCATTACATTCATCTGCTAAAGAAAAAATTCTTGAAGTTATTGGCTGTGATTGTGAATCTAATTGTTTCTTAATAGATGAATTTGTTAATGTTTTTAATGGTTTTTCAGTTAGAAACATACCTGATAGAGTTGTAGATATTATAGAATTATTGCCTTTTGTTGAAGGCGTCTATCCTAACCATGTTTTTAAGATAAATCTGCAGGATAGTGTTCCTTTGATAGATGCAGATGATGTATGGTCTTTACAAAATAAGTCTGGTATAAATGTTACAGGTGAAGGTGTAACAGTTGCTATACTTGATACAGGTATTGATTATAATCATTCAGCTTTTGGTGGGGGTTTTGGCCCGGGTTACCAAGTAATAGATGGATATGATTTTGTTAAATGCGATGATTATAATACTGATTATGAGTGTACTTCGCCCAAACCTGAAGATGATGATCCTATGGATGACAATGGTCATGGGACGCATTGTGCTGGAATAGTTGCAGGTGTTGCACCAAATGTATCATTGTATGCATATAAATTTTTGAATAAAGATGGTGTTGGGGATGAATCTTGGCTATTTAGTGCGTTGGATAGAGTAGTTGATCCAAACCAGGACAGTAACTTTTCAGATCATGTTGATATTGTATCAATGAGTTTTGGTCTTTTTAGTCCAGGTTCTAGTGAAAATCCTTCTAATCCAGATGATCTTTTATCTACAACGGTGGACCAGCTTGTAGATGCGGGTATTGTATTTGTGGCTGCTGCAGGAAATAATGGTCCTCTTTCTGAAACGATTCAATCTCCAGCATGCGCTAGAAAAGCAATTGCTGTTGGATCTACTGATAAAAGTGATAGTATCTCTCCATTTAGTTCTAGAGGCCCTACAAAAATTGGTACTATAAAACCAGATGTTGTTGCACCAGGTAATGAAATTAATAGTACATGGCTTGACAATGGGTATAGTGATGAAAGTGGAACCAGTATGTCTTGTCCACATGTTGCAGGAGTCGCAGCATTAATTTTACAAATGCATCCTGATTGGACTCCTTTAGAAGTTAAAATGGCTATTAGAAATACAGCAAAAGACCTTGGCTATGATGTAACATTA
>Ga0272442_10009906_pt1 | contig 11811 bp, 11 predicted proteins | sample SSMForm2O_FD_200262 | JGI IMG/M metagenome (GOLD analysis project Ga0272442, IMG submission 200262) | Marine sediment archaeal communities from Little Sippewissett salt marsh, Falmouth, MA, United States - SSM-Form-2O | ecosystem: Environmental > Aquatic > Marine > Wetlands > Sediment ...
CGTGGCCGCACAGACATCGGGCTCGGTCCTTAACTACAGCAGAATCGGCCGCGATGTGGGGGCAGCCCCCCAGACCGTTGAAAATTACTTTCACATCCTGGAAGACACCCTCATCGGCTTTTTCGTTCCCGCGTTTCATCGATCAATAAGAAAACAGCAGCGAAAAAGCCCCAAGTTCTACCTGTTCGACCCCGGGGTAATCCGCGCACTTGCACGGGAGACCTCAATCCGCCTCAAGCCTTCGACATACGCATACGGACGCGCATTCGAGCACTTCGTAATCCAGGAGATTCACAGGCTGTGCTCGTACCGGCGCAAAGACGACGAGCTGTTCTATTACCAGAGCCACGGCGGGGTCGAGGTCGACCTCATCATAGACAGGCCCGGCCTGCCCACGGCCGCCATCGAGATCAAATCGACCACGCGCGTGCGCGATGATCACATCGTCCATCTGGCTAAAATCGAAAAGGATCTCGCCCCCTGCCGCGCCATGTGTCTGTCCCGGGATCCTAATCCGAAAAAAATTACAAACGTGGAATGCCTTCACTGGAGCGAAGGACTTGCCGAACTCGGACTTGCATAGAAATCCGGGTGGTAAAAGAGCGCCGGATTCATTTTATAAGATTTTGCTGGAATAACGTATAATTAAGCAAATGGAAGGACAGAAAATAAGAAAAACAGCTGGCAGACGGGCCGTGAAGCCTGTGCAGTATGCATTATTGATGATGTGCCTGGCTGGCGGGTTAAATGCCTGTGACGATGACGTTGACGACAGCGAAAAAGAGAACCAGGCAAAGTGCTGTGTCGAAGAAAAAACGGATATTACAAAATACAGCGAAGATCTTAAGAATATGTTTGAAGGCAAGTTCTACGGAAACATCTCGGACAAGGGGGAAAGCATAGAATGCGCCCAGACCGGCAAGCAGTTCATTCTGGAACTCATTCTTAACGACCCCATGACATGCACCGGACTCGAAGATGAGGTAGGTCCCGGCGTGGAAGTTGACTGCAGAGATGCGGTTTATGGAAGTTATCAGATTACGGGACAATTCGACGCGGGCGACAATGTGTCAAGGCAGGTAAAAGGATTCGCCGGAATACGAAATTATAAAACAGGAACGGAAATATTTTTCGATTTGAATCTTGAATATGAAAGCGATTTCCCGCGTGAAAAATTTGAATCTGCAGAGGATGACATGACTCTGGATTACGAACTGGAATCATTTTCATGGAGCAAGCGTCATTCCGAAGACAACGCTGATAAAGTAGTCTGGGAATCGTGCGATCTTTCCGTAACGAAACATGAGAAATAAAACGGAGGATTTTAAATAGTGCCGGACACCCTTTTCTGAGGTGGCCATTTCCCTCGTTCACTTGAGTTCAGGCCAGCTCGGGGTTTATACTGCGTTAAATATTACAGACAGGGGGCGAGTTACTCATGCCAACCGCATCTTCGGAAAAAGTCTTCCGTTCTTTGTGCACTTACTCACTGATGCTGCTGTCAGCATGCCTTTTTCTGCTTTTCGCCGGATGTGACAAAAACAGGCGTGAATCATCAGGTGACAGCGGCGCAGGCATGACCGACGCCGGCGACGCAGCGGCTTCTGACACTGATTCGGATTCAGATACCGACTCGGACAGCGATACAGACTCGGACACGGATTCGGATACGGATAGTGACACGGACACTGACACCGATTCGGACAGCGATACAGATACTGATTCCGACGCTGACGCTGACGCTGACGGTGACGCTGATGCAGATGCAGACTTTGTTTGCTGGAAAGACGGATGGGTTGATGAAAACCCGCGTCTGACAACCGAAAGTCTTTATGATGTATGGATCGACCCATCCGGGCAGGCCTTTATCGCAGGGGCAGGCGGTACTATTCTCTCATATAACGGAATTGATCTGGTTCTTCACAGTACGCCCGTCAGCAAAGACCTCAAAGGAATATGGGGAACGGATTCCAGTAATGTATATGCAGCAGGAGAAAGCGGAACTATCCTGCATTACAACGGCGCCTCCTGGTCAAGGCAGACGAGCAATACGGATGAAAACCTTAATTCCATATGGGGCAGCGGCGCGGATGATGTTTATGCAGTCGGGGAGAATGGAACAATTGTCAGATTCAACGGATTTGCATGGTCGGCTCAGACAGTCGGTGCAAATGTCACACTCTATGACATATGGGGAAGTGCACAGGGTAACGCTTTTGCCGTGGGGCTCAGGGGTGAAATATCCCCGGAACAGGAAGCCGTCATCTTCCACCTGAACGGATCCGTGTGGACAGAAGCTGAGACCATCCAGGAGCTGATTGCAATAAAATCTATCTGCGGCAGCGGTATTGACAGTGCTTATGCCGTGGCAGGCCAGGTTGTCCTGCAGTACAGTGGAGGCAAGTGGCAAAAGAAAAAAGTCTTCCAGGGCATGTCATTCAATCAATGCTGGACGTCTGATGATGGAAAGCTTTATCTGGCCGGACCATACGGAAATATTGTCAAATATGACGGCAATGCATGGGAACGGATGGATAGTCCTCAGAATACGGGCTTTTATTCAATATCCGGTTACAGCCCGGATTCTCTGATTGCCGTTGGTTTCGGAGGGGCACTCTGGCAGTATTCCGGCACTTCATGGGCTTCGTTGAACGGCATCACGTCCGGCAACCTGATTGATCTATGGAGCAATGATGCCGGTGATATTTACATCGCCGGCACCACATCACTTGTAAAACACGACGGAGGACAATGGGAAGTCATCGAGAATCCAAACCGCTTCGGGCTGTCGGCCATCTGGGGTTATGACATGGAAAACCTGTACGCGGGTTCGGTTCTGGGAAGTATTTTCAAGTTTAACGGCACATCATGGGACATGGTTAAAAAGGGACACTCAACCTTTGCAGGCCTGATGATGGGAAAGGACGGTTGTGTATATCTCCCGGCATATGAACTTTGTGATGATGGTGGACTGAGCACCCACATACTGAAATGCGATGACTCCGGATGGACAGAATACGATTTTGCGACCAGAGGATATGCAATCAGTTTCTGGGGAAAAGATACAAACAGCATGTTCATGGGCGGTAATCATAACATCTGGAGCAACCGGGAAGGCGCATGGAAGCAGATGGACGCAGGCCTTGAGCAGGAATTCTTCTACATTGTCGATATTTACGGCAACAGCGCTGATGATGTTTATGCACTGGGGAAAGCAGGGAAAGTTTTTCATTTCAATGGAACGAAGTGGAGCCTTATCGGCAACCTCGATGGAGAATCATACATAACAGGCAGTGTATGGGCCAGCGGTCCGGACGATATATTCGTCGGTGGAAGTCAGTCCATCAGACATTTCGATGGTGGAACCGGCTGGAATACATTCAGCCTGCCCGGCTCTCCGCGCAGTATTGGGAACATCTGGGGTACTTCACACGAAAACGTGTACGCACGAGCTCACGATCGCCTGCTGCACTATGACGGCGATTCCTGGAACAATGCCATATTCGATGCCGGCCTTCCCCAGATAGCAAACATATGGGGGTCCGGTACTGATAATATCTATGCCATAGGAAATGACGGACTGATACTTCATTTTGACGGAGGAACATGGAAACAGGAGGAATCCTTTACCAGTGAAGATCTTTACCATATTTCCGGATATCCTGACGCAGGCGTTATAGCTGCGGACATGTTCCTGACAACAATATTACGAAATACTGGAGACGGGTGGCATATCCTGCAGGAGGGTACTAAGTGCCAGGGCGATTTCTCAGGCATCTGGGGCAGCGGGCCGGATGATATATTTGCCGCATGCATAGCCAGCAGCGGTATTCAGCATTATGACGGTAATGACTGGGAGACAATGGAATACATTACACCCGAAATCCTGTCTGACATCTGGGGCAGCGGGCCGCAAAACGTGTTTGTCGTGGGATACAGGGGAACAATACTGAATTACGACGGTTTTGAGTGGACTGCCATGGATGCCGGAACCGATGAAAGTTTTGTCGCTGTGCATGGTTTCAGCGATGACGAAGTATATGCGGTTACGCTTTCGAGTAATATTTTTTCATACAACGGGTCCGAATGGGAACAAATACCGGGATTGAGTACATACGAGCCATGGGACTTTTACGGATTTTCCGGGGATGAACTTTACGTGGTGGATCGGAATTACTCAATCTTCCAATACGACGGTGCATCCTGGGATTCCCACAACATGAACCTGGAACCGCATCCGTATAAGATATGGGGCAAAACCCCTGAAGATATGTATATCATCGGTTCATATGGAACAATTCTGCACACCGAGTGCCCGTGAAAAAGTGCCACCCTTTTCAGGATCAGACGCATGAATAACTGGGGCATACCTGACTGGCTGGAAAAAGAAGTCAGAGAACGTGACAAAAACTGCGTTTATTGTGGCATTCGCATGCTCGAAAAGATGCCTGCTCGCGGACCCAGAAGCGCGGTTGCAACATGGGAACACATCATAAACGATGCAAGTATTGTCACTCGTGAGAATATTGCCAGGTGTTGTGTGTCATGCAATTCGAGTAAGGGGACTAAGAAGCTCTCAGAATGGTTACAGTCGAGTTACTGCAAAAAACACGGAATCAACAGAGAAACTGTTGCCCAGGTAGTGAAAAATGCGTTGAGGGCCGGTGCCTAGCTTACGACGTCCTGCATCATATAAATATAAACCGTACTTACTTCCCCCCACGCTCCAGGGACCACTTGTGCGGGTCTTTGGTCCAGGAATCGAGGGTTTCGAGATCACTGTCGCCGAGGAGCTCGCGGTCGCGGGCGACTTTTGCGAGGGCTGGAAAATCGCACAGGGAAAACCACTTGAAGCTTTGGGCCTTAAAAGTGTCCGCCGCGGTTTTGAGCCCGTACGTGAATATGCTTGCAACCCCCTGCACAATCCCCCCTTCTTCTTTAACCGCCAGCGCCGAGCCTACCGAACTCGACCCGGTCGATATCAGGTCCTCTATTACGACCACGCGCATGCCTTTTTCGAGTTTCCCCTCTATCCTGTTGGTCCTGCCGTGATCCTTTGCACTCCCCCTCACGTAGATCATGGGAAGCTCAAGCCTCTGTGCAACCCATGCCGCATGCGGTATCCCCGCGGTCGCGGTTCCCGCAATGCACTGCGGCGTCCACCCCGCGTCTGCAATGCCCTGTATGAAAAAGTCGCGAATCAAACCACGCGCTTCCACATTCGAAATGATAAGCCGGTTGTCGCAGTACACCGGGCTCAGGCGGCCCGACGCCCACGTAAACGGCGGGTCGGTGCGTATCTCCACCGCACCGAGATCAAGCAGCAGGTCAGCTACCCTTTTTGCCGTGCTGTCCTGATTTTGCGTCATTCTTCCCTGCAACCTCCGGTTTTTTTTCTTCCTCTTTTTTCTCTTCTTTCTTTTCTTCTTTATTTTTCTGTACGGTCTGTATGCTCGCCGCTTTGTTTTTCGCTCTCCTGCGCCGCCGCCTGTCCTGTGCTCTCTTCTTCTGAATCCGCCTGAGACTCATATCATCCTTTGCATTCGCCGCACGATCCACGGCATCGGGATACGGCGGGACAAATCCGGGAGCATCCCAGGCTTCTTTCCAGTGCCCGTCCAGGATCAGGCCTCCCTTTCTCGCAAGCGGCCGGTGCCATCCGTGCTTCCCGCGCCCGGAACGGTTCATCCAGAAATACGACTGATCTCTTACGTCCAGGTGAACGAAATCAACCACTGGATACCAGCCCACGCCCACCTTGCCGAGCGTTCTTGCATAGGACGCGACCTTGCCGCACAGCACGCCCGGAATCCTGAAATCAACGGCCTTTCCCTTTCCGTGATACGACTCGGACCATTTCGGCGTCTTGCGGTACCCGCTGATTATCTCGACCACGTCCGCATCAAAATGATACGCGATCTTGAAAAGCAGCTTGAGCAGCCTTGCATCTATCGAATGCTCCACGTTCTTTTTTGCGTCCCTGAAAAGGTGCGTGAATTTCTCTGCTACTTCGCCAATGACTTTGCCGTCCCTGTCGTACAGCTTTTCGCTGGTCACGGTTTTTATATTTACAATCCTGAATTTGACAGGGGGAAGAGACGCATAATCCACAGCGGATTTTTTCTGTCCGTCCGTCTCAGGAGCGTCTTTGCCGGAGCCTTTCGCGCCTGCGCAGAAAAAAAGAAGCAGAAAAATGCAGCAGAATGTAAAGAGCAATGAAACATGTTTGCAATTACGTGGGGCGGCCCGGCAAAATTCGAATCCAATCCAATTAGTACTCGTAGTAGGGGCAGGCCCCCGTGCCTGCCCGTCAATTCCGGTAGCCTGGGGCTTGCGCGCCGTAGGCCCTGCGAAGGCGGGTCCCCACGCAAATGCAAAACGTGCTTTCATTCAATACAGTATAGGTCTCAAAACTGTGGATGACAAAATATTATGGGTCGATCACCGCAAAAGTGATATAAATCAATATTAAAGGGGTTTGCCATGAACAGAAAAACAATGATTGTGATCGCTTCCGTGCTGTTTTTCATGATTATTTCTCCCGTCTCCCGTGCACAGCGGGTGCATTTTCCGAATCCTGAAGAGACGAAACAGCAGATTGAGAAATATTTTAAGGATGTGTTGAAAAAAACAGTACTCAACGTGCACCTGATCGAGATTGTACGGTCGGGCAGCGAGTGCCAGACCATGATTGTTTATTTTCTCAAGGACAAGCATCCGCATTTCTACAAGGATGAAAACAATCTGATCGACAGCGAAAAGGCGCCCGTGTTCGTGGCGAAATACCAGTTCAGCTACCTGACCTACAGCTGGAGAATCTGCGAATTGAAGGAGCTGGCCGAAAAACGCATCTTCGTCTACGACGACGCGGTCGAAACGCCGCCGGTGTTTGTAAAATAATTTATTATCGTTCCCCGGTGTACAGGATAAGCAGCTCGACCCGGTTATTGAGCCTGTAGCCCTCTTTTGTATCCCAGGTCGCGAGCGGGTTGGCCGGGCCGTAAGGGAAGGTCTTTATTCTGTCTTCGTTTATCCCGCCAGACAGCAGGGCCTTTTTGATTTCCCCGACGCGCGGTTCCACGAGCCTTTTCGACTTTCGCGGCGCATCCGGCGAGCCTGCAAACCCCTCCACAAAGATCACGATGTCCTTGTGAGGCTTCAATACTTCGCAGACTGACTGAACAAGATCCTTTTCCTTCCTGCTGAGGCGCGTTCTCGTGCCCGTGAATACGTTTTCGAGTGAGATCGCGAGCCCCCTGCCGTCCTTCCTTGAATCGAGCCCGAGAGCATCGAAGCTTACGGCAAGCGACTCTTCCTTTTTCTCGAGCCCTGCTCCGCCGGCCATTCTGACGAGAGAGAGCATTCGCTCAAGCATGGCAATGGCTTCGAGGGTCTCATCCGACACCTCTGCGTAGTCAGAGGAATTAAGGGCTTTGCGCGCTTTATCCAGATGAACGTCCGCCGTGTTCACGAGCTCCCGCGTAAGCTCGTTCTCGTGATACCCGAGAAGCTCCTGTGCCGCGGACATGCGAAGCTCGGTCTGACTGACCAGCTCAACCGCAAGAATCCTCTTTGCCGAATCGAGCGATTCAGTGTCTTTTTTTTCAAGAAACCTTTCGCGGTGCTTTTCCTCGGATTCGGCCCTGGCCTTTTCCCTTTCGATTATTTTCCGGGCGCGCTCAAGATAAACCGACCTTGCAAGCTGCTCTTCAGCCACTTCCCTCATGGAATTGTAACGCTCGGTATCCTGCTGCGCTTCGTTCCTGAGGGCTTCGGCCTCCTCCCATCTTTTCCTGGCCGTATTGATCCTGGCCTGCGCTACCGCTGTATTAAAAACGATCAGGCCCATGTGTGCCTGTCGTTCAGACTCGACCGAATCGCCCTTTTGCTTTGCCTCGCGCGCCAGCTCAATCCTGGCCAGGGCTTCAGTGTAAAGATCCTCTGCCGCGTTCTTAGCAATATCGGAAGAGGGCGAGCTGATGCCGGCTTCAAGGTCCCTGAGCGCAGGCCCCTGTGCCGCGGGAATACATGCGCTCAAAGATATCGCGACAAGCGCTGCTGCTGTTAATGCATGCTCAGGGCGCATCATCCCCTCCATCCGTCTGCTTCTCTTCCACGGGTGAGGAAGGAGGTTCCATGCTTTGTGGCGGGTCGGAATCGGTTGCCCTGGCCCCCTGAAGCTGTTCGATTGCTATTTCGAATGCGTGCTTTGCCGCCTTTGAGCTTTTCACGGCCTTCAGAGCTTCGATTTCGGATTCGTCAGCCTTCTGCTCCATCTCGAATGCCTGTTCCATGATCCGGGCCAGGCGAACCTGCAAAGGAATCCTTTCAAGCAGGATGGCGGCTTCTTCCTCTTTTTCCGCATCCAGAGCCTGAATCGCCCGCTCAATCCATGCCTGTGCCTGTTCAAGAGCCTCAAGTGCGTCCTCTGATTTGAACTCCTGCTCCTTCGCATCAGCCAAAAGCGCCTGTGCAGACCTTATTGCAGGCATTACGGCTTCGGATTCGGGAGGCGGCACGTCATAGATCGACATCAGTGGAAGCATTGAAAATACTGCTATTGAAATCGCGGTTTTCATCATCCCTTCCTGCGCAGGATTATGCGTAATTCATAAGCTGCTGTTTTATTTTCCCTGTCTCTGGCAATATCAGCAGTTTCCAACTGTAGCAATAACAGGAGTTCCATCTCGTTTCAGGAGCAGTAATAGCTCTTGATTCGTTCGCGGTCTTCATTCTCTTTGTCGCCCTTATAGTATATTTCGACCAACTCGATTTTATCTTCCTTTTGCCAGTAAACATGAATCAAGCGCAATCCTGTCCTGCTTCCTTTTCCTTTTAAAGATCTGCATGCGAATTTTTTTGTTTTGTAAACTTCGCATCGCATCTTACCCAGGTTTGAAATCGGGAAAGTCCCCCTGTTGTCGACATCCAGTTTGTGAAACAAATAAAGCTGCTTATCAATCAGCGTGACAAGATCTTCTTCCAGCGTTTGAAACTTTTTCCTGAGTTTCTTTAATTCCTTATCAAACTCTTCAAGAGTATCTATGGTCTTGAACTTAGTTGATTTCATCGTATGAGCGAACAGAATAAGGGGCCGTGCGATAGAATACAGATTCATAATCGATTATCTGGCCATCCTCGGTAGTAATCCAGGGAACGTCCCCATGAGAGTATTCACTGATTTGTGTCGCATTCATGTCAGATAGTTTATTCAATACATCATCAATGACTCGAATCTCATTGGCATTGAATATTGATAAATTCGCTTCTTTGATCGGAATATATTTCGTCTGGGGATATTCGTAGTGTTTGCTCTTAATCTTCTCGATTTCTTCATTCTCAATCATTTTCTCAACGATTTTTAAAAATTCGTTAGGTGTCGGACCATACTTATTCTTTGTATACGTAGCTCCAATAAGTTGTTCTTCATATTTCTCATAGAAATTAAAATCCATGAAGTAAAGCAGCTTATATATAACTGTCTCACCAATATTGGGTTTTGAACCGACCCTTTCTAAAATATAAAGCAGGACTTCCTTGAATTTTTTAACGTTCTTCTGAGGTACATTAATCCTGATACCCACAGTTTTTTGTTTTTCTTCTGTGTCTTCTAAAACAACTTCAGGTTCGTACTTTGGATCGAGAAGTTGATCTGTGGTCAGGTTGAAAAACTGAGCGAATTTAACAAGCTCTTCTGTAGATATCCTGCGATCGCCCGCTTCAATTTGCGTGATTGCCGATCTGTTCAGATTCATTTGAGTTGCCAGTTTTTCCTGGCTTACTCCAGCCATGTTTCGCAATTTGCCTATGCGCCCTCCAAGGCGCTTATTAAAATCAGTCATAAAGTCCTCCTCGGCTGTTACAAATATAATTAGTGATCGATTATCTGTCAATAGATTGTTCTAAAATCGAACATACCGGCATCCAATTCTGGATGGGTACTCATGTATCCTACCATGAGTCTTCTCAAGTTTAATTTTCATCAGGCGCTGCCCAGAAATCGTAAAAATTGAACCACTGATGAGGAGCGTAGCGCATGTTTGTTTCCATCATCGAGGCGAATCGCGCAGCTGCGGCCTTTACGGATTTTCCGGTCTCAAGCCTGTTACCCTTTTTTACGTAAAACGGTTCGGACACGTCGAACGCGTACGCCCCCCTGCCCTGCCTCGTTACGAACACGCCCATGACGGGAGCGCGTGAAACCGCTGCAAGCCAGTAAGGCCCTCCCGGGATCACGGCCCTCTCGCTTAAAATCGACACCTCGACGCTTCTTTCCTCGGAAGCAATCCTGTCACCCATCATGCAGACTATCTTATTGTCCCTGAGAGCGTTCAGAAGCTCCACCGATGCCGCCGGATCCGCGAGATTGATAACTTCTACTGATTCCTTCTGTCTCAATTCATCAAAAAACTCCTGCATCGATGGCTCGTCTGCCTCGTACATGGCAACCACAACCGGGATATTCATCTTTGACAGGAACGAAGCCGCCAGCGCCCATCCTCCCATGTGTGCGGTCAGAGCGATAATGCCCCTGCCCTCTTCATGAACACACTGAAGGTTTTTCTCGCCCTTTCGCGTGCCCGTCAGGATCACGCGATCCGGATGCCGGGTGGCCCATATGCGGTCGGTCAGAATGAACCCCTGGTTCCTGAACTGCTCCCACACGTTGAAAAAGCGCTCCACGTAGCCGGAATAGGGATAGAGTTTCTTCCAGTAATCCAGAGCCGCAGTGCGCTCCGGGCCGAGCCTGAGCACGTACCACAGGGTAACGGGCCATGAAAAGAGTTCCACCAGCCATGTGCCCGCCATCAGGTCCAGCATCCGGTGTGCGGACATTGATCCCCTGCTCTTACCGGACCACGATTTTTCTTTGCCGGACGGGCTTTTCCCGTGAACGCGCGAATGACCCGTCAACTTCATCAACACCAGCCACGCATGAACGAATGAAATAAATAAATTGTCCCGGAATGCACGGAACCTTCGTCGTTCTGAAATCTGATTCGAGTATTGAACCTCTATTTCAGCTTCCCGTATCTCAATTCCCTTCCACGCGGCCTTTGCCAGCACCTCGATCTCCCAGCCGAAGCGCATGGACTTGAAATCCATGGACAGTATCTCGTCCACGGGATAGACGCGCATGCCCGTCTGCGTGTCCGTAAGCTTCAGTCCTGTCTCAAGCCTTACCCAGAAATTCGAAATACACAGGCCCGTTCTGCTGCTCCCGGGAACGGCATCATCGTGCATGTTGCTTCTCGCGCCCAGAACAATGGCGCTTTCACCCTGCCCGTATGCCTTTAACAAATCAGGAATGAATGCCGCATCATGCTGGCCGTCCGCGTCCAGTGTTACCGCTGTATCAAGTCCCAGGCTCTTCACATGTTCGAGGCCCGTGAGTATTGCCGCGCCCTTGCCCCTGTTTTTTTCGTGCCTGATCACCACAGCGCCGGCCTTTTCGGCTTCAATCGATGTCCAGTCTTCCGACCCGTCATCGACCACGATTACGGTTTCAATGACGTTTTTGCATTTTCGTACAACGTCCCTTATCGACGCCGCCGCATTGAAGGCGGGGATTACGACTGCTGAAAAACCATAACCGCTCATGGAAAGTTATTATAGCCGGGATATTCTTATAATGAAGAATTAATTACAGACGTTGTAATCCCCAACAGCTATGCACACATCATTGCAGCGTTCATAAATTAATGTCCACAATCACCGCCATTAATTAGTTTACACGTCCCTCTATCGGACACGCAACGTGTCAGAGGAAAAGGAGGGATGAAATGGGATTCTGGAGCAGGAAGAAAAAGG
>Ga0272442_10009907_pt1 | contig 11811 bp, 13 predicted proteins | sample SSMForm2O_FD_200262 | JGI IMG/M metagenome (GOLD analysis project Ga0272442, IMG submission 200262) | Marine sediment archaeal communities from Little Sippewissett salt marsh, Falmouth, MA, United States - SSM-Form-2O | ecosystem: Environmental > Aquatic > Marine > Wetlands > Sediment ...
ATTTCAGCCTTGTGCTGATTGTCGCAACTATGACCGCGGGCACGTTCATCCTGATGTGGATGGGCGAGCTGATCACCGAGCACGGGGTCGGTAACGGCGTCAGCCTTATCATCTTCGCCGGTATTGTCTCCCGTATTCCGCTCACGTTCGTCCAGGACTTAACAACCGCGAGTGCACGAGGCACGGGCGAAGCGGTTAAGACGCTGCTTCTATTCTCGGGACTGGCGGTGGGGATGATCTGGTGCATTACCTTTATGCACCTCGCGGAGAGAAGAATACCGATACATTACGCCCGCAGGCAGGTCGGGAGGCGTTTCTATGACAGCCATACGCATTACCTGCCTTTGAAGGTCAACATGGCGGGCGTTATCCCGATCATCTTCGCGATCTCGGTCCTTATGTTCCCGGGAACTATCGCGACATTCTTCGATATCAACAGCGAGAACCCGGTCGCGAAGGGATTCGCCTACTTCGGCAACTGGTTCCCGAATACCTGGCTTTATTTCCTTTCGTACGCGATCCTGACGATAATCTTCACTTATTTCTATACCGCCGTCACGTTCAACCCGAAAGACATAGCGGAAAATCTGAAGAAGAACGGCGGGTATGTACAGGGCGTTCGTCCCGGTCCCAGGACCGAGGCGTACATCAGCAGGATACTCGAGCGAACGACATTCCTCGGGGCACTTTACCTGGCGGCTGTGGCGGTCGTGCCGAGTGTTCTGTTTGTTTACGTTTTCAGCAACATGCAGACATTAAACCTGATCGGAGGAACGAGCATTCTGATCATGGTCGGTGTAGCGTTGGATACCGTAAGGGAACTCGACGCGCGCCTGACCATGCTTCGTTACGAGAGCGCGCTTGGATAGGCGTTTTGCAGAATGAACCCAATCGGGTATAATTAATCGTTTGTGCGCACTATGGGTGCGCTGTCGAAAGAGTATAAATGGCAGATTACGTTAAAAGATTGCTTCTGTTCGGACCTCCCGGCGCCGGAAAAGGCACGCAGGCGGCGAATGTCGCCGGCAGGCTTGGCATTAAGCACGTCGATACCGGCAGCATGATCAGGGAGAATATGGACCAGGGTACCCCGCTGGGACTGGAAGCCCGGTCGTATGTGGAGCGAGGGGAACTCGTTCCGAACGATGTCATCATTCGCCTGATAGACGATCGTCTGAACAGGGATGATGTAGCGAGCGGATGGCTTCTTGACGGCTTCCCAAGATCGCTGGACCAGGCAAGGGCATTAAGCGAGATGGGCCCGGACAACTCCGAGCCGGTCGAGAGGGTTATCTTCCTTGAGGTTCCCGAGGAAGTCTTGGTTAAAAGGCTCAGCGGACGGCGTATCTGCTCGAAATGCAAGGGCGTTTTCAACATAGCGACACTGCCGCCGGATGAAAAAGATCTTTGCCCGCTATGCGGGGGTGAGTTGATTACACGACCGGATGATAATCCCGAGGCAATACGTAACCGCTTCAGAGTTTACCGGGAATCAACCGAGCCGATTGGTGAATATTACGAGAATAGAGGTTTGCTTGTACGAGTTGATGGGACAGGTGAGATCGAGGAGGTCACCGATCGCGTGATGAACGCATGCAAAGCGGACTGAACGCACTGACTGGAAAAGATATGGCTAAAGAGGAAGCAATAGAGGTCGAAGGTGAAGTAATCGAAGCGCTTCCGAACGGAATGTTCAAGGTGCGAGTGAAGCTGGCCAAGGATGAGCATGATGTGCTCGCCCATATATCCGGGAAGATCCGGATGAGTTTCATCCGCATAGCGCTCGGGGACCGTGTGAAGGTCGAGCTGAGCCCGTACGATCTGACGCGGGGAAGGATAGTATGGCGCCTTAGATAGGGCCGAAAGGAAAAAGAAGATGAAAGTTCGAGCCAGCGTCAAGAAGATATGCATCAAGTGCAAGATAATCAAGCGCAAAGGGCGCCTGATGGTGATTTGCGAGAATCCGCGCCATAAGCAGCGCCAGGGTTAAGAAAAGGAGTAAGTGGAAAAATGCCGCGTATCGCCGGAGTAGACATACCAAACCGAAAGCGTGTAGAGATCGCGTTGACTTACATATACGGCATCGGCCTGACATCGTCGCAGAAAGTCCTTGAAGCGGCGGGGGTCGATCCGAACAAGCACGCGCAGGATCTGACCGAGGATGAAGTGGTAAAGATCCGCGAGGAAATCGACCATCAATATACGGTGGAAGGCGATCTCAGGCGCCAGGTTGTAGAGAATATCAAGCGTAAGATGGAGATCGGAAGCTGGCAGGGTCTCAGGCACCGTCGCGGGCTCCCGGTCCGGGGACAGCGTACCCGGACAAACGCGCGTATGCGAAAGGGCCCGGTAAAGACGGTAGCCGGAAAGAGAAAGAGAGCTGTCAAGTAACCAGCCGGAAATAAACTATGGGTAAACGAGGAAAAAGAACCGGTGGCAAGCGTCGAGCCAAGAGGCAGGTAACTCACGGCGAGGCGCATATCAAGTCCACCTTCAACAACACGATCATTACCATTACCGACCTTGAAGGCAATACGCTGGTGTGGTCGAGCGGTGGAGCCAAGGGATTCAAAGGCTCGCGGAAATCGACACCGTTCGCCGCCACGCAGGCATCGAGAGACTGCGCGCGTACCGCCCAGGGTATGGGCATGAGACGTATAGATGTCTATACGAAGGGACCGGGAAGCGGTCGTGAAGCCGCCATACGCGCCCTTATGTCAAGCGGTATGGAGCTTGGAATAGTCAAGGATGTCTCCCCCGTCCCGCATAACGGGTGTCGACCCAGGAAGCGTCGACGGGTGTGACGTAATTCTACAGAAGTGAGGAAAAATCTTGTCCAGGTACACAGGACCAGTCTGCCGCTTCTGCCGTCGTGAGGGAACAAAGCTGTTCCTGAAAGGCAGCAGATGCTTCAGCCAGAAATGCTCGATGGAGGAGGGCCGTAACCCGGTTCCTCCCGGCGGGCAGCGTTTCGGACGCCGTCGCACTTCGTCCGACTACAACCAGCAGCTTCGGGAGAAGCAGAAGGCGAAGCGCATCTACGGTCTAGGCGAGCGGCAGTTCAAGAATTATTACAGGGCAGCCTCCCAGAGAAAGGGCGTTACCGGCGACCAGCTCATCGAGAATCTCGAGCGCAGGCTGGACAATGCGGTATACCGCATGGGATTTGCCGTCAGCCGTCCGCAGGCGCGACAACTTGTTAATCACGGGCATTTCCTGGTGAACGGACGTCCGGTGGATATCGCCAGCTACAGGCTGAAAGATGGAGATACGATCGAGGTCAAGCCGCAGAATCGTAAGGCTGCTCCATTTCAGGAAGTCGTCAATCTCAAACCCGAGGATTGCACATACCCCTGGATTGAAATCGATTATTCAAAGCTCAGGGGAACATTTAAGCATGCGCCTCAGCGAGGACAGTTCGACCATCAGATCCAGGTGAACCTGATAGTCGAGTTCTACTCGCGATAATCGGTGCAGGAGGGATGGATAATACATGGCCAACATCATCGTAACGGAAAAGGAGTCGGGGGACGTCGTAGGCTTCAGCCGATCTCTCGACCTGATCGATCGCCTCAACCAGGTCAGACCTACCATAACCCCTTCCGATAGGGATGAGGAAGAGCTGAACTTCGCCAGGTTCGTGATCTCTCCGCTCGCACAGGGGTACGGCACGACCCTCGGTAACGCTATCCGTCGTGTGCTCATCTCCTCCATCACCGGCAGCGCAGTCAGCTACATCAAGTTTGACAAGACGCTGCACGAATACTCGACCACGCCGGGTATCCAGGAGGACGGTATCGAGCTGTTGCTTAACTTCAAGTCGCTGCAGGTGCACCTGAAGGGCAGCGACAATTATGCTGTCCTGACACTCGACCACCAGGGAGTCGGCGATGTGAAAGCAAGTCACATCAAACCCAATCCCGATGTTGAGTTCCTGGATCCCGATCAGCACCTTGCCACAATCACCGACCCGAAGGCGCACATCAAGGTAGAGATCGGCGTAGGGAGGGGAGTCGGGTATGTCCCGAGCGAGCGGCATAAGGTTGCCGAACTGAATCCGAAGTGGGGTGACACATCAAGGCCCCCGCTCGGTGTTATTCTCATGGACAGCAAGTTCTCGCCGGTACTCCGGGCTAACTACATCGTGGAGAACACCCGCGTCGGTCAGGATACCGAGCTTGACAAGCTTACAGTGGAAATCAAAACCAACGGCTCCATCTCGCCGCATAACGCGCTGAAGGAAGCCGCGAATATTCTTACGAGCTACTACACTCTGTTCGTCGATTTCCCCAGGGACTCCGAGACTTACGAATTCTCGGTCGAGTCACCGGCGCAGGCCGAGGGAATCCTCGCGCAGCCGGTGGATATTCTGGACCTGCCCATACGCCCGGCGAACTGCCTGAGGAAAATGGGCATCTCCACAATCGGGGAACTTATCCAGACACCGGAGAGCGACCTTCTTAAGATTCGCAACTTCGGGGAGAAGTCACTGAGGGAAATCAAGGAGAAGCTTGAGCCGATGGGGCTGGAACTTCCCAGCGGCTCGACCCGCCGGCGTCGAGGCGGTACGGCAAAGAAGAAAGACTGACACTGGATGGCCCGGTGAAATCCGGTGCTGTGTATTAAAATGAGACATCTTCACGGACATAAAAAGCTTAACAGATCCACCGACCAGCGCCTTGCGCTTCTGAGAACGCTGGCGAGAGACCTTATCCGGCATGGTGAAATCACCACGTCCAGGGCCAAGGCGAAATCACTCGCGCGTTTCATGCAGAGACTGGTCAAATGGGCAAAGCGGGGCGATGTCGCCTCGCTCAGGCAGATCCGAAAACAGATCGATGACCGCGACATAATCAACCGGTTAACCGAGGAGATTGTGCCGAAGCTGTCGGACGATCCGGGCGGCGAGGTCAGCGTTTTCAATGCAGGCAAGCGCAGAGGCGATGGTGCCGAGCTTGCCGTTGTCGCTTTCAACATGACGGAGTAAGTGCCCATGGTCGATGGGCTGAAAAGTAGTGGCGGGGAAAACGGGAACATTGACATCACGAACCAGCCGCTGCTCAGAGCATTCCGTGCTACTGTCGCGTACGACGGTAGCGGATTCTCGGGCAGCCAGCTTCAGAAGAACGACAGAACCGTTCTCTCGGAGATCAACCGCGCTCTCTCCAAAGTGCTCGCGCATCCCGTAAGGGCGACCATGGCGAGCAGGACCGATGCGGGAGTTCATGCGACCGGGCAGGTAATCGGATTCAGGACCAGCTCACCGCGAACATCCGGTGAATTGCTGCGGGCGCTGAATAGCCTTCTACCGGGGGATGTACGGGTGACTGAATGCCGCGAAGCCGGTCTTGATTTTCATCCGCGATATTCCGCTCTCGGGAAAGTGTATCTATACAGGATTCTAAGGGCGGATGTCCTTCCACCGATGTCGAGGAATTCAGTATTCCTCATCGAGGAGCACAAGCCGTTCGACTTCGATCTGCTCAGCTCGATGGCAGGCAGACTGGAGGGAGAGCGGGATTTTCGCAGCTTCTCGCCGAGACTGGAAGAAGGCGAGAAGGCGGTCAAGACAATCTGGAAAGTGACCGTGAGGGAGGATCGCCCGTTGCTCGAAACGAGAATTATCGGATCGGGATTCCTGTACCAGATGGTAAGACGTATGATGGGCCTCCTGATAGCAGTCGCAGGCGGTCGTGAGAATGAAGAAGCACTGGCTGACGCGCTCGACAATCCTGAGAAAGGGAAGGTGACGTACAACGCCTCCCCCTCGGGCCTTTTTCTTGAGAAGGTACTGTACTCGGACGAGGAGATACGCGAAGCGATCGAGAGCGCAGGTTCGTGACAAGGAATTTTAAATACTGCTGAAACCGCGCGTAAGGGATTAGAACCCGAGCGCAGGGATACAAAAAATGGTTAGGACTTTTATACCGGATAAGACCACCGTAAATCGACGGTGGTACGTAATTGACCTGGATGGCCTGGTACTTGGACGGGCCGCCAGCGCCATTGCAACCGTGATTATCGGGAAGCACAAGCCCGACTATTCGCCGCATGTCGATAACGGGGATTTCGTCATCGCAATCAATGCCTCGAAGGTCAGGGTGACCGGAAAGAAAGAGACCGACAAGATGTACTGGCGTCACTCCGGCTATCCGGGAGCGATTAAGAGCCGCACATTTCTTGAAATGATGAAGCGGGACCCGAGAAGGGTAATCGAGCTGGCGGTCAAGAATATGCTTCCCAAGAACAGGCTGGGACGCGTCCTGTTGAAGAAGCTGAAGGTATACGCAGACGCGGGTCCATCGCACGGGTTCAAGGCTCAGCAACCGGAAGAATTCCCGGAATATATACTCGAAAGGTACCTGCGAGGAGATAAGAAATAATGGCAGAAGTAAGTTATATTCGTGGAACTGGCAAGAGGAAATCCGCAATCGCGCGAGTTCGCATCACACGTGGCAGCGGGAAAATCACGGTCAATGATAAGGATGCCGAGGAATATTTCCCGCGCAGGCAGCACATGCTCGACATCCGCAAGCCGTTCGACGTTGTTGGAAAGTTGGGCGAATTTGACGTAATCGCGAAAGTGCACGGAGGCGGTGTGGCCGGTCACGCGGACGCCGTCAAGCTGGGAATCTCAAGGGCACTGCTCGAGTTCGATCCAACCTTCAGGCAGGCGCTGAAGGATTCGGGATGCCTCACCCGCGATTCGAGGGTGAAGGAACGGAAGAAGTACGGACAGAAGAAGGCGCGTAAGAAGTTCCAGTTCTCGAAGCGCTGATTCCCAGTAATTGATATTGTCGCAACGCTCAGAACCACGAGCGTCAGCGAGTGGGTCGGTCACGCTCTCAACCAACCAGCATCATACTAATCAAGTATACTTCCCGTTCAGAACAACGAGCGTCAGCGAGTGGGTCGGTATAGCTTTAAACAAACAGGCATATGTTAAGCTATCTCGCGTCGATGCACTTCCATCGGCTCCCCCTGCTCTGCGACCACATATTGAACTGCTGACGCGACGCTTTCGTCATTCCATAGGTATTGTGTACTGCCATGTCGGGCCCATCGTTTCCTGTCGGACGATTCGAATCCGGCTCGCGTCAGCGCCCTGCTGGAGTATGCCTTGAAATCGCTCATTACCTTCTCCGGCTTGCAGGGCGCACTCACCACTACGTGGACATGTGTCGATCGTACATGTACCGCCAGAAGGCTCCAGCCCCGGTACAAACATACTTCAATGATCGCATGCATAACGGTGCGACGCCTGGCTTCATCAAGGGAGTAAGGGGGTTGAGTCATGCGCACCTCGTGAGTCGCACGACGGTGGGGGCTGGGTGCGAGCCTGTATGAATCAAAGGCGTTTTTATGCTTGGTGACCGAGCCCCGTGGGTCACCCTGCAGCCACGTGCCAAAGCAATTGAAGACGATGTGGTAGGCCAGAGGAAGTCCGGATGGATGGCCGCTGGATTGGTGTCTCATATACGTATAACGCACCCGGGAGGAAAAAGCTGACCGATAAAGCGGGGATATTTTATGAAAGCTTGACTGACCCACTCGCTGACGCTCGTGGTTCTGAACGAATTGCTGACGCTCTTGGGATAGAATCGAATATTTAGTTCAACGAGTAAGGGAAAGCTGAAGCTTGTTAATCTTTCGCGACGATCAGGTGGAAATAGCCCATCTCGCAGTTCAGGCCATACGCTTCGCACACCACTGTGATAGTCTCCCCACCGGTGCCTACTTCCACTGAGCATACAGGAGCATTCGACCAGAGATAATCGGCGTCCATATCCGTCATATCATCGCCTGTCCCCGCGTAAATAATCATATCGAGATCGGTCAGGCAGATCCCGTCGCCGACTGCGTAGAAGTAGTACACTCCCTTGTCGAGTTCCATTTCAATCTCGCGCGTCTGGTCTAGCTCGGGCATCACCTGTTCGGTGTAGTACTCGACAATCTCTTCGCCATGAGCTTCAATAACCCGCATCCACATTTCGGCCATTTCCTCTACTTTTAAGATAAGCTCGTTCTCGTCCCCGCTCCATTCGTTATCCCAGCCATACTCATCATCATAAGTTTCAGGCAATTGCGATACGATCCAGCAGTAGAACGCGTTGTCAAAAGGCTCCATGACATCAATCGCCGTAACTTCGAAACTGATTGTCTGGGCTTCTGCGATATCGAACCAGACCATGGGGTACGCGTCCTCGTAGATGTCCTCATTCAGAAATGAGCCGTCTTCATAATACAAAGATATATTCAGGTTCCTTACCTCAAGTCCGCCCTCGCCCTCGATGAGGTAGTCTCCGGCCTCGAGAAACACCTCATGAGTCTGCGACATGGATCTGCCAGTCAGCTCTCCAGTGCCGCTGTCGATGACCGTTTCACCTGCATCTTCCGACACCGACATAAGCCAGTCGAGTTGCTCTTCAACATATTCCATGCGCTCATCATCATCTGTTCCGCCAAGCGAAGAAATGATGTAGCCAACATATGTTTCATCGAAGTCTTCGGCGTATTCAAAAACTTCGAAATCGATATCGATTTCCTGTTCGCGGTCCATGTAAAAATTACAGATGGGATAATTGTCGGCCAGATGATCTTCCGCCATCTCATCGCCATCCTCGTTATAGACGGTCATATCCAGATCGATGCAGCGAAGGTCCGGGGAGGCGTAGGCGGAGTAGAATCCCACATCCAGATCAATGCTTTCAGTGTAATCATCTCCTTCTACAAGTACCATTCCGCTCTCAACAATCTCATGCCCCATTTCGATCTCATATTCTTCCCAGTAGTTGATGCTGCTCTCAACGCTTCCAACATAATCGGCTTCGCCGACTACATAACCGGAGTCATCATCGTCGTACTCGTCTTCGTCACCATATTCATCCTCATCTTCCATCTCATCATCGTCGTCTTCATCCATGTCGCTATGATCTTCAATTTCAGGGACATCCATTGGCCCCTCGGTCATTTCGACAGTGGTTCCGGTGAACTCGAAGATCTGGCCTTCGTCCTCGCATGTGGCGAGCAAACAGAAATAGCCCGATTCATAGCCGGTGACGAATGCCCATGAGCTTGTGGTCAAATCGACAACGGTGCGCTCGGACAGACTGAAGACGAGGACCGGAATTTTATCGGGAAGGGCGTCTGAGTCGATCTCTATCCCTTCGCTGTCGTAGAGGTACGCGTCGAGGTCCTCGACGTACTTCCCGCCGGACATGTAGAAGTGGTATGTTCCGGGAGCGAGATCAAAGGAGTAGATCACATCGGTTGAGCCGATTGTGCTTATGTAAGTGCCCAGGATGTTGTAGTTATTGTTCTGGGCGATGGTTGTCCACTCGGCTACTTCGCCATATATGTAGTCCCTGGCTTCGTCCGCCAGCGCAGATGTGCCGAGAAGCAACAGAAGGATCGCGGTAATGATAAATATTGCTTTCCTCACGGTTATTCTCCTTGCGGTTTAGTTTCGACTTCCACGCGCAGTGGAAATTGATGAAATACGAAGGGATAGTTTAACAGATTTAATCGCTCAGGGCAGGGAAATTTACTAAGTTCCTTACCACATTCAGTATCACGCTTCGGCTCAGTCTCACTTTGAGAGAAAACAGGAAGACGCATTAAATCGGTGCAATCCAAGCGATATTCAGAATGGCTCTGGAAGCGGCTATTTAAGCGGGATCAGGGGACAAAGCGTAGATAATCGCATTTAAAAGGATTCCGGCACGGATTCTGCATGCATATATCCTGTCCATTAAAAACCAGGTCAGCATGGAGGATCCGCTATGAAATCACTCATTAATTCTATTCTCACAATCATTGCTATCATCTTTTTCGCAGGTTCGATCGGATGCGGTAACAGCGCCGATAGTCCCCTCGTTCCTGACGAAACCACTCCAGGTGTCCAGAATGCCGTGCCAACCGACCAGGGTCGCTATATCGTCGGTGTCTATAACATTGTTTATGATGACGCGACCGAATCGTATGCCCTTGTCCAGAAGCGTAATGCCGAAAGGCATTACAATATCACGAATTTCATCGCGCCCCACATGGCTGTTTCCTTCTGGGTCGATCTCCCGGGCACATCCTTTGTAAACGTAACCATGACGAATCCGTCGAAGTTCACCGCCTACGACGTCAGGGTTATCCTGATTCCGTGGCCGGGAGGAAGCTACTATCTCGCGAATGCAGACGATTACACTTCCTGGTTCGATACAACCGGTCCGGGTGCAGTGAATGGATTCATCGCCTACGCGAAGGATGTCCAGAAGCGCGCGTTTTATCCCGGCGCGACTCATGGTGAACAGTTCTGGATCGGTACTGATGGCTCGTTTCCACCGGGGACGCCGCAGTACGATCTGGTGGTATCGGTTTCATGGCCGGGGAACTGCGACGATCCGTACGAAATCTCCAACCAGACGATAAGCAACCCGGTGACGGTCTCGATGCCGGGACTGCTGACAGTCGATGTTTTCGATCACCATTACGGTCCAATGCGGGTGATGGTCGACACGTGGCGGATTACCGGCGGCTATACGCATCTGTCGAATACCACCGGTGTCACGTGGGCCGGCACGATTCTTAACACCGCGGGCGCGTCGCCCGGTACATACCGGTGCAGGATCATCGCCGACAATTACTACGGATCGGAGCAGGATTACGATGGAGAAACGCTGTATGACTTCATAGATATTGTGGTGCAGTGAAGCATTTTCACAATTAACTTGTCCGTACTGTCCTTCTATAACTCCCCCCAAGCAGGCCTGGGGGGAGTCCATTTTTAGCCTTAGCCATCGGTGATTTTCCCTCTCAAATTGCGAGTTTCATGATTACCGGCAGAATTCAAGGTCTTCTGTAACCCGCATGAATTCAGGCTTTTGCGACTATTCGTAATTCTGGCACACATGCTGCACATACGGTCGTCAGAAATGTTCGCGACACGATCACATTCTCACTCAAATCACCTCAAGGAGGCTTTACCATGAAATCAACAATCAACTGCTTGCTCATCATTGTCGCCATCATCTCAATAATGGGATCCATTGGGTGCTCCGACAGCGCGTCCAATCCCACCATACCCTCAGAGCCGGGGATGTCCCAGGCCCAGGATATGCAGGCGACCGACGAACACGGAATGCTCGGTGTTTACGAGCTTAACTTCGATCCGGAGACCGTCTCGATCGAGTTTGCCCAGGTCCGTCAGGCCAGCGCTCACTATGACATCACCGCCTTCATGTCATCTCATGTGAGTTTTCCGTATATTTCGTGGGACCCGGTCACCCGGATCCTCGATTTCGACATGACCATGAATAACGCGTCTGTAATCAATGTCTTTGACGTTCGCGTTCTTTTCCTTGCCGATCCTACTTCCGGCTTCGAGTTTTTGAATCCGGACGATTACACGCTACTCTTCAATCCGTTCGGACCGGATGATGTCAATCCGTTCCGCACGTATGCGAAGACCGCGGTCGACAGGATTTTTGTCGGCGGTGATTCCCATACCGAGAACTTCAAGATTCAGTATCCTCCGGCTATCATGACACCGGTGAATTTCCTCGTGGAATGCTCATGGCCGTCCAACTGCGAGGACGTGTATGAAATTTCCAACCAGACTCTGAGCAATCCCATCAGTACCCTGACTCACGGCTATATCAATCTCGACGCTTACGATCACCAGGACAACATCGGACTGGTGTATGTCGACACGACCCCCATCACCGGCGGAATGACCTGGCTTGCCAATATCGGTGGCTCTGCCTGGAAAGGCGGCCTGTTTAACACGATGGGAGCGCCTGCGGGTACATACAGGTGCCG
>Ga0272442_10009908_pt1 | contig 11810 bp, 9 predicted proteins | sample SSMForm2O_FD_200262 | JGI IMG/M metagenome (GOLD analysis project Ga0272442, IMG submission 200262) | Marine sediment archaeal communities from Little Sippewissett salt marsh, Falmouth, MA, United States - SSM-Form-2O | ecosystem: Environmental > Aquatic > Marine > Wetlands > Sediment ...
GCCGCCATTATCATCGCGCCCGGCGGTGGTTTCTTCACCTTGTCCATGGAAAATGAAGGCTGGAACGTGGCCCGCGCGCTGGCGGAAAAGGGTGTCGCCGCGTTTGTCCTCAAGTATCGCCTGAATCAAACACCAGCCGATATGCCGGGGTTCGAAAAATCTATGCGGGAAATGTTCTCGGGTGCAGCGCGGCCGCCGCGCCCCGAACCCGAAAAGGCGTTCGCTGGTCTTGCTCCGCAGATCGCCGACGCCCGCGCGGCATTTGCCCTTATCCGGAAGCGAGCCGCAGAGTGGCATATCGATCCCAACCGGATCGGTATGATCGGCTTTTCCGCCGGCGCAATGCTGACAATGGCAACTACACTTGCCGGCGAGGATGCGAAGCCCGCCTTCATCGGCAACATCTACGGCCCTCTCGCGTCGGTCTCGGTGCCGGACGAAGCGCCGCCGCTGTTCATCGCACTGGCTGCCGACGACCCTTTTTTCGGGACCGGCGGTTACGGGCTGATCGATAGCTGGAAGGCTGCGAAGCGCCCCGTCGAATTCCATCTTTATGAACAGGGTGGCCATGGTTTCGGGATGTACCCGAAGGAAACTACAAGTACCGGTTGGTTCGATGCCTTTGTGCGTTGGCTCGGGATGCATGGCATGTTGAAGCCGATATGATCAGAAAGCAAGCAGTGCCTGGAGCGCTGGTAGGCATTCGGACTCAGGCAAGTAGGCCAATTCGGTCGCTCATAATAGGAAGCCTAACCCATCGCTCAAGCGGACGCGATCACGCGTGGTGATCCACGAAAAGTATTGTGGTTAATCGAGTGAATGCCGCGCCGCTTAGATCCCCAACTCAAAGAGTGTTTCTGCATAGCAAGATTTCCAAAGCCGCAGGTAGTAATGCTAAAATTATCTAAACGAAAAGCAAGGAAGCAGGAGATATAAGTGAATATTTTGGTTCTTTTTAAGCTTACGGAGAAATGGTCAGAAACCTGGTTTAAAGCAGACCAATCTCTAGGTTGTAATTCCGATAAGCACATAGCAATTGTGCAAGCTCATTTTGCATATATGCATGAGCTTGATGGGCTTAATAAGCTTTCTTCTGGAGGCCCCATCTTGAAAGACGCCGAAGAGAGCGAACATAAATATGTCGATGGAGCTATGTTCATATATAAAAACAGTTCAGTGGAAGAAACTAGAAATTATGCTGAAAATGACCCTTTCGTGAAGGAAGGGGTGATGGAAATTGATTTCATAAAGCAATTCGCTCCAGGTATATGATTAGAAAATATTGCATCGGAAAACGATCATAACAAAGGTTTCAACGCGGATTGTTGACGCGAACTATTTTTAGTAATTTTCAAGTTTAGTCTAAAATCAAAAATTCACAAAGTGTCGGTTTGTCAACAACCGGTTAAACCAACTACGTTGTGTCGGACGGTGGAGCATGTCCGACACAACTCGCCCTTGCCCCGCCGCCGCACAACCACCCCTTTCAATAGAAGGGTGACCTGGAAAGCGGCCACCCCTCTATTGAAGGGCGAGTTATGGCACTAAAAAAATATGAATATATCATTACGAAATTTTGAAGCAAAAGACCTGAAAACATATAGAAAATGGATAGAAAATATTGATGCTCCTAAGTATTTATCTAGATTTTATCCAAAACATTATAATGGGAGAGATGTTCAAAATCCGGACTTCTATCTCTGGTACATCATTCAAACTAACAACAAAGATGTTGGAGTAATCTGGCTAGAAAAAAATGATAAGCAAGATAAAGCTATCAAGCTTGGCATCGTATTAGGTGATAAGAATATATTCAATAAAAAGATTGGACAAACTGCAATACCTTTAGCAATAAGCAAAGCAAAAAGTATGATGAACATTTCTTCTGTAACATTAAATGTAAGATCGAATAATCAACGAGCAATTAATTGTTATAAGCGTTGCGGTTTTAATATTGTAAATAAACAAATAAAAATAAATAGGCGATTTCGAATAATAAGTTTTTATAAAATGGCGCTTAATTTGAATGTTAAAAAATAAAGAACTAAAAAGATAAAAGTGGTAAAAATCGGCATTATCGTTGGGTGAATTCAGATGGGGTTTACGAGAGGCTACAGTCCTTCCACCGCACATATGAAAAAGAATATAGCGCCCCGGTACCGCCCCAATATAATAAAAATGAAATTGCAGTTCGGATAAATGATTTCTGAATGGTTGAGAGAGATAAAATTTCCTACACTATTTTTTTAAAAAGATACCTCTCCCCAACCGCCCAAATACAAAAAGAAAGCTATAGAGCATCATGGCAAAACAAAAGAGAAAAGCAGCGCATAATTTAAATTGTGACTCAGATGGCGAAGCTGTGTTGCCTCGTTTGGCCATAACAATTTACTGCTCTGGATTTGAAACAGCTTCGGCTTTTTGAGAATTTTGAAGTCGGTGGAATCTCTTGCATCATCAAAATCTTTCTGTGTTTCAAACCCAGTGAGTATGGCGTTATAGAGAATAAAATTCTTCTTGATTTAACACATTTAACTGTGTAAATTATTACACATTAATTCAAGGAGATTTAAAATGGCTACAAACTTAGCAATTGATGACTCACTTATCGAAGAAGCAAAAATAGTCGGTCATCATAAAACAAAAAAGGCGGCTGTCACCATTGCTTTAGAAGAGTATATTCAAAGACATAAGCAATCAGAAATTATTAACCTTTTCGGCAAAATTGAGTATGATAATAAATATGATTATAAAAAACAAAGAAATAAAAATTGAAAATAATAGTTGATACATGTATCTGGTCGTTAGCTTTAAGACGTTTAAATGACAATACCGTTGAAACAGTTCAAATATTAAAGGATTTAATTCTTGATCAAAAAGTCCAAATGCTTGGTCCAATTAGACAAGAATTACTTTCAGGTGTAAAATCAGAAAAGCAATTCGATAAACTAAAATCCCACTTATCATCCTTCCCGGATTTACCTATTAAAACTCAAGATTATGAATTAGCCGCAGAATATTTAAATATAAATCGAAAAAATGGAATTCAAGGTTCAAACACTGATTTTTTAATATGTGCACTATCACATAACTATGAAATGCCAATTTTTACAAAAGATAAAGATTTTATACAATATGCTAAATACTGTCCAATAATAATATATAGTGTTTAAAAATTGTCGTGCCCGATAACGATACAGAGATGCAACGGGCGGGCTTGGGTGAGAGTAACGTAACCAATAAAATGCCGAATGCCCTGAGTGCGTGACATCACCAAATAGAAATCGTGTGGCATGGGTTCCCGGCCACACGCTAAAAAGAAAGTTGGCAAAATATCGGGCACCCAGCGGTGAGCATTCCCTTTATTAATAATACAATCTCAAAATAGAAAAATGAATAGAATAAACAGAATTTCTGCTATTTTAATTAAATTGCAATCCCAGCGTGTTGTAAAAGCAAGAGAAATTGCAGAAATGTTTTCAATAAGCTTAAGGACTGTCTATCGTGATATCAGAACTCTTGAAGAAGCCGGCATTCCTATATTAAGTGAAGCAGGAGTTGGCTATTCAATAATGAAAGGCTACTTTCTTCCGCCTATAATGTTTACTCACGATGAAGCTGTTGCTCTGTTAACAGCCCAAAAATTTGTGGAGAAAATGGCTGATAAGAGTACAAATTCTGCTTTCTCCAATGCAATGATCAAAATAAAAGCCATTTTAAAATTGTCTGAAAAAGATTCACTAGAACACCTTGATCCACGTATTGAAGTTTTAAAAAGAACACAAGACTCCAGTATTAGTTTGAATAATGCAACTTTTCAGACTATTCTCAGAAGTATTTCGGATTACCTGATCTCAACCATAACTTATAATGCTGGTAACACTGGCAAACTTACCGAAAGAAATATTGAACCAATTGGAGTATTTTTTATTGACGATCAGTGGTATATGATTGCTTTTTGCCATCTGAGAAATGAATATCGGAATTTTCGTCTAGATCGAGTAAATCAAATCACTCTGACAAACAATACATTTGAAATTGACCACCCCACTTTAAAGAATTATCTGCAGCAGGTTTCAAAGTCAAAACAGTTAGTAACTATTGTGATTTCTTTTGATAATTCGGTTGTTAGATACACAGACCGGCAAAAATATTATTTCGGATTTGTCAATTCTGATTCCACAAATAATAAAACCATCATGACTTTTCTTACAAATCAGATTGATGAAATGGCTCATTGGTTACTGATGTTCATCGATCAAATAGAAATAATATCTCCAGAGATTCTTTCACTGAAAGTTAAATCACTTGTTAGTAAGCTTCAAAGCTTTTATAAATAGTGTCTGTCTAATAATAGCATATTTTTTTCCCACCTTTTAAAACATTGTTGCCATACTGTTGTCATTACCTCTTTGTATATTCTAACTGCAAATAAACAAAGGAGAATTTATGCAGTTAAATAAATCATTTTTAGTGATAACAACAATGCTGCTTATCAATAGCTTGTTGTGGTCAAAGAACAATAATTTAAACAGGGAGTATGCAATGAAGGTTAACTTAAATAAAACCAATATTTTTTATAAAACCAAAGGCAACGGCGATACGACACTATTATTCATTCATGGATGGTGTATCAATAGTAGTTATTGGGAAGGTCAACAGGATTATTTCAGTTCAAAATACAAGACTATTGCTCTCGATTTGCCGGGATTCGGAAAATCTGAAGCAGAAAGAGAAAACTGGACTATTGAAGAATACAGCAAGGATATTATCTATTTTATTGATCATCTAAACCTTAAAAATGTGATTTTAATTGGGCATTCAATGGCAGGAGAGATCATTTTAGAAGCTGCCTTGACCAACCATTCGGCAATTAAAGGCATTATTGGCATTGACAATTTTAAAATGATAGATGTTCAGTTTACACAACAGCAATATGAAGAAATGAACGGTTTTCTGAAAATGATTGAAAACGACTTTAAGAACACCGCTCCTGTTTATGCGGAGCGCATGTTGCTAAGTCCTTCAACAGATGAATCTGTTTCTAATAGAATTAAATCTGATTTTGTTAGCACAAACGCCAAAGTTGGACTTTCATCTTTGAACAATTTTATTAACTATGCAATGGGTGAAGCAACTAAATTAGAAAAGCTGAATTACAAGCTATATTTGTTAAACAGTAATGTTATTCCAACCAATATGCAGGGTCTCAAGAATCATTGTAAAAATTCATTTGAAGTACATGAAATAGAGGCTTCTAGTCATTATCCGATGATCGAGAATTCTGTTGAATTCAATAAAGTGTTACAAATAATTTTAAATACTATTTAAGTTGAATAACTCTGGGAAAACTACATAGCCTCACTGTTATGATTTAGCAGTGAGGTTTATTGGTTTAGATATTGTAAATATATACGGTCGGTTGGCTTGGGTGAGAGTAACGTAACTAATAAAATGCCGGATGCCCTGAGTGCGTGACATCACCAAATAGAAATCGTGTGGCATGGGTTCCCGGACAAAAGATTGCCGGGACAGGCTTTGTCCCATGCGTGCACAGCCTGAACTCAACAATGAGTGAAATTAAATCAAAATATCATGGAAAAGTGAAACATTACGATGTCTCATTTCATGCACATGAGTTGACATTTTCATGTTAGCACAGATATAATTGGATCGTTGTATCCTCCATGGGTCCCGCTCCCGATAAAGTGAAACGTCTATTATCAATATAATAAATTCATTATAAAGGAGGGCTGAGCTCTCCGAATTCTACGCCCCGGGGCAGAATCCCGCGGTGATCATTAATGCAACTTAAATTATTCACACAATATAAATTGATTAATTATCAGAATAATCATTATTAAGGCTTTACTCCCACAACACATATTTGCTGACGGACTTATTTAATCTTATCCAACTGCTGTAAAATCATCTCTTTGGTAATCAATTCAGGCAGTACAACCGGATCTGGATGATCGGGCAGATAAAAAACATACAAAGGCACTCCGGCCCGGTCAAATTTTTCGATCCATTTCTGAAGCATTGGATTTCTTCGCGTATAATCCCCTCGTAATAGCTGAACGTCTTTCTCTAAAAATGCTTTCTGAACATCCCGCGTAAACAACACCGCCGTCTCATTGGTTTTACAGGTCAAACACCATTCAGCTGCAAAATCAATAAATACCGGATAATTTTCCGCTACCAGTTTTTCCAGAAGCTCTGGGCGAAAAACAAACCAGTTCGGATGATGCAAATCCCTTTTAATCCGTGTATGATTGTCCTCAATATCCGAAGCAATGCTAGATTTATTAAAATTTAAAAAATAGCTGCCTGCTGTAATCGCCAAAACAACGGCAAGAAAAAAAGCAATCACCCGGATTCCTTTTTTTCTGTTCGGTCCGGAGTATTTACCTACAATCCAGCAGGAAAATGTGATCACAAGCAAAAACCAGAGAATGCGTATCACATCATCTTCAACCAGAAAATAGGCAACCCGCAGCAAATACACTGCAGTGGCCATTAATAAAAAAGCCATGATCTCTTTAAAGGTGTTCATCCACGAACCCGGTTTAGGGATAAGCCGTGAAAAAACCGGAAAAACTCCGATGAGAATGAATGGAAAAGAAAGTCCCAATCCAATGAATAAAAAACTGACGACGATCATCCAGGGAGGCTGAGTGAATGTCCAGCCTAATGCGGCACCCAGCATCGGTGCTGTGCAGGGCGTAGCCAGGAGTACGGCAAAAACACCGGTAATAAACGACCCTCCATGACCCCCTTTACTGCTGGCTTGAGATGCCGCACCCGATCCCGGTAATTGTATAATGAACACGTCGAACAAAGACAAGCCGAAAATCCAAATCAGAGTCAGTACAAAAACCACAAAACCGATATTCTGAAACTGAAATCCCCATCCGACACTCTGCCCTGCGATTTTCATGCCCGCGACTGCGGCACCCAGCAAAAGAAATGACACCAGGACACCGCCGGTGTAAGCCATAGCACTCCGTAATATTTCTTCTCTTTTCTCATGTGCGGATTTGACGATCCCCATCATTTTAATCGACAGAACCGGTAGCACACAGGGCATTACATTCAAAATCAATCCGCCCAGAAAAGCAAACAACAAATTCAAAATAATCGTCGAAAAGACAACAGATCCGCCATTTTCCTCTAATGACTCACTGGAGAGATTCAAGGCATCCTTAAACGGAACTTTAAATTGAACAGATTCTGGAGCCAGGCAGGTACCCGTTTCCGTGCAAAACTGATAGCCGGCTTCGACTTGAATGGAATCCGGTAAATCCTGAGTAGCAGTTGAAAATCGGAACTCTTTTTTAAGGATAACGACACCATGATAGACAGTGTTGCCCTCCTGATCTTTTTCTCCAGGAGGATACTGGGTGTCACCAAATAAAATTCCGGGTATGGCCTCAACATCCACAGTCATGAATTGAAAATCGTCTTGGATGACCTGGTGCCGGTTTTCGGGAATATGATAGATGACCTGTAATTCGTGACCCTGGATTTTCCCTGAAACCTGAGGCGCTGTATTTGGATTCCCCGTCAATTCCTGAGAATTGAATTCGGCTTGAAGCCATCCCGGCAGGGACAATACAATCAATAATCCCAGAATAACGGGAATAATGGATCGATTGTTGTCATGCAACAGAATCATTTTATGTCTCAAGATTGTTTTTTTGTTACACAATATACGATTCACGTAAACAATAATACAGCCCGGATTCAATGATGAATCCAATAACACCTTTTCATTTTTATGTTCTGACCCAAAGGATAACCGCCGCCTCAGGTTATCAATTAAAACTCGGCTCCCAAAGTAAAATAATGCATTGGTTTTTCAGAAGTATTGTCAATTGTTGTATTCCATGCCGCATCATAACGAAGCAGCAGGAATCCCATATTCAACCGGAATCCAAATCCGAAACCTGCTTTCAGGTCGTTCAGTGCAAAATCTCCCATAGGCGTTTTCGATACCGGTTTCCAAGCCTTGTTGTTATCCCAAGCCGAACCCACATCAGTAAACAGCACCCCTCGAACATTTTGAAATCCCAGTGGCAGCGGCCAGCCTAAAATTAAATATCGAATCATGGGAAAGCGAAACTCGAGATTGGCCAGCATAAACCGGGTTCCGATCATTTCGTAATAAGGAAATCCTCGAAGCGGCGTTTCAAAACTGGAAAAGAAAAACAGCTCATCCAAGCCTAAACTGGCCACTGAATTTCGATTGTATTGATAATTGATCCAGTTTGACATCCCGCCTAAAAAAAAGTGCTGTGGATTTTTTCCGCCGGACATCCCTCCTGCCAAACGCAGGGCAAATGTATAATCCCGGCCCAGACGTATATATTTCCTTATATCGCCCTTCGCTGTCCAAAAATTTAAACCTGTGGATTCGCTGATTAACGGACTGTAACTGAATTGAATATTGGATCTGCTTCCATTAACCGGACCTACCGTACCCCAAAGCACTGTATCTGTTGTGTATCCAACGTTGATTAAAACAACACGGCGTCGGGAAATTACACCCAGCTCTTCTTCATAGTTTCCTGTCTGATAGTAGAGCGCCAGCGGATCAATCGCCACCCTCTCCTGATCGATGCCTAAGAATGTCACATTTGCGTCCAATCTGCGATACCGGTCAAAAGGACGGGAAGAAGCCAGACTCAATCCATAATTTCTTGTGCGAATATATTCATATCTCAGATAATAATAACCGTCAATTTCTTCATAATAAGAATAATAATAGGGATAAGAAAAATGAAATATCGCTCCGCCGATATCTGTCCGTTTTGGCAGATAAAAATAACCCACTTGAAAATTGGAGTTCTTGAAATTATAGAACAGATCTGTATAAAGACTGATTTGATGATTTCCTAGGAGATCTGAAAAAACAATCATAGAAGAACCCTGCAATCCCCAAAACTGACTGTAACCGGCACCCCCGGTAATCACATCCGGAGTAAATCGGATTTTATAATCCTTGATAACATACTCCCCGTTTTCTTTAAATTCACTGCTGTCTAAGAAAGCGGTTCCCTTTCCGGTTCCGGAATGGACTTCTCCCTTTCGAAATCGATCGTCAAATACAAAATGTCGAAAATTCAGGCCTGGCGGAGCAGCCATTTCTTCTTTAACGGAATCCTGATCTGCCTTTTTCTTTTCACGTTGTCCCTCGACAAATGCAGTCATCTTGGGTGTCACACTTCCAGCCTCTATGTCCAGCGGATTGGTCATTAAAAAAATGTCATAACCGCCTTCATAAAAACTGGTAAAAGCAATGCGTGATCCGTCCCGTGACCAGGAAAGTTGTGAAATTCCAGTGACCAAATTGGTAATCGCATACGATTCGCCTGCATCGCAATTGTAAATATATATATTGTCTATGCCGCTTCGATCTGATACATAAGCAATTTTGTCACCATCTGGTGAGAAAACCGGACTTTTAACATTCACCTGCTCTCGGGTTAGTCGATGAATGGCTTTATTTTCTATTTCAATCACATAGAGATCATTCTTCTGATAATCATGATTTTGCATCTCAAAATCATCTGGCGGATCGATAATAGCATCCCCCCGGTCACTGATAAAAACCAGTTCCTTTCCTGAAGGGGACCATGTCGGATCCATATCACTGAACACATCATTCGTCAGGCGTTCCAGCCTTTCATCCGACAAATGGAGCAAATAGATATCAGACTGCCCACCCTCAATGCCCATAAAGGCGAGGATTTCTCCATCATGGGACCAGGCCGGAGAGTATATACCGTCCAGTTCAAACTTATATTGCTGCACAATTTCCCGGGTATTGACATCCAGAATATACAGCACATCCCGACCGCCACCTTTGGCTGCAAAAACAATCTTGTCACCATCTGGAGACCAGTCCATACCGGGCCTGAGCCAGTGCAATTGTTCGAACAAGTCGGACCGCTGGCCTTTGATCAGTTTCCCCAAATACTTGTTATCCACTGTACGCATCATATGAATATCAATATAATCCGATTCATCGGACAAATAAACAAGCTTGTCTCCTTTAGGAGAAAGAGATGGCGATCCATTAAGAAAATGTCGTTTTTTAACATGATCGGTCAGTTGCTTTGCAATATCTTCCGGCTCATCCCGTCCCTGTATGTCGGGCCAGTACTTTTTACGTAAATATTTTTGCCATCGCTTCGATAATTCCTCAGTATCCATGCCCAGAGTCTGCTTTAATCCGCGATTAATGCTGCGTGTCACGCGTATTTTACCGATCATTTCGCCTATTTTCGGACTGCCATATTTTTCCGCAATATAATTCATCAGGGATTGTCCGCCTTTATATACCATAAATCCACTCATATAATCGATAGGCGGCACATAACCATGCAGCGTAGCGTCTCGCATGAACATATCACTTTGGGTATCCCATCCAAGACTTTCATACTCTGCCAGGCCTTCAGCCAGCCATAGTGGCACTTGAAAACGCGCCATACCGGTTACAACTGATCCAACCCCGCCTCCATAAAAAATTTGAAACATGACTGCATGGGTTAATTCATGATGAATGACATGACGAAAGTCTTCATAGCTTCCTTGAAAGGGAATCACCACCCTGTCCTTAAAAATCTCTGTAAACCCGCCGACGGATTCTTCGATATAAGAATACGTAACATTGGTCTGCTGAAATTCATTATGCGTATTGTAGATTAATATTGGAATCCGGTCCTGGATATCGTGTTTGAAATCTCTCTTAAGTGCCACATAGCTGGATTCGGCGACATCCGCGCAAAATGAAGCCAGATGATTTGTCTCTCCGTAATAATACACATCAAAATGTTTGGACTGCACATATTTCCAGTCAAACTGTCGGTACTGCACCTTATTTTTACCAAATCCCAAAAGCATGACGGGCAACAGAATGAATCCCATGATATGATGCCATACCATATGATTGAATCGGGAATGGTTATTTCCGGACATGGTCTTCGCTCCTCTGTTTTTCATGCATTGAATCACCTATAAACTTGGACAATATTGAATATAAAAATATTTCTTTTTACAATTCAGACTCGTCTTTCCACCGTTTAATCCGCCACCGGTTATCCCAGCATTTTCTCATGGTAAATTCTGCTCTGCCTGTCACATGGTAGTCGGTTTCAGCAGAAACCATCGTCAAATCGAATTGTTTGCTGATCCAGGTTGTATCATTATCGGTTAGCTCATAAATGGTCGAATGCCAGATCAAATCGATCACCTGAAAATGCCGGAACATTCTTCCAGTCGTTCTGAGTTCTGTCTCCCGGGTCCATGTGATATTTTGCCCCGATGTTCCCATTTCCGGATCATAATATTCAAATACAAAGGCTGTATCTAAAAGTCCGCTGTATAGTAATGAATCTTTGAAAATGTAGGATACCTTGAAATTTTGCAGTACTTCCTCCGGGCTTTTCTGTTCGGTTACAATCAAGTCAGCGGATTCCAAAGAACGGGTTAATTCCGGGGAAAAAGGATTCAAACAACCCATAAGTGCCAGTCCGACAATCAATATCCCTGTATAAAAGTCTGTTGCTTTCATCTTATTTCACAGATTTAACGTCATTTCTGTTTAAAAGTTTCTCTGAGGAAAAACAGGAGCTTGCCGTTAATAATAACGACTGATCGTTGAGTAAATTCCTTTTCTGCTGAATAACAATCCGCTTGATATCAATGGTATTCAAATAAAATATTGATCAGCAGATTAAAATTAATTTTTAAGCCAGACAGGAACTTCCAGGCAATCCCGGAACAGAAGCATCGGTTATTAGACA
>Ga0272442_10009909_pt1 | contig 11809 bp, 10 predicted proteins | sample SSMForm2O_FD_200262 | JGI IMG/M metagenome (GOLD analysis project Ga0272442, IMG submission 200262) | Marine sediment archaeal communities from Little Sippewissett salt marsh, Falmouth, MA, United States - SSM-Form-2O | ecosystem: Environmental > Aquatic > Marine > Wetlands > Sediment ...
AGGCGGAGCGGCTGGCGAGGATGCCGCGCGGATCTTCAACTACGTCCGATTGGTCCGTGACGTGGATTAGCGATCCATCTCACGTGTGAGGCGAAGGAGGGGATGGATGCGAGATTCCATCTCCTCCCGCTGTTTGGAGTCGGGGGAACACGAATGCACAATGCGTTCGTTTGCCGCAAGCCGACGATGAGCAAACATTCTTGACGTTGTAGGATGCAGACTCGATGGGAATGAGCTTGCTCGCTGCCAAGCATCTCCTGCAGCGATGCCTGCGGCCCTTCTGCGCATGCACCAGATCGACAGATGGTGCTTGGGGATCGATGTCTCAAGCACAAGATCGAATCCGTACCTCTTTGTAGTAGTCGACGTTTCGGACATCGTGCGTTTCCAGGTAGATGGGCATCTGCTGACTGTCCACCCGATGTAGGAGGGCACGTATGAGCGCGGAGCCAACCCCCTCGCCTTGATGTTTGGGATCTACTGCGACACCCCAGAGGTAGAAATGCGCAAGGCTCCCCATGAGCTCTTTGTGGACATGGTCAACGAAGTTCTCGCACTCCATCGATCTTCTGTAACGGCGGAAGCCCAATACGAGTGGAGTGAACAGGAAACCGTGCCGTGCATACTCCCAGAGAGAGAGGCTCGTGTGCCCTGGGGGGAGGGCGAAGAGCACTCCACCCATATCGCGAGTTGTGAATATCTCGCCATAGTGCAGGGCGCACCTCAGCACGTTCCGCAGATACCACGGTAAGATACGAGAGCTCCTTATTGGGTTTGGAAAGTAAGACGCGAACATCGGCTAGTCAAAGAAAGCCGCCGCCATGAGCGCTGATGCTTCGCTGAGGTTCCGGGCTTCCAAGGGAACGATTCGCATTTGGGTTTGAGCCGATCCTGATTGTGAGTCGATTGCGTTGCCCCTTCTTCAATGCCAGCCGCGCCTACATAACCAAGAAGACGTGAACCTGCTCCAGGCTAGGTCCAGTTATTATGTCCGAACCAGCCGTTCTATCACAGATCGCCGTTTTGCTTGCGGGCCGTTCTTGGGGTGAACATCAGCCGTAGCCGCTCAAGCTACTCGCAGGAAGCGCTGCCCGCGAGGCGCGTACTGCGAGGCGTCTGGCAAACACTCTTCGACTATGGCTCCAGCACAGTAAGTGTGGAAGTGGTTGCCCACGGCAGAATGGCCGCATAGTAGTTGTTTGGATTAGGGCTATCCCATACGCCCATTAGTTCGTACGTCTCGCCAGCCACGAAGTAGTTTGGCGGGAACTGCATGTAGTAGTACATGTGCATCTCATGGACACCTGGTTCGTTTCCGGGGCCGCCGAATGTCATAGAATTCAGGTCGACTTCCATCCCATCGATGTACAAACGGAATGTCATTTTCCCTGCCGATATGACACTTCGATCACCGGTCAGATCCTTTATGTCTGCCTGCTCTCGCGGGTAGGCCGCCCCGCCCCAGCCGTGGCAAATCCAGCATGCTTGGTTAGCGATGACCTCGCAGTCTTCCTTTGTGCTGATCGGCGTGCCTTCCCCGACGAATCTCTCAGGACGCGCGCTGCAGGCACCCCCTACAAGGAGCAGGAGTACGAACCCAACTACAATCCTCCTCATACTTCCCCCTTTCAGACTTGTTGTTAGCATGGGAATGATACTCCTTGCTGTCAAGTCAATGGAGTTGCGCCCTCCCCCTGAAACCGGTCCAATCGTGAATCCGGAATCGACATGGACTGATGTTCAAGAAAGGACGCCGGATCTGGGGATGACAAGGCTCTCCCGAACCCTGATCCGAATGCGGTTTGGAGCCAGTATCACCAAGAAAGACCTTTCGCTACCTGTCTGGATGGGCAGTCTGGAGCCTGGGAGACGGAATACAGAACGCGATTGCGCGATGCGAAGAGGTCAGCAATATCTCTATGCGAGCTGCGATCGATGACTGTAAGCCTCTAGGAGACTGCCATTCTCTCATGTGTCCTTCGGAAGCCGCGGGATCAAGCAGAGTCGTCTTGACACTCTGTGTGAACCGAATTCGAAGCTGAAGGTCAATCGATTCAGATTCTATCTCTACGTCTTAACCGGTTGCAGGGGGTGGGTCACCTCCAGCCGTTAGCTGGGGCATCCCCACCACCTTCTTGCTACCGGACATGCGAGTGGAGCGACCGTTGTAGCAATTCCAAGAACGATCTATGCTTCCGACCACTCAGATCGAGGTGCCGGTGCACCGCAACCTTGATCGCATCCAGGAGGAACATCCAGAAGATCGCGTAGGCCCATACATATCCTACGTAGGCCCACGGGATTCTCTCCACGAAGAGGCCAAATCCGACAATCAATACCGCCGCCGCCTGAGTCGCGAGGATTGCCGTCAAGAGGGGCCAGGCAGGATAGGGTTTCCGATAGAACGGGCGCTTCGATCGCGCCACGAACAACGTCAAGTGACCGGCCACCGCTAACTTGAGATATATCAGCGATTGCAGGGCTGGTCCGCTGAGGTGCAGCAGCTTGAGACCGATCAGAAGGATGCCGAACGTGGAGATCACGCCCGCAAGACCGAGCATCGTGGCGACCGTCAGAACACGTCGGAGATCCCACCGCACCGGCTTCGGAGCCAGCCACGTGTTGTCGTACGCGATAAACATGATCGGTAGGTCGTTCAACACGGCCAGAAGGATGATCAGAACCGCGTTCAGCGGATAGAAGTTCAGCACGATCATTGTTAGCGCAACGAAGAACAGGATCCGGATCGTCTCGGCAATGCGGTATGTCGTGTAGCTGTTAAGCCGCTCAAAGATTCGTCTTGACTCCTCAATAGCGCGGATGATCACCGAGAGCCCCGGCAACGTTAGGACGAGAGCCGCCGCGGACCGAGCGGCGTTCGTTGCACCTGATACGGCAATCCCAACATCCGCCTGTTTGAGGGCCGGCGCGTCGTTGACGCCGTCTCCCGTCATTGCCACAATGTGCCCACGCTGCTGAAGGCTTCTGACGATCTCGTACTTGTGCTCCGGATACACCTCCGCGAAGCCATCCGCCTCTTCCACGGCGGCGGCCGCGTGCGGACCGATCTCCTCGGGACTGTCCTCCGATCCGAACACCTGCTCGGCAGAGAGGATCCTCGATCCGGTTCCAAGCTGTTCCCCCATCTCCCGGGCAATCGCAAGGTTGTCCCCGGTGACCATCTTGACGCAAACCCCATGCTCGATCGCTCGTTGAATCACACCCGCAGAGTCCTCTCGTGGAGGATCGGACAGCGGCAGGATCCCGAGAAGCTTCCACGGGCCATCGGTCCCTTCCGCCCGTGCGACGCCGAGTGTTCGGTATCCCTTCCCCGCCAACTCGTCAACGATGCGCTCCGCTTTCTCGACCATATCTGCATCTATATCGCACAAACCAATAATGACCTGGGGGGCCCCCTTCGTGACGCGGAACGTAGCCTCGTTCGTTGCAAGCATCGCCTCCGTACGCTTGTGCACGGGGTCGAACGGTACGAAGTCGGTCGTCTCGACAGCAGAGAGCTGTGAAGAATCCTCAACAGCCTTGAGGATCGATTGGTCGATCGGGTCCGGATTTCCGCTCTCCGATGCCATGGCACCAGCTAGGATCACGTCTGCTGGCTTCGCACCGCCAAATGGGACGACCTCTCCAAGCGTCAGCTTGTTTTGGGTTAGAGTTCCCGTCTTGTCGCTGCACAGGATGTCCACACCCGCCAGCTCCTCGATCGACTGAAGGCGCGACACAATGGCCCTATCTCGCGACAACGCCAGCGCTCCGAGGGCCATCGTTACAGAGATGACCGCGGGGAGAGCTACAGGAATCGATGCGACCACCAGAATGAGTACAAACTGGAAGATCGTCGCCGCCGAGTCGCCTCGGAGCACCTGGAAAACGACAAGCAGGGCCGCGAGTCCGAGACTCATGTAGATCAGATAGTCGGCAATGTGAAGCACCGCTCGCTGGAGGTGCGAGGCGGAGCCGGCTTCTTGTACGAGCTTGGCGGTCTCGCCGAACCTCGTATGCATGCCCGTCTGGGTGACGTACCCCACCATCTCCCCTTGTCGTGCGACCGATCCCGAGTACGCCGGATCCCCGATCGCCTTGTCAACCGGGAGGGATTCGCCCGTCAGAGCCGATTGGTCGACGCTGAGGTACTTCCCGTCGATAAGGATCACGTCCGCCGGGATGATATCGCCCTGCAGAATCTTCACAACGTCACCAGGGACGAGCTCCCGCGCCGGGATCTCGGAGACCTTGCCATCGCGGAGGACGTGCGCCGTAATCGCCAACTCCCCCTTGAGGGCGTCGAGTGCGCTGGACGCCTTGACGTCTTGCCAGAACCCGATCCCGGCGTTGAAGACCAGCAGGAAGAGGATGATATACAGCTCCTCCCAGTGTCCGACAACCGCAGACAGGATGGCGGCCGCCTCGATCATCCACGGGATCGGCCCCCAGAAGAACATCAGCAACCGAAGCAGCATGCTCTGCTTCTTCTCTTCCAGTTCGTTGTATCCATACGTCGTGAGTCGCTGTTTCGCTTCGTCCGACGTCAGTCCGACTTTTGAGGTGGACAGTTCCTTCTCGATCTGTTCGATTGAGGCACCCTCCAGGGTGTCGCCCCGTATCTCTTCTCCCTTATGTTCCTGCATGGGCTTCGCCTCCGAACATGGTAGCGCGATGTATTTAGGTAATGAATTTCCTTAGATTAGCGTCCATTCGAAAGAGTGGACAAGTTTCACTGACCGTCCTCTCCCAACTCGATCTCAGCTGGATCCTGCCTGTAGAAAGCCTTCAGCTCCCAATACAACTCCGGGGGACGCGCGCGGAACCGATGGGGCTTCTGGAAAAGCACTCCGTCACGACCGCGAAGAACTCCGCCGGATGGGTCGCCCCGTACGAATCGATGTCGGACGATTCGCGACGGAGCGTCCGCTCACGCAATGCGTCGAACTCCCCGGCCAGAATGCGGGCCCACGCGATGTACATCGAACGTCGGGGGAGAACGGGAGCGCCGTCGAAGGAGCCTGTCTCAGCGTCCAGCTGGTGCGCAAACTCGTGGAAGACGACGTTGTGACAGTCATGCTTGTCCCCCGCACCTCGTTGCACCCCATTCCACGACAGGACCACGGCTCCCCGCGCAGCCGTCTCGCCGAGTCGGATCTGAATGGCCTCATCGAAGACGCCAAGTACGTTCCGCTTCTTCTGTCGCGCAACGCACTCGTGGGGGTAGACGATAACCGAGTACAGCCACGGGTAGATGTCCGTCTCCCGGAGTTCGCGCTGATCTTCGGCCGGGATCCGCACGTATCGCGGCAAGTTGCTCTCGAGAATCGTCAGCCACTCATCTGGAAACGGCCGCGCACGGATTCGTTCTCTGCGTCGTTGCTTCGTAATGGAAACCGCCATGTCGGTAACCTACCTTGATGAGCCTCAGTTCCCCACATCCCGCTGCAGCCTAACCGCACGATCGGTTCCTTCGCGCGAGTAGTGCAACGCTTCGCCCTCACGCGCAGTTCGAGGGCGGATCGCCCGTTGCGATTCCTCGGAAGGATCCGCGCCTTCAGTGGCAGTCGTCCGGGAAGGGTGCGCAACGTGCTCCCTCAAAGCTCGACACAGTCGTGATCCTGGAGTGCATCCGCTCCCCAGATTGGCGAGCGATCCGTTTGCCTTCATCGTTCGGCCTCCCTTGGGCGGAACCAACCGCGGAATTCGACAGTCTAGAAGCGGACCTGCCACAGGAGCAGATCAGCACTTGCTGGAATCCGAGGACAGCACGTCCGGCTCTACCTCTGCTTCCCGATCGATCTCGGAGAGTCACATCGAAGCTGCTCCCTGCAGTGCAGTCAAGCGTTCCTGATCTTGCAGACGCGACGGTCTCTTCAGCAAATCGAGTGTGAGATTGCTGAGCACGTTGGCTTAGTGTCATGGAGGGGCCCGTGAGGCCCCTCCATCAAGGTGATCAGGTGTGCACTTCGATTTGCTAATCTCATAGGCCTCCTTCCACTCGGTCAACTGGCATGCCATCTGCCAACAGCCGCAAGCATCCAGGCTCTTGGTTATGCCTAGTGGGGCAACCCTCCAGCCGAATGAAATCGTCCTCCGTCACCATGGAGTCCATGTCTCGCTATGCCGGCTGTTGAGAGCTGAGGTGGGGTTTCGGAGGATGCTACGAGAGTGAGTGGATCGGCTAGTGGATCCTGGAGAGTGCCCCTTACAAGATCGTAGGGGCAGGGAATCCGAGAGATGCTCCCTGCTCGTGGCCATGCGTTGGCGACACCAGCGCCAATCTCCTGTTTCCTGGTAGTGGCCATCGAATGGTAAAGTACGTTACCCGATACGCCACGAATGCTCCCGGTCTTTTCCAAGAATGCCGTGGCCCGATCGGTCGCATCAGCGGCCATCATGTGACTCTCATCGCGGCCATGTGATCCTCTGCTTTGCTGCGTTCCGTTCTTGCTCATCGGCTTCTCCTTTCGATCTCCCTCGGAGGCGTACCCTGAGGGGTAGCAGGTTGAGAGTGGCACGACACTTTGAACAGCAGAGGGCAGAACTGTGTCAGCCGTGTGAAGCTCTTCCGCCGCGATTCAGAAGGCTCGGCAACTCTTCGGCAGTGCATCCAGCTAGTTGTGGACTGGTCTGCTGTACGAATGTCTAGGAGTGCCCGTCCGGCAACCCATCGACTCTCGCACCTCTCTCCCAGAATCCGATCTGAAGCTGATGTCAAGATCGATAGCAACTTGTGCTGCCGGGGGAACGAAGCGGCTGCGAACATCGCGCCTATCCGAGATCGTTATGGACTGGGATGTTTGCAGCCTAGGGGACTGAATGTAGAACGCGATCGTTATTGGCTGGGTGGTGACGAGTGGTTCTCCAGGTCACGTATGGGGCGTGGATACGTCGTTCAGTTCTGCGGTTCGTACCTTCTGCGAAACCCGGGCCCATACGAGAGATTCTGGACAACCTCGCAGGGTTGAGCCAGAGCAGGATCCACTACCCAATCACACCGACCACGAAAAGGATACCGAAAGCGATGACGAGGATTCCGGCAACCTGGTGGAAGCCATGCACCTGCTCACCCCAGAGGATCTTCGCCCTGGGGACGAGGAGTCTGTAGACGATGAATTGGCTCTTCATGGTTCCCGAAACGAACAGGAACAGACCGACGCGGCAATCAAGCATCCCCAGAGAAGGTTCATGGCGGACCTCCCGAGAAGCATTATACGACAATCAACAAGGGAAGAGACGTTTGGATCCTGTGGACTGAATGTAGAACGCGTTCGTACGTTGCAGCGTAGTGACAGATATCTCCTGCTGTTCGCGCATCCACCAACGGTGCGTTTGCGCTCTGCCCTTCACGTAGTCGTATCCTTTCGCCGTTTCTGTGATCGCAGCTACTGTAGAATGCGGAGTTGGGCAGGCCGAAACGGCTGTAAGGTCTGAATAATCGGAGTTAGACCATGGGTCTCTTGCGGACTACGTGATGGGAGGAATTGTGACTCGTTTTGATTTTCGTTGGCTGGCAGTGCTTGCTCTCGGTCTTTGCTTGGCCGTTGGGTTTGCTGCCGTAGCGTCTCCACCCTCTCTTTCCGGCCGGTGGGTGATGCTGCAGGTGTATCCAAGGATCGCTCTGGTTCCGATGGTGGGGGCTTCTACCCAGACGAGCTATGTTGTTCTACAGATCGACGTCGGGCAAGAAGATCTCTCTCTCGAGATGTCGGGAAGCTATTGCTTCACGGTTATTGAGGAGACCTCACCACTGGCCACCACGGAGATCCCCGACGCATTCATGAAGTCGATTCGCCCAGCGCCGGACACCGCGCGCCTCCAGGAGCAAGATGGGCAGTTCATCTTCCAGCAAGGAACGCATCTCGAGATCCGCGGAGCCGTGCTTGGTGACCCGGAAACTGATGATCTGCCAACCGAATCGGAAGATCCGCGCGTCTTCGATCAAGATCAAGATGGATTCCCCGGAATGACTGTGAACATCAATCTCCTCGGGTCCATGAAGGAGCAGATCTACGTCGTTCAGCGTTTCCAGTACGAGCTGGAAGGGGTCGTCGTCTCACCGGATCGAATCGAGGGTTTGATCCACTGGACCGACGAACAGGTGACCCTTGCAGCAACGAATCCGATGCTTCTTGCGAGTTCAGCCAGCGAGCCGGACCCGGATCCGAGCAAACACATCTTCATCATGCTGCGGGCGCAGGAGGACTGGACCTGTGATTGGCTTCGCGAGCATTGGCGCGACGTGTTCGAGCTCAAGGAGGATGGTGGATAGTCGGTGCATCGAACGCTTCTGCCGACTGTCTTGCAGATTTGCCGATCTGGATCAGCACTCCCCATGACCTCCCTGCGATTTCGAAGACCTCAAATCTCCGAGAAGGCAAGAGACTTGATCGTCTGACCACGAGCACCGGGATGCAGTTTCGGAGAAGGCAGAAGGGTCTCTTGCCATGAACGGGTGTACACGGCTCCTGGCTAGGCCCGCCATCTTGTACGTTCAATGTCGCATCTCTGTCTGTACAATCTGGCCATGGTCGGGTTAGCAGATACTAGGCTGGATAGGAAGGAGACCGAAGTAAACCCTCGCTACGATGCGGATTGGTTTCGTGTGCTGGCCTTCGGATTTCTGATCCTTCACCATGCGGCCTTGGCATTCAAGCCCTGGGGCACTTACTTGTTGCTGATCTGGAATGAAGGATCCTTTCTTGGTGCTACGCAATTCGTAGACATATTGAACATCTGGGCAATTCCGATGTTGTTTGTCGCTTCGGGGATGGGACTGCTCCTTGCGATGGAGCAGAGAAACTGGAAACAGCTCGTCGGCGATCTCGCACACCGTGTCTTTGTGCCGCTTGCCTTCGGCACATTCGTCGTCGGACCATTGAGCCTCGCGATTGCCTTTGGACACTACTACGGAAAGGCTGCTTATATCCCAACGCCCGGGCATCTCTGGTTTCTCGGCAACCTTCTCATCTACGTGTCTCTACTCTTGCCCATCCTCATCTGGGTGAAGCGCCGCCCCAGCAATTGGCTCGTTCGGGGCTTTGAACATCTGGTTGGCGCCGGCCGTGGACTCGGAGTGGTACTCTTGATAGCGCCAGCGGTTCTAGAAGCGGTTCTCATGAACCCCATGGACTACACTTCCTACGCATTCAGGTTGCATGGCCTCGTGCTCGGGTTCATCTGTTTCTTGCTCGGTCTTCTCTTCGTGTCCTCGGGAGAGACGGGCAAACGCTCTGTAGAGCGTTTGCGGTTCGGGGCTTTGGCCCTAGGCTGCGCACTGACCGTGAATCGTCTGTTCGACTTCTGGAACCCACTCAGCGCACTGCTTGCTCTGGAGTCCATGTCGTGGATTATCGCCATCTGGGGGTTCACCTCGCGGCACTTGGGAAAACCTTCTAAGACGTTGAGGTACGTGTCATCAGCGGTGTTCCCGGTGTACGTTCTCCACGTACCAGTGCAGATCTTTGTCTCCTCGTTCCTCATGCCCTTGGGCATTCACGCCTTTCCCAAATTCCTCCTGCTTGTCATGCTGACGCTAGGCGGATCGATTGGACTGTATGAGATCATCAAACGGATACCGTGGATTCGATCACTACTTGGAATGGAGTGGCTTCCTAGAAACGAGAGCCTCGCGCGGCAACGGGAAACAGGCTAGGGAGAGATCGCCCTCATTGACTTGGAGCCTGGGAGATTCGAACTTCGAGTGACCCGTCGGATGAACGCGGACAAGAGATGGATCTGCGTGTCTTACGCCACATCAACCGTGCAGGAGCGCGTTGAGCTGGATGCCGGACCTCGATAAGAGGTCCGGCATCGCTTCATCGGGTTCGAGACGTTACTCGGGCGACACGGTGATCGTTAGCTGGTCATTGGGTCCAACAACGACGTCGTCGATGATCAGCCGTGGCGTTGTTTCCACAATGATCGAGTAGGTGCCTATAGGTAGCTCGACGGGCGGTTCTCCGACGACACCCTCACGCACGACTTGCTCGTCTTCATCAAGGATGCGGTACACCAACGGAAGCGCCGTTCTGAGTGCGTCGAGCAGCTCGTCGGCGCTCTGGGCATCCACATAGTACCCGCCCGCCGCAGCGGTGATTTCCAGGAACTGCTGTCGCGCTGCCTCGCCGGCAGAGCGTGGATCATATCCGACCAGCCGGAACAAGATATCGGCCCCGGATTCGGCCAGCGCTCCCGCGGCGGCCACAGGATCTCCACCACAGGTTTCCATCCCGTCGGTCACCAGGATCACAAGATGAGGCCCTTCAAGATCTCGCAGATCTTCGGTGATCTCGCCGATTGTATACGCAAGCGGCGTCTTGCTGCCTGTCTCCAGCACACCAACCTCTGCCGCCAGCAGCTCACGATCGAGCGGTTGCAGCGGAACGAGGAGATCGCTTTGCCCACAGCCCTTGAACGTTCTCAGCCCGACCGTGCTTGCCTCCGGCATCTCCTCGATGATCTCACGAAGAACCATCCTAGCGATTTCGATCTTCGGTGTGCCATCGATCGCATCCGCCATGCTCGAAGACAGATCGAGGACGAGGAGGATATCCTTGGGCAGCCGTCCTCGCTGAGCTTGGGCTTCATCCGACAATACAATCTCTAGGTTCCCAATGGCCGAGACAATCGTGATGGGGTGCTGCGTCGAATCCGACAGACCCTGGTCATCCGTTACTTGAAGCGTCACGGTATAGATCCCCGGTGTTTCGAAGATGTGCTCAGGATGGGTCGCAGTCGACCCGCTGCCATCTCCCAATGACCAGGTCCAGTTGACGATCTCACCGTCCGGATCGGTCGAGCAATCGATGAGTTTCACCACCGAGCCAGCAGGTGCCTCAAGGGGCGCATCGATGCAGGCAACCGGAGGCGCGGGAAGAACCTCAACCGTTTTTGTGATCCGCGCTATCGCTCCTTGATCGTCCTCTACCTCAAGCGTCACCTCATACGTACCGGGCCCCGGGAACACGTGAGCGGGATTAGGCTCATCGGAACTCGTGCCATCCCCGAAATCCCAGCGCCAGCGAACGATCTCGCCATCGGGATCTCCCGAGCAATCGATAAGCTCCGTGGGGGTATCCGTGGGGACGGATGCCGAAACCGGATCGAAGCAGGCCACCGGCGGGATATTGAGATTCTCGAGCCCTTCCGCGATATCACGTTTCAGTTCCAGCGTCAGTTTCTGCTGAATGAGCCCGCTTTCCTGCCATGCCGCAGCGATCTCACCCTTTGCAAGCGCGATCATTTCTTCGATTCGAAGAAGCTCCAACCCGGCAATTTGCGACTCCCGTGTTGGGGGAGCTTCAAGCGCTTCTTCAAGAAGGCGAGGCTTCTCCTCGACGAGAAACCGCTCCTCGATCCCCAGCAGCGCCTCTCCCAACTGCTGAATCCGCTGCTCGAATTCGAAGTTCCGGATCTCATCCTGCAGAAGGTCGTCGCTGCCTTCATCAAGGATGCGGTTCTCCATCTCGCTGAGATCACTACGGACCGCCGCGATTTCTTGGATGAGTTGATGAAACTCACTCTCGGTCTGTCCTGCTGCATGAGCTGCAAGCAGAGTGCCTGCGAGCATTACAATGATTGCAGCAACAATCATCGTCTTCTTGCCGTACAAAGGTACCCCTCCTTGTGTTCGAACCGTGCCTGACTCCAGATCTACACCTCTAGAGTCGCCGGGTTTCCTTTCTCGCAAGGAGGTTTCGCCCGTCGTCTCGGGTCAATCGTGACGGCTTGTCCACACACCACAAGCCACGGACTACAAGCCATGTAGCAAGCCTCCGTCCACGGGGATCGCGGTGCCGGTGAT
>Ga0272442_10009910_pt1 | contig 11809 bp, 14 predicted proteins | sample SSMForm2O_FD_200262 | JGI IMG/M metagenome (GOLD analysis project Ga0272442, IMG submission 200262) | Marine sediment archaeal communities from Little Sippewissett salt marsh, Falmouth, MA, United States - SSM-Form-2O | ecosystem: Environmental > Aquatic > Marine > Wetlands > Sediment ...
GAATAAAAACTATCATAAAATAAGAAGAAAGTATTGCAATGAAAATTAACAATCCTTCGATAATTGACATAATTAAATGGTGTGCATTAGATAGATGTTTATTAAATTTCCTGGATTATAAAAACTCAATATTTTTGTTTTTTTCCATAATCTTTTCTATAAAAAATTTACACCACTCTAACTTTCTATTTTTTATTTTAAAATTTTTGGTAAAAGAGTATCTGCCAATTTTTCCATCAAAATCAAAACCTATAAGAAATATTTTTTTTGCTTTAAAATGATCTGCTAAAAAGACTGCTCTGTCTCCATCTGTAAAACCTCCAAAATTGTGTAAATTGAAATATTTCTTTGGATTGGTCTGAGTAGTGCCTATCAAGTGCCCAGTAAAATTAGGAACGATTTTCTTTATATTTTTTATATTATCGCCATGGGCGTGTATAACTACTATACTGCCTTTTTTATTTGCTTTTAATTGATCTTGTATCCTACCATCTAAATCTGTTACAACTATATCTGGATATATATCGTTTTCAATAAGTAAAGTTGTAGCACCATCTGCGGTTATCTTGATTTTATTTTTTATAAAATCTATGTGTTTCTCATATGATTTTTTTAGAGATGGGCCTCCGCCAAAAACTATAATTTCGTTATTTTTAATTAGTTTCTCAATTTTTTTTAAAGACAAGATTTTTTTATTTTCTAAAATTTGGTTAAGAATAACTGCAGATTTTTCATCATTTTCTGCTGAAAAACTAAAATCTTCAAGGATTTTTCTATAATAAATCTCCCATTTTTTAAAATCCATATTTTTATTACTCATCAGTAATTTTTTAAGCTTTTGTTTTAACATCTATTTCTCTTTGTTCATGGTCTTCTTTAAGAGAATAGTGTATAACCGCCCCAATTATTGCTATTAGTATACCCGCTATTGTATAAAATATGAATGTGAAATATGTAAACGGCTCTATATTAAAGCTGGCTGGCCAATTTTTTAAAGCCTCAAATAAAGCACCTAATACTGCATATGATATAAATCCAAATGCAAATAATGAAAATGGAACTGAAAGATAATAAGAAGGTTTCTTTTTTTCTTTCATGTATTTATCAACTACATGTCCAAATACAATTATTAAACCAGCGATTACAATACCCCATACCATATTGTATAAAAATGATAAAATTGGAACCAGTGTTACTTCATATTTGAAGTCTGTGTTTTCATAGGCTAATAAAGCAAAAGCAATTAATATTACCCCTGCAAGGGCATATGTATATAAAGACAATTTACCTGATAAAAAACCTGTTTTAATTTCATCTAAAGTAACTACTAATTTACGCTCCCATCTAAATACTCTTACTAAAAGGTACAAACCTAATGTTAAAAGAATTGCTCCAAAACCAAGTGCTGTCATATTGATTAACACAAAAAAAGCCCATACAATTAAAACTAACGCAACAGGTAAAACAAATTGTTTTAGCACTTTTTCGTCATCTAATATTTTTAGAATACGATAATATGTATCCTCTAGCTCACGGCTTTGTTTAACAGTTACTCTATGAATAGATGAAATTTTTATTCTTGATTGAATGATTGGTAAAACATATTCGTCTTCTGCTCCATCAGATACAAGAACAACATTATCTACTCCAGTTTTTTCCATTACTTCTTCGAGTTGTTTTGAAACAATTTCATCGGATTTAAAACCAACGCTGATATCGCCACAGATAGTCGCAATCTCTACATCTCTTTTCTGTTCAACAAGTGAATTATAGAGAGAAATAGCAGAAAAAATCGCATTAACATCTGAATCTTCTGGATCAACTTGTCCAAGTTTTGTAGCAGCATTAATATTTGCCTTTAACCCAATTATTGGGCTGTTTACTTTTGCCTTTCTTCCGAAATCGTCATCACGATCAATATTTAGAACTAATGTTTTCATACGGTTCTAAAAAAATGTATTAAGCAAGAGGTATTTAAGAATGTTACGTAAAAAAATATTAAAAAAAATAAGAAGATGGTTTTTATAGATTTTATCTTGGGTTTACCATTGATCTTGCCATTATAGATCTAACAAAAAAGTCTAGTAGAGGCATATCCAGAATTCGATTTCTTAATATATCTACTATCTTTACAGGTTTTACTGTTGCTACAGGTTTAATTTTATTAGTAATGGTGGAACTCGGGTCATCTATAGAATAATAACATTCTAACATCCATGCTTCCATTACTAATCCTACAGTAAGGGTGATCCCTACTCCTCCAGATGCCTTTAAAATAGAATCTAAAGGGATAAGTAAAAATAAAAGAGCACTAAGAATCACACAGTTTAGCCCATGCCCAGATTTAGCAGATTGTAATAACGTGTTTATCTCCTTGAATTTTGCTGCAACCTCTGGATCATCACCATATAACTGCATAATACTATCAACAGTGTCTTGCACCCCAGTAAATACCTGTTCCAGGTCTGCTTTTCCAGAATCTAAATTTGTTACTGATGGTGTATCAATATTTTGTTGACATCCACAATCATTTTCTATATTTGAATCTTTATTGCTACCGCAATTTTTTGCATAAACTATGTACAAAGTTCCTAAAGTAGTGCCTAATGCTGTTGCTACTGCACATACTAGGAATTCCCCAGTAGCTGAACAAAAGGCTGTTACTAAAGCAAAATAAAAAGTAGCTATATCAATAACAACAAATAGAACTATACAAAATATTCTTCCGCTGCTCACATCTTCCAGTTCCAGCATTTGATTTATATCCAACTCCGGAACAACCATCAACACAGTTTCATCCAACATGACAGGTACTTCTCTTAAAACTAGATTCACTCCATAATCCTCTTCAAATTCAGTTATAGCAGTGTTTAATTCCATTAAATCATTCTTAAATTCCAATATTTCAGATGGAGTTATTCCGGTTCCACTTAGATCTATAGTTTCGGGTAACCTAATTAGATTATTTTGTTCATCTTTTGATAAGGTTTTATTAACCTTTTTTAAGAAATCAATAGATCCTGTTGCTGCAGTAAACGGTACAAGTATCATTATTGCTGCAAAAAAACTTGCGATCAAAATTTTCTTTTTATCCATATTTCTTTATCACCTTCCCCCCGCCTGTTCAATCAAACATAATTATTGATACCGACGGCATACCAAAACTATATTTGTTTTAAATCAAAAAATTGCTTTAAAAACGGAAATCCAATAATTAATCTGTAAAATACTGAATCAACTGATCTGCTTTTACCTACTACAAATGTCACTGTTTTTTGATTATTAAGCTCGTTTTGTTCATTGACATAGTTTCCTTTATCAGATTCTACTCTTAGGTAACCGTTGCCTAATGTTGCTAATGCATAAAAAGAAAAACTATATTTATGTGTTTTATATGCCCTCAGACCATCTACTGTTTCTATGTCTGCCGGTGCTATCTGTCCACTAGTGTATACATTCACATAAAATGTTTCATCAGTTGCTGTTGCCGCATCATTTTTTATAGTGACCGTAACATCTACTCTTTCGCCTACTTTGAAAGGCCCATCAGGCATTTCAATATTATCTACTATTATATCTGGTTTGCCACATGTTGGTTCTGGACGAGGCAAAGTACGACTTTTATCAGTTCCTAGAATATATTTTTTGTAACTTTGTATATTATTATCGTGGTATTCATTCTGTATGTCTCCATCAGGATTGACAATTACCTTAAATGTGTACCAACCTGATTTTTCTGGCTGAGTTATATAAAGTTGACGGCTGACCATTAAGCCAAATGGCCAGAGGAACATATAAGATTCACAATCTCCAACGATTTTTCCATCATATTCAAGTCTTGCTATAACATCTGATGATCTAAGAACGAAACTTTTTCCACGATTAGTTATTTGGATATTAACCTTAAGTATTCCTGGATTTTCAAAACTTATGCCAATATTTTTGGGTGGTACTAAATCCGCTGTTTCATCTGTTGGTTCTGGAAGAGGCTGAGTACGACTACAGCCGCAATCAGCAGGTGTATCTATTGATTCTCCAGATAGCATATTTATGATCATATCATATGTAATCTTTATATCTGATTTTGCCGCTCCGTAGATACATTTTTCCAAAAATTCGTTTCCTATTTCACAAAATGGATCCGTCCAATAATCTATCTTCTCCTGGATAAGATCCCATATGGGACCTTTATGATACTGATAAAAAAAACAGGATTCTAGAAATCCCCAAAAATAAAAGACAGCACCAACAATGACAAATTTTGCACCAAGAATAACACAATCAATAAAAATTCCAGATGTCATATCTTGAACTTCATCATTGGCGACAATTTGTGCTAGTAATATATTGTCAAGTTCAAAATCAAGATATTGTCCACATTGTAAATTAATATTTGCTATTACATCGTCTCCTACATATTCAAGAATTGCAGATATCGTTTCAATATTAAATTCATCTTGATTAGATAAATCAAGTAGTAAAGATTCTAAATCATTTTGTACACCTAAAGATGTATCAGATAAATCAAAGATAATATATTTCTCAACAAGGTTTTTTTCTTGAAACCTTTTGGATTCCCATTTCTCAGGAGTTATATTATCTATTGTCCGTATATCCATTCCAATTACTGATGCGCTTAAAAGACCTACTAGCAATAAACAGCCTACAATTCCAATACTTATTATTTTTCTTTTCATCATTTTCACCTTTACATATAAATACTTTTATTTTACCAGTAATATAAATATTTTATAGAACGATAATCCTGCAAAAATCATATCTTATGGAAACCAAAAAATATATAAACTTTATAGAACAAACATCCTACAAGGACCATGTCCTATTGGAAACATCCATTATAAAAAATTCAAAATGGTTTTTTAAAAAAATGATTTTTTATATTTGAGTTATATTGCGTTTTTTAAATCCTATGAAAAATTGGCAATTTCAAACAATGATGCTGCTATGTATCATTGTATGGGCTATGGCTTTTCCTTTTATCAAAATAAGTCTCGAAGGAGGATTATCTTTTATTAATCTAACAATAATGAGATTTTTAGTAGTTTGTATAACATTTTTAATACTGCTTTTTTTAAAAAATAATCTTTTTTCCAAATTACAAAAAAAGGACATTCTCCCCATCTTTTTATTAGGATTTTTTGGTGTTATAGTATATCATTTAGGACTAAACTACGGCGAACAATTAGTATCTCCAGGTGCAGCAAGTCTAATAATAGCAACTATACCAATATTTGTTGTAATTCTTGCAATATTATTTTTAAAAGAAAGAATTGGCATCGTAAAAATAATAGGTATTATTCTTGGGCTTAGCGGAGTTGTAATTATTTCAATATGGGGGAGAGAAAACACAACTTTAGATTTCAGATATTTATTAGCAGCATTTGCAATTTTAATGGCAGCGATTATGGGTTCAGTTTATACAATTGCTGGTAAAAAACTTCTTACGAGATATAACGCTCTTTCACTTACTGTTTATGCTATGCTGCTTGGGAGTATTGGTCTGTTACCTTTTGTATTATTTTCATCAAATCTTTTCCAGCAGATTTCAAATATGTCATTAACAGTCTGGGGAGCAGTAATATTTTTAGGTTTATTTTCAACAGTAATCGGCTATATAATATGGTATATTGCATTAGAAATTAAAGCCGCATCAGATATAAGTGTATATCTATATGCAATCCCTGTTCTTTCTACAATAATTAGTTATTTTCTATTTGAGGATCAAATAACCTATTTTTTTATAATTGGCGGAATTTTAGTGATTCTTGGTCTTGCGTTGGTAAATAAGAAAAATATGGCAAAAAATTGATTAACAATGTTCTTTTTCACATAGAATCATGACAAAGCTTCTTTACATGGATTCAATTGAGGGAAACTACATAAAAGAATTTGATGCAACGGTTATAAAAACTAAATCTGATTATGTTGCTCTTGATCAAACTATTTTTTATCCGCTCGGTGGAGGTCAACCTAGCGATATTGGCTTCCTCGAATGGAATAACGAAAAAATAAAGGTAACAGATGTAATCAAAAAAGGGGATACCATAAAACATATATCAGATGGTGAGAAACCAACTGTTGGTACAAAAATCCATGGCAGTATAGATTGGGATAGACGTTATGCCCATATGAAAATGCATACTGCTCAGCATATAATTTCAGGAATTATCTTTGATAACTTTAATGCAAGAACAGTTGGTAATCAAATCCATGCAGATTATTCACGTGTTGACTTTCATCCTGTTCATTTTACTGATGAAGACCTAAAATTTATAGAAGAAAAATTCAATGAAACAGTGAGGAAAAATCTACCTGTTAAAATCTATGAAGAGGATAGAAGCAGTCTTGAGAAACGTGTTGATCAACAACGAGCTCATCTTGATTTGCTTCCTAAGTTTATTACAAGATTAAGAATTGTTGAAATTGAAGGGTTTGATATATGTCCATGTGCAGGAACTCATGTTAAAAATACTTCCGAGATTCCCAAACTTGATAAAATAAAACGTGAGACAAAAGGTAAAGACAAAGATAGGATTATTTATTCTCTTCAGAAAAATTAGTTTGAAAATCTAATCTCTACTTCTTTTATTTCATCTACACCTTTAAGCGAGCTTAGCATTCCACAAATTGCATTTTTTATTATATCTGCCGGAAAATCTGTTAATGGTATGTTTTTTCCATTTACTTTTATCATCAAATCATCCATTTTTTATCATTCCTTTTATCAAATTATATAATTTTTGAAAATCATTATCATATGTATAAATTGTGTTTTTTCGTTCTTTTATATCTCCAAATCTTATTTTTAAAGTCTCTTTATCATTTGCTCCTTCAATTAATATAATATCATAGCTATCATAATTGGATATATTTTGAATTATTTCTTTTGTTGATTGCTTTTTTTTGAAAAGATAATCTGTTTCACATTCTGTTTTTAATATTACTAATTTTGCGCCAGCTTTTGCATGTTTCCATGTGTCTTTTCCCTTTTGATCTATGGTTATTTTTTTATCTGTGTTTTTTATAGATGCAACTGAAAAGTTTTCTTCAGTTAGTTTCTTGATTATTCTTGCAATAACTGTAGTTTTACCTGTGTTTGATTCTCCATAAAAACCAACAACTAACGGCTTTTTCATAATAAAGCATAAAGTCAAAATATTCTTTAAAGTTAACCTTCTATGATAAGTAATATGGATAAGAAACCATACATTGCACTTTTCATATCTGTTGCATCTGTATCTTTTGCAGCTATATTTATAGTAACTGCAAAGTCACAATATGGTGCGAATTTTCTCGCGATTGCGTTTCTTAGATTACTGTTTACATTTATTTTGATAATGCCCATACCATTTATATTTAAAAGATATAGAAAAGAATTATTTGAGATACCAAAAAAAACATATTTTATAATGATTGGAATTGGAATAATCCTTGCTTTGCATTTTACATTTTGGATTGCATCCTTAGCATCAAATAATGATACATCAGTTGCTAGCTCAGTTATTCTTGTTACTGCACACCCTGTTCTTGTAGCACCAGTTGCTCATTATTTTTTAAAAGAAAAGCTATCCTCCATAAATATTGCAGGCATCTGTATATCTTTGATTGGTGTAACGATTCTTGTTTTTGGAAATGAAATAAATATAATTGGATTGGACTCATTAGAAGGCAATATTCTAGCTATATTAGGGGGCATATGCGCAGGTTTATATATCCTGGGTGGAAGAAAAATAAGGAAAACAGTTTCAACAATTTCATATGCATTTGTTGTGTATGCTATTGCGGCTATTGTTTTATTTTTCTTTTGTTTGATTTTTTCTTCCAATATTATAAATCTACGTTTAGAAGCCTATGGAATTATTTTTTTGATGGCTGTTGTTTCAGGAATTTTTGGACATACATTTTATAACTGGTCACTTGGACATATACGTGCAAGTCTTGCCTCTGTAGCATTACTAGGTGAACCTCTCGGGTCAACAGTTTTAGCGTTGTTATTAACTTGGATTCAACAGGTGCCTTCTTACTATACAATTATAGGCGGTGCAATAATACTGTCAGGAATTTATCTTACCGCAAGAAAAACAAATGATATTCAACGGACGTAATATTAAATAGCTGATTTTCGATTATTTTATTTTAACTTTTATGAAAAAAATAGATGAACTGATTAAAAACAGGAAAAAATACAAAAAAACAGTGATACAAAAAGAATTTAACAGTAAAAAAAACACTGTAGCATATGTAACATTTAAAGGTAAACCAAGAGTCTTTAAATGGTTTGTTCCAGGTTATAAAAACAATATGTTAAATGAATATAGTATTCTGAAAAAAGGCGCTTCAAAACTGAATATACCCACTGTTTATGAAGTAGACAAAAAAAATAACGTAATAATTATGGACTATATCATTGGTGAGAACCTTTGTGATATTATAAATAATAAAGATACAACTTTTGATGAAAAAAAACGATTAATGGTACTTCTTGCTGAATGGTTCAATGATTTTCATAATTTTTACAAAAAAGAAGATGAATTCAGGATTAGAGGAGACCCAAATCTAAGGAATTTTATATTAACTGACAGAATATGGGGTGTTGACCTTGAGGAATCTAGGAACGGCAATCCAGCTGAAGATGTAGCAGGAATGTGCGCTTCAATTCTAACAACTGACCCTATGTTTACAGATGAAAAATCAAAGCTTTGTAAACTATTTATTCATTCTTATTTAGATTTAGCACCTGGCCGTATAAAAAAGATAAATCATGATGTTTCCTATGCAGTTCTTGAACGGATACAGTGGAGGCCTGACCAGGAAGATAAGCTTAGAAAACATAGTAAGATTATCAGAGAACATGGATTGTAAAGCAAAATCCTTAATAACATATTTTTTATTCAAATATTAGAGTGGGATGAAATGCCTCCATTAAATGAAACCATTGAAGAGCTAGTTGACAGGTTGATTTCAGGTATTGATGATAGAGACGAAATTAAAAAACGTAAGCCAAAACAGCCATCTTTTAGATATTTAACTGACGAAGATGAAATAAAGGAAGTATTAACAGAAAATCAAACACCCGATGCTAGTGTTATGCAAAAATCTCCTAAGATTAAGATTGTCGATGAGCAGTTAGCAGTAATAGGACTGGGGAATGTAGAAAAAATTGAAAATATAATTCAAAGACATCAAGCTAGTAGAAAATTTAAAAAATAAAAAATTAGTAAAATTAAAGTCAAAATCATTAAATAATATTTATTATATCCGTGCACCGATAGCTTATGGGGAAGGAAAAAATAATTCCAACACTTGCATTGTTAATAATATGCATAAGTGTTATTTCATCAATTTATGTCTATGCAACAACAATTGAAAAAGAAACTATTACAATCAATAACAATGAATATTCAATAGATGAAATATTCTTATTATCTCAAGAAATAACAATTACAACTGTTGAAGGTGAAAAAACAGGTGTTTCTTTAGAAAATCTAATAACAAAAAGTGGTATTAGTTGCCCTTCTTGTAATGAGTACACAATAAAAGCAGCCGATGGTTATCAAAAAACAATGTCTTGGGATGATTTTAAAACAGGAGTTATAACTAATTTTAAAAGAGTTTTTTTTCCGGATGCACCTAAAGCTTTTTGGGTTAGAGACATAGTTGAAATAGAGGTGAAAAATATATGAATAAACTAAGATTTATTGCAGCTGTATTGGTTTTTGGATCCCTATGGGGTTTTTCTGAGGTATTAATTGGCACTTCCATATCTGATTTAGGACTTCCTTCAGGAGCCATTATGACTGGTTTTTTTGCATTAACATTTCTAGTTATGAGCAGGATGACTTTTAGACAACCTGGAATGCAGGCTGGTATGGGTCTTGTGGCAGGTAGTCTTCGTATGTTTAATCCATTTATGGGTTGTCATCTATGTTCTGCCATAGCTATAGCTGCAGAAGCTATTATCTTTGAAATTGTATGGTATAAGATTTCTTTTAAATCAGATTATATTAAAAGACCATTTATGCAAGCAAGTTTGGGAGTTGTTACTGGTTTTAGTATCTATGTAGGTGGATACATAGTTACTCAAATCCTAACACCAATAGCTGCAGGAGCAACATTCTATGTTGAAAACTTAATTGTATTTATGCCCAGGATATTAGGTAGTGGACTTCTGCCTTCTGTAATTGCTGGAATCTTATTGCCGATAATAGTTATTAGTAAAAAACTTGACATTAGCATAAAAGATAGGTTATATTATCCATTAACACTTGGCATCACAATTCTGTGTTGGGTTTTAGTTTTAGGTAACTTTTTTTTAGCTTAAGGTGAGTTTACTTTATGGATAAACCTAAAACAGTAAAAATCTTAAAATTTCATCCTGAAAAATGCGATGGATGTAAAAAATGTGAACAGGCATGCTCCCAAGTTCATTTTAAAACTGACGAAGGAGGAGAAAAATCAGCTATACGTATTATTAAAACAAAAGATAGCTACAAAATGCATGTTTGTGACCAACGAGGTCTCTGTATTGATATGTGTCCTGTTGGAGCATTAACCCGTCGTAAAAATGGTGTAGTCTGGCTTGACAAAAAAACATGTATCGGTTGCCAATCTTGTGTAGGTTTTTGCCCAATTGGCGCTATGAGAAAAAGCAAAGCACGTATTGAACCTTTCAAATGTATTTCTTGTGGGGCTTGTGTACGCGCCTGTCCAAATAATGCACTAGAACTGGTTGAAAAAAATATTGATGAAATAAAAGAAGTGGTCTATTATAAACAAGGGGCAGATTAAATGGTAGAAGGACAAATACCAATAGAGGAGTATGAAACGGGTAATACAAAACATAGCTGGAATCTCAAAAAAATAAAACTAGCCCATCATAAAGTAGCTGAATACGAGTACAAAAAAGGAGAAATCAAGAAAGGATTTGCCAATCGTACATTATATATAAATCTTAATACCGGCGATATTAAAGAGAAAAAGGTAACAGATGAGATGAAAAAATTATTCACTGGTGGTCGTGGTTTTGGTTTAAAATTATTGTGGGATTCAATAAAGCCTAGTACTCGCTGGAACAGTATTGAAAATGAATTAATTATTACTACAGGTCCGCTTTGTGGAGCAACACAGTATCCTGGCTCCGGTAAATCATTGTGTCTTACAATATCTCCATCAACAGATATTATTTGTGATAGTAATGTTGGTGGTTTCTTTGGTCCTTATCTAAAGTTTGCAGGTTTTGATGCAATTGAAATACAAGGTAAAGCAAAACATGATGTAATAATTTTTATTGACGGTGAAAAAGGTAAAATATCTGTTGAAACTGCACCACTTGAAGAAACAAACTCTCATATAGTAAACGAGCAGTTAACTTATATGTATGCATCTGATGATACTGAAAAATCACGTCAGAAAGTAAGTGTGGTTTCAGCAGGTAAAGGCTCTGAGAATAGCTACTGGGGTTGTCTTAATTTTTCTTTTTATGATATACGTCGCAAAGTATGTCGTATGAAACAAGCAGGACGAGGTGGCCTAGGTACAGTTCTACGTGATAAAAAAATAAAAGCAATAGTTGTCAAAGTGGAAGGATTTACTGGTGTTTCAAACAATCCTGCAGATCCAGTAAAAATAGCTGAAGTTGGTACAAAACTACATCGTGAGATTCGCGACCTTGATAGATATCAATGCAATATGCGTGCTGTAGGAACAGGACATTTAGTTGAAATAATGGATGATTATGATCTACTACCTACTGAAAACTATAGATTTGGAAGTTTTCCAAAAGCATCTA
>Ga0272442_10009912_pt1 | contig 11808 bp, 8 predicted proteins | sample SSMForm2O_FD_200262 | JGI IMG/M metagenome (GOLD analysis project Ga0272442, IMG submission 200262) | Marine sediment archaeal communities from Little Sippewissett salt marsh, Falmouth, MA, United States - SSM-Form-2O | ecosystem: Environmental > Aquatic > Marine > Wetlands > Sediment ...
TGGGTATCTTTAAACACCGATAGCAGCAGTTGCATTTTCGGAGTACTGTTTCGGAATGTTTTTAATTATCTTTCAATAACTTAAAACCAAGCTGTATGAAATGCATATTTTTCCCTGTTTTTATTCTATTAACAGGCCTCGCTTTTGTAAGCCCGGCAACCAAACTTGTTGATGTTAAAATTGTCGACAAGGATTACCTGATGGTTTATTTTAAGGATGGTGAAGTGTTGTACAGGGACGATGGCTCGGGCCGCACAGCATACCTTAACCACTCCAACGGGCCCGGTGCCGATTCCCTTGTGGCTTACGGCCGGGAACTGGATACTCTCATTGCTGTAAATCCTGTGTCATGGACAATATTTTCGGGAAATGCTACAGATTATAATTCCGAAGGCAAACACCCTGTGGCAGTTTACCGGAAATCGAAGCCCAACAATACCGGCCATGCCTGGAATTATAAACTCGACCACTGGATATTTTTAAAATTGCCGCACCCGCTAAAGGAAGGCATTGACTATACTTTGACAATTGCCCCTGAAATGTTTACCGACCTTACTGCAAAAACATTCCGGTTCAATATTTTTGAAAGTTTTTCAGAAGCCATTCATGTCAATATTATCGGATATACGCCTGAAAGCCCTGTAAAATCATCTGATTTGTATTTGTGGCTGGGCGATGGCGGGCAACGGGATTACAGTTCTTTTGAAGGTAACACAGTCTGGCTTGTCGATGTAAATTCAGGAGAGAAATTCGATGCAGGGAATGTTTCATTCTGGAAAAGCAAAAACACCGATGCCGAAGCAGAAGGGCGCAACCTTACCGGTTCGGATGTGTGGAACGCCGATTTTTCGGGTTTCTCAAAACCGGGGACTTACCGCCTGGCCATCGATGGGGTTGGTTGCAGCATGCCCTTTGAGATCAGCCGCGATGTATATTTCAGGCCGTATAAAACATCGGTCAGGGGGTACTATTACATGCGCATCGGTGAAGACAGGATGGATTTAACGCCGGTGCCGCGGCGCCCTTTGTTTATCCCTGGCAAAAATCCTGAAGGGTTTACAATCTATATTACCGATTTAGATCCTTTCGACCCGGAATGGAGGGCACGGAGGGGCGATACGTGGGATGAGCCTCATTTTAAACCAGCCAGGGAATCTATATTCTGGGAACGAAGGCTCCCCGGAAATCCAACCAATCCAAATGTTTCTGGCGGGCATTCCGATGCCCTCGACTGGGACCGCCACCTGGCACATGTATCCAATATTTACGATTTGCTCCTCCCGTATTTTTTAACTGCCGGCAGGATAAGCGAAGATAACCTGGATATCGCAGAAAGTGGTAATGGAATCCCCGACATTATGGATGAAGCACGGAACGAAGTTGATTTCTGGCTACACGCCCGTCATGGCGAAGCGTATGCACACGGCCTTACAAACCCGACTTCGGAACAAACAATCATGTTCCAGGCAGGGACAAACACCATGTCAGCCTGGGCAAATGCAGCCAATTGTGCCATGATGGCTGAGTGTTTCCGGCTGTCAGGGCATAACGGATTGAAGGAATATTATGCGGAAGAATCCGTTAAAGCCTTTAATTTTGCCGAAAAACAGGAGGATCAGCAGTTGGATGACCGCCAGGATATCGGGGATGCTTCTATGAGGGGCAGGGACTTTAAAATGATGGCTGCTGCATTTCTTTACAACGTGACAGGCAACGCGCAATGGGAAGAGATAATGGCCCGGGAAAGTGTGGTGAAAACAGGCGAAGAGGAAATCGTGGCCCGCAGGCAATGGTATCAGACATGGGGGACGGCTGCGTATCTGTTTTGCCCGCATGAACGGAATTATCCTGTTTTGCATACGAACATGAAATCCGCAGTAAGGAAACAGGCTCTCGAACATAATGTGAAGCACATGGCCCTGAGGCCATCTCGCAGGTCTTCCAACAATAACCGCTGGCAGACTGCACAAAACATGGACCTGGTCATCCTGGCACATGCCATTTCAGGTAATCCGGAGGAGAAAATGCTGCTTCTCCGCGCAATGGCCCTTGAAGCCGATTGGGGTTTGGGCCGGAATCCGACAAATACGGTTGAAATGACCGGCCTGGGGGAAAGGCATATCGTGAACTGCTATACCTCGGGGGGAAACGATGGCACGCCAGGAATGCATCCCGGGCACACCCCCTATAACAACATCAACCCCTGGGGGGGGAACCATAACGGGTCAAATCCAGGGTGGTTCACACAGAAATGCTATCCCGAATGGTTTTCAGGGGGCTGGCCGCATCAGGAAGCATTTTTTAACTGCCGCTATTCATGGGCGAACGGAGAGTTTACGCCAAGGCAAACTATGCGGGGTAAAATGGCTCTGTACGGCTATCTGTACGGTATCCGGTAATCCGGGGTCTACTTTAAAAAGGGAGACAAAACATTCATCCCCCGTTGAAAAGGGGAATTATACCGATTTGTATTTGAAATTGCCCAATAAATTCACTGCGTTTTTTGTTGAACTTCAAATATCTATCGGCATTATACCATTATATTTAGTGTGCAAATTAACCTCTAAAATGGTATTAAAGGGGGATTGAAAAAAGCTTCCGCACTTCTGCAAGAGCCTTTCAGTTTGTAAAGTGAGGAGATTGATTTAAAAAAGAATCCCGGATTCTGTTAATATCCCTTTTTAATAGATTTTTGGAATGAGCCTTTTTGTGGTTTTTTTGTACTCGGCATATTCATTCCCGAATTGATGAAGCAGCATCTTTTCTTCAATATTTATCCGGTATATAAAAGAAAAAAATACCGGCAGGGTAACGATAATCAGGCCCGGCCAGTCGTTTATGGATAAACCAAATCCCAGGAACGACAATAATGTGCCGGAATACGAAGGATGGCGAACAAATTTATACAACCCTTTTTTTATCAGGCGGTGGCCATCACGGATGGCTAAGTTGACTGTAAAAAATTTCCCCAGTGTCCTGATGGCTATAATCCTGATAATAATCCCGCAAATGATTAACACCAACCCGGTATATCCGGGGATGTTTGTTTTTGAAATAGGGGCTGGAATAATATTGATACTAATATTTACGGCTACCATTGAAATAATGATTGTCAGCCAGATCAGGCGCAGCGAACTTCTATCCAGCCCTTTCGACTTAGCCGGTTTCGCCCTGAGCAACCGGGATAGCAGTATTTCTGATAGTAACCAGCCTATCCATATTACCTGAAAAATGATATTCATGCAACCCGCGGTTTTTATACACCAATAATGTGTGAAGTTAACGAAGTTCTGGGATAATTTCAGGGATAGGCCTAAATATTTTTTTAATACGTGAAAACAGGTTAAAATAAACCAGCAGACCACGGCCTGGTTTCTGTCCTTTTACACCGGAAGAGTGCCGGTACTTAAATTACAATTTTTTCGTTTTCCGCATCCCAGGCTACCTGCTTCTTATGAAGGTACGACAGGGTGCCCATGTGGGCAGTAATGGCTTCCTCGAATCCCTGGTCGATGTTGCAGCTTGGCGTGCCGCCGTTACGGATACAGTCGATCCATTCCTTCAGGTGCAGGTGCGTGGTGTCGATCCGTTTCCCGCCCCGGTAGGTGTACAGCAACCCACGGTTGGCAAAATAAAGCTCGGTGGCCGAAGTAACCGCATCCACATCTTTTTTGCCCGGGTAATACGCGTAAACCGGTTCGCCCGGTTTCATAATATTGTTTTCGATCTGTTTGGCATACCGGGTCGAGCCTTCGTCAGGGTAAATGGTGATCGTATTGCCCAGTTCCATGTAGGCATCGTGGCCCATCACCCTTTTCCCGCGCGACATCTGGCTCGATAACGTGGCCGAATAAACCATCGACATATCCCTTTTGGGAAATTCAAACACCGTGGTCAGCACATCGGGAACCGTGCGCCCGTCCTTATAAAAGTAAATGCCCCCGGTCGACATGGCTGTATCGGGGATGCCCATGGCCATGATCTGGTTGATGGCATCGTATTCGTGCGTCAGCAGGTCGCCCGACAGGCCGGTGCTGTAATCCCACCAGCAACGCCAGCGGAAAAACCGTTCGAGGCTGAATTCATGCCACGGGGCCTGCCCGATAAACTGCCCCCAGTCAATGGTGTTCGGATTGGCATCTTCGTGGATCGGGTAAACCCATGCGCCGTTGGGGTCGTTCCGGTTAGTGGTCACTTCCACCAGGTTGATCGGCCCCAGAAGCCCTTTGTTGATGGCTTCCTGTGCCTTCCCGTAAGAATCGGTCTGCCGCCCCTGGTGCCCCAACTGGAAAACCACATGGTGTTCCTTCACCGCCTTCCTGACCTCGTAGGTTTCCTCCACAGTCCAGGTCATAGGCTTTTCACAGTAAATATGCTTGCCGGCTTTTGCCGCCTCAATGGCCATGGGGCCGTGCCAGTGGTCGGGAGTCGCTATCACCACTGCATCCACATCGGGAGCGGCAATCAGCTCTTTGTAATTCAGGTAACGTTTCGGCAACGGCGCCAGATTGCCCCCTGTGCCTTCACGGTTGACATTGGCAGCCATTTCCCGCGCCATTTCGCCGTACGTGTCGAAAATATCGCAGACAGCGGTGATCCGGATGTTCAGGTCGTCCTGCTCTTTAAACTCTTTAAAGCGGGTATCGTTTTTATTGGCCCGCGCGCCTTCAAGCCATTCATCCACCTGTGTGGGGTGCACAAACCCCAGCCCTTTGGCAAGCTGCTTCCCCCGGATGCCGTAACCAATCAGCCCTATCCTGATTTCCTTCCCACCTGAAACAACCGGTGTGGCTTCCGGCTCAGTGCCCGACATGTCAAGTTCCTCCGAAATACTGCTGCTGAGGAAGCGGTCGTACTGTGTTTTCTTATAAACGCCATAGGCAATTGCCCCGACGACAGGCACCGTTGCCAGCCCTTTGAGCACATCCCGCCTCGTGACCTTTTTATGATCTTTTTTCTGATTCGTTTTTTCCTGATCTTCCATCTTCCTGAAAATTAAATTCTACTTCTTACTAAAAAACCTGTCAATCCCGATGTGCTTTCCGGTAGGAAAGAGCGCCAGCGCCCCGAGGGCGCATAATTCGATAAAAACCTTATCGACCAGCAGGTAATTCCCTTCCGAGGGCATTGCATATTCTATCCCGATAAAGGGAGGGTGCGATAAATAATAGAACGCCAGTAAAAGCATCCCAGCCCAGGTTGAAATCCTGGTTAAAAATCCGAGTATCAACCCCAGCCCAATGGCTACCAGCCCCCATTCATTTAAAAAATCGACTACTGAAAGGACTCCGGCACTGGCCGCAAGCGAGTGGAAGAACGGCGATAGAAACCCTTTTGAGTCAAGCAGGTACCCCACCGCCGACCAGCTAGGGTCTAACACCTTTACCATGCCTTCGTACAGGAAATGCCAGCCGATGGCCAGCCTCAGAATGACAAGCCAGGTTAACTGTCCCCCTGAATAATTTAATCGTGATTCCATGGCCTTTTTTATTGTTTTTTACTGATTAATATTGACAGGTTTGCAAGTTATAAAATATGTCGAAACTTTGAAATCCCGGCAGAGGGGTAAAATGTATTTTTTACAAAAGAAGTGTGAACCGGAAGGAAATCATGGGCAGACTATTCTTCTCCGCAGATTTCAGTCAGTACCCCGAAAGTTGCTTTTGGGTGGAGGAACCCGATGTTCAGCCCTTCGGCGCCTTTCCTTGGTGATTTGTCAATCAGGGTAACGCCCTTTTCTTCAGCTTCGGTCAGGGCTTCCCCGACGTTGCCGGCAGCAAATGCAATGTGATGGACGCCCGGGCCTTTTTTCGCGATGAACCTGCCGACGGGGCTTTCGGGGCCGGTTGGTTCAAGCAGCTCGATTTTGGTGCCCCCAACCCTGAAAAAGGCGGTCCTGACTTTCTGGTCGGCAACTTCCTCGACTGCGTAACATTTCAGCCCGAATACATTCTCATAAAAAGGGATGGCTGCATCGAGGCTTTCAACCGCAATCCCGATATGTTCGATGTGCGTAATATTCATAATCCGAATTTGTTAGTTTCACGAAATTAATTATTTATTTGGAATACCGGAATGATGGGGGAGTGCCTGGCTTAGTTTTACCATGGTTAACTCAGATTTACACAGATATTTCTCTGTGGCAATCCGTGTAATCTGTGGTGCATGGATTTAATTTGTCACAATTAACCCAGATTTACAAGGTTTTTTTCTTCAGAGTTGATTTTATTCTAATCTTCAACTTCATATTTCAGCCTATACGGTTTGCAAAAACAGCCGGCAAAGATATGATGCCAATTACGAAAATGATTAGGCTATATTATTTTCGAATTGGTTAAATGCCGATATAGAAAAACAAAGACATTGGGAGTAAGCGAACCGATGGCTCAATGTTTTTCATAATCGGTATAAATTGATCTTTCCGGCGAGCAGGATGGGAATTAAAAGTACCTGCCTCAATGAATTTGTAAATTTTTTGTTAAAATCCGGGTAATGGCTGTGATCAGGTCAATTCTTGACTGACGACTGTTTTTGTCACGAATCCTTTCAGGTTTCCGAAACCTGAAAGGTTTAAAAGGGAAGAATAAAATATGACACGATATCAGCGAAATTAACAGCGGGAGTTATGAATATTTAGCTGTTAATTCCTTTTGAAAACTATCTGCCCGGCGCACATCAATAAATTCCGGTTATTTATATCTTTGAGGCGTGTTATAAAACATGTATTCACACTAAAACGGCTGAATAATGATCCTTTTTTTTAAAACAGCTTCGGACTCTGTAATCGCAGTTGATACCCGGGAATCATTTGATGAAGATATTATTTCGAGGTTGAACTGGCTTTTTGGCGGCGCTGAAAAGATCGGTTCTGAGTTGCTCGAAGGTTGGTTTATCGGCCCACGCAGGGAGATGCTGACCCCCTGGAGCACAAATGCTGTTGAGATCACTCAGAACATGGGAATTGAGGGGATCAGGCGTATGGAGGAATTTTTTCAGGCCGAAGATGAAAGAGCTGAATACGACCCCATGCTTCAGGCACTTTATAAAAACCTGAGCCAGTATATTTTTACGATAGATAAAAAACCGGAACCTGTAAAAGCCATCAACGATATAGCCATCTATAACGATAAGGAAGGCCTGGCATTAAGTGCGGATGAAATCGAATACCTTGAATCGGTTTCTCAGGCATTGGGCAGAAAACTGACCGACAGCGAGGTGTATGGGTTTGCCCAGGTAAACTCCGAGCATTGTCGCCATAAAATCTTTAACGGGAAGTTTATTATTGACGGAGTTGAAAAAGAGTCATCCCTGTTCAGGATGATAAAAAAAACGTCGGAGGTTAATCCCAACAAAATTGTGTCGGCCTATAAAGATAACTGTTCATTTGTACAGGGACCGGTGGTGGAACAATTTGCCCCCGCAACCCAGGATAAGCCCGATTTTTTTGAAGTTACTGATATAGAAACTGTCCTGTCTTTAAAAGCAGAAACGCATAATTTCCCGACTACGGTTGAGCCGTTTAACGGGGCTTCAACCGGCACAGGCGGCGAGATACGCGACCGGATTGGCGGCGGGAAGGGGAGCCTGCCTATCGCAGGGACGGCCGTGTACATGACTTCATACCCCAGGACAGAAAAAGCCCGCCCGTGGGAACAGGCAACCGTAGAACGCCCGTGGCTGTATCAGACGCCGGAGGAAATCCTTATAAAAGCTTCAAACGGGGCCAGCGATTTCGGGAATAAATTCGGGCAGCCACTGATTACAGGGTCAGTCCTGACTTTTGAACATTTTGAAAATGATAAAAAATACGGGTACGACAAGGTTGTGATGCTTGCCGGAGGCGTCGGGTCAGGCAAAAAAAAGGACAGCCTGAAAGGGGTTCCGGCAAAGGGCGATAAACTGGTCCTGATGGGAGGCGATAACTACCGGATCGGCATGGGAGGCGGTGCCGTATCGTCGGTGGCTACCGGCGAATTTGCCAATGCCATTGAACTGAATGCCGTCCAGCGTGCCAACCCCGAAATGCAGAAAAGGGTGTACAATGCCATCAGGGCATTATGTGAATCATACGAAAATCCAATTATTTCGATCCATGACCATGGAGCCGGCGGGCACCTGAACTGCCTTTCCGAACTGGTAGAATCGGCTGGTGGTAAAATCGATACTTCAAAACTCCCGGTGGGCGACCCCACCCTTTCCCAGAAAGAAATTATCGGGAATGAATCGCAGGAACGGATGGGGCTGGCCCTGGAAGAAAAGGATGTGCCCTTATTGTCGCGGATTGCAGCCCGCGAAAGGGCGCCGATATATACCATAGGGGAGGCAACCGGCGATATGCAGTTCACCTTTGAAAATCCGGCAACCGGTGAAAAGCCCATCGACCTTCAATTGGGCTATCTTTTCGGGAAACCGCCAAAAACTATCCTCACGGATAAAACGGTAAGGTCATCTTTTAAACCGGTTATTTACACTAAAAAACAAATTGCCGGCTACATTGAAAATGTCCTTCAACTGGAATCGGTGGCTTGCAAAGACTGGTTAACCAATAAAGTCGACCGGTCGGTAACCGGGCGGATCGCTAAGCAGCAGGGGGCCGGCAAACTGCATTTGCCTTTGAATAATGTGGGTGTTGTAACTTTGGATTACCAGGGTAAGGCAGGCATTGCAACATCGATTGGCCATGCGCCTGTCGCAGCATTGGTCGATGCGCCGGCAGGGTCAGTGCTTTCAATTGCTGAAGCGCTGACCAACATTATCTGGGCCCCTCTGACCGACGGGATCAGGAGTGTATCATTAAGCGCCAACTGGATGTGGCCGGCAAAAAATCCCGGGGAGAATGCCCGGATTTATGAGGCTGTAAAAGCAGCCAGCGATTTTGCCTGCAGCCTCGGCATTAACATCCCCACCGGGAAGGATTCCATGTCGATGGCTCAGAAATACAACGATGATGTGGTTTTCGCACCTGGCACCGTGATTATTTCCGCATCGGGCGAAGTGTCGGATGTGAAAAAAGTAGTTGAGCCTGTCCTGAAAAACGATCTGGAAAAAGAGGTTTTATTCATCGATTTTTCATTTTCGGAAAGAAACCTGGGAGGGAGCGCATTTGCTCAGTCGTTAAACAGAATCGGAAAGAATGCCCCGGTTGTTTCCAGCCCCGGTGATTTTGTAAATGCATTCAACACGGTGCAGGAACTGATCGAAAAAGGCCTGGTGGCTGCAGGGCATGATATAGGTTCGGGCGGATTGGTTACTACCCTCCTCGAGATGTGTTTTTCGGATAACGAAACCGGGTTGGATGCCGACCTGACCGGCATTGGCGAAGAAGACCTGATGAAAGCCCTCTTCAGTGAAAATCCGGGAATTGTGATTCAATGTGAAAATAACCGGGAGGTAAAACGGATTCTTGACAGAAATGAAGTGAAATACACCGTGCTGGGCCAGCCGGCACCGGCAAGGCTGTTTGCCGTGTCGAATTTTGGCGTGCAGGTGGAGTTTGATATCGGCTCATTGCGGGATTTGTGGTTTAAGACCTCGTACCTGCTCGACAGGAAACAGTGTGGCAGTGGCCTGGCACTCGAACGGTTTAAGAATTATAAAAAGAACGAACTTGTTTTTGACTTTAAGGATTTTACCGGGAAAGCCAAAGATTACGGGATCGACATAAAAAGGCGCGGAAAGTCGGGGATTAAGGCAGCCATCATCCGTGAGAAGGGGGTTAACGGCGACCGCGAAATGGCCTACGCCATGTACCTCGCGGGGATGGATGTGAAGGATGTCCACATGACCGACCTCATAAGCGGGAGGGAAACCCTTGAAGATATTAATATGATTGTGTTTGTCGGGGGATTTTCAAACTCCGACGTGCTTGGCTCGGCCAAAGGTTGGGCAGGGGCATTCAAATACAACGAAAAAGCAAGGGTTGCCCTAAAGAAGTTCTATCAACGTGGCGATACGCTTAGCCTCGGTGTATGTAACGGGTGCCAGTTAATGGTTGAACTAAGGCTGGTTTACCCGCAACACAGGGAAATGCCAAAAATGTTGCACAACGCGTCGCATAAATTCGAGTCAGCATTCCTGAACGTGGACGTCCTGGAAAGTAATTCAGTCATGCTGAAAAACATGGCAGGGATGAGGCTTGGCATCTGGGTGGCTCATGGCGAAGGCCGCTTTAAATTTCCGTATGAAGAAAATAACTATAACATCCCGTTAAAATTCAGTTACGATAATTATCCCGGCAATCCTAACGGCTCTGATTTCAGCACCGCCGCCATTTGCTCGGATGACGGCAGGCACCTGGCCATGATGCCCCACCTCGAAAGGGCTTTTAAACCATGGCACTGGGCATATTATCCCGATGAAAGGAAAGAGGATGAAATAGCTCCCTGGATACAGGCTTTCGTAAATGCGAGGGAATGGATCAGGGAAAAGATTGTTTCTGACTTTCAGCCAATAGATAAATAAATTCAGGCAGAAGATAGTTTATTGAACCATCATTTTTTCTTTCAGCGAATCAGCCAACTCTTCACCTTTCAGCATTTTTACAATTTCGAGTGCAAAAAGGATGGCAGCGCCGGGCCCTTTGCCCGTGACGATGTTTCCCGATTTTTCAACCTTGGAGCCGGTAACAGTAGCCCCTTCGAGGAATTTTTCAAACCCGGGGTAGCAGGTAACTCTTTTATTTCCGAGGATTCCGAGCCGCCCGAAAACCATTGGCGCCGCACAGATCGCTCCCAGCAATTTCCCGTCGCTGCTAAATTTCAGTATCTGTTTTTTCAGCCCTTGGTGAATTGCAAGGTTTTCAGCGCCGGGCATCCCGCCGGGCAGGACGATCATCCCTGCCTCGTCGTGGCCGGCATCTTCAAAAAGAATGTCGGCTGCCACTTTTATCCGGTGCGAGCCTGTTACCTCCTGTTGCCCGGTTACCGATACAACCTGAACAGGGATGCCCGCCCTGCGTAAGATATCGATAATGGTGATGGCTTCAATTTCTTCAAACCCTTCGGCTAAATAAACGCATACGTTTTTCATATCTCAGTAATTTTCTTTAAAAATAAAAAAATCCGCAACAGTGCGGATTTTTACTATCCCTGTTTAAAAACTAAATTATGAATTTGCGTATTCGCTAAGTGACTTTTCCAGTTTTTTCCTTGTGAAAAAAATCCGGCTTTTTACCGTGCCAAGCGGCAGGTTAAGTTTTTCGGCAATTTCTTTATACTTGTACCCGTCGAGGAACATGGTAAAAGGGATCCGGTATTCATCCTCGAGGGCACGGATGCTTTTGGTTATTTCCTTCGAACTGAAAAAAGAATCAGGGGCCGGGTAAATTTTATCTTTCGAGAAGTGTAGATAAAAATCGCTGTTCGAGCCGTCGAAAGTATTTTTTGTTTTTACATTCCTCCTGTAATCGTTAATAAACGTATTTTTCATGATGGTATAAATCCACGCCTTGAAGTTGGTATTCTGGGTGAATTTATCACGGTAGGTCAGTGCCTTCAGGAATGTCTCCTGGAGCAGGTCGTTTGCCCTTTCCTGATCGGAAGTTAAACTTAGGGCATAGTAATGCAGTTTGTCTTGTAACCCAAGCAGTGCGTTATTAAATTGAATCTGTGTCATGTCGTTGCGTATTAAAATTGTTGAAGCAAATATATGCTGGCATTGAACAAAAAAAAAGATTTCAGGGCCTTTTTTTAGTCGATTTTTTCTATGCTGTATAAAGAAAATTTATAGCCATATATTTTACAAACTGTGTGATTCTGAAATTTGAGGCTTTAAGTCTTTTATTTTTAAACAAGTTCAATGAGGCCAACC
>Ga0272442_10009913_pt1 | contig 11807 bp, 10 predicted proteins | sample SSMForm2O_FD_200262 | JGI IMG/M metagenome (GOLD analysis project Ga0272442, IMG submission 200262) | Marine sediment archaeal communities from Little Sippewissett salt marsh, Falmouth, MA, United States - SSM-Form-2O | ecosystem: Environmental > Aquatic > Marine > Wetlands > Sediment ...
TTGCGATGAAAGAAGAAATTTATTTTGAGTTAGCTAAAAATATATCAAAAATGTCGAACTGCAAATCTAGGCAACTTGGTTGTGTTTTGCAGTGTAAAGATGGAAATATATTTTTTGGTTGGAATGGTCCACCTTCTGGTGTCAAAGAATGTGATACTTGTCCGAGGAAAGTGTCTGGAAAGGACTTAGATAAATGTAGGGCTGTTCATGCAGAACGAAGGGCTCTATTGGCAGCTGCCAAGGCTGGGGTTTCAACGGTTGAATCAATTTTATATTGCGACTTTGGTCCACCTTGCAAAGACTGTCTTGTTGAGTTGATTGAATCTGGTGTGCAGGAAATTGTTTGCACAAACGAAACTTATTACGATAAGTTATCACCCATTCTTATGACAGAGTGGGTGAATCGTGGTGGTGTTTTTAGGGTAATATAAATTCTGAGGTGGTTTCGAATCAGGGTCGGGTCCCCTTCGTGTGGAGACTAGTGGTATGACATTTTTAATGAATTCAAGGAATGTGTTTGGATGAAAGAAAGAGAAAGAAATGATGATAGAAATGGACGAAAAACAAAGACGGAAAAATTTATATGTCAATCGTGTAAATATATTTTTCAGTCGGATAAACTGTGTTTTAGTTGTCCTAGATGTAATGGATTGTTAAAAGTAAAATAAAGGGCGAGGATTATTTTTTTGGCCTAATCCTCGCCTGGACTATCCGTTCCCAACCGTCCTAGCCTTGTCTGCCAAACTTCCAATATGCGCCTAGACTGCAGGACCTTGAAGTGTCTTGCATTGCCTTTTCTCTCGCAGTCCCACGAAGTCTTGGTCTGCCGTGCCTTGTCTTTACGCTCCTAAACGCCCTCGCCGTGACTGCTATCCTTGTCACTCCTAACCTTGTCATTCCTGACCTCGTTGCGCCACCCGCATCAGGCCCCTCCACTCCGCAACTGCTAGGCCGTGTCGTACTCCGTGCCATATCGTACCTGCCGTGCCGTGTCGCACCTGTCCTTGACACTCCACACACCGTCTTGCCTGACGAAGACTGCCTAGTTCCTTCGTTGTTTTTTCGCTTTTTTTGCTTTTTCAAAAGCTTCAAATACTTCAGTAAGTTCGGACAATAAACGATATTTTTCTTCAAATCGATTCATATCTTGGAAAGCAGAATCAAGTAATTGATTTCTAAGATGGGGTTTCTTCATAACATCATCTATAGAACGATATCCACCACCAGGAGTTTTTCTGTCTTTTGGGAGCGATACCAATTCTCTGACACGAATCGTTGTCATTTCATCGTTTTGTTTAAACATCTTTACTCTCACTCGAATAATTTCACGAGCTTGCCAAAGACGGTATTCGTGTCCAGCTTTTGAATCATCCCATTCGAATCTAGAGTGCAAAGCTGTGTTGGGGTCTTTTGCAAATTCTACAATTTGCAAAGGTCTAAGAATTCCCCGATTTTGTTTCTGGATGATTTTCAATTCTTGGACAACAGTCATTTACATCACCATTGGTTGTCATTTACTTTTTTTTGGTCTTTTTGGATGGACCTTCGATTGTGAATGTACCCCAACCCATGCCACAACTCTTTGAGCTATCGGGACGACCTTCACCGACACCAACCTGGATTCCAGCTCTCATCATTAGATTGGTTACATCTTCCTCGGTAAATTGGTCAGCATCGAATTGAACTCTCACATTGGCTTCCCAACCTGGGTGCCACATTGGTCTAGCTCTAATATCAGCAACACCTGTTGGAAGACGGACAGTTCCTTCGTGGTAGAAAGGTTTTCCTTTTGTTATCTTTACCAAAGGCGTACCATCATCCGGGTCAAATCCATCTGGTTCGACAAATACAGACAATTTTGCGTGTGTCATTTTGAATCCGCACATTCTACAAGCCGAAATCATAGCATTTCGAAAAGCAGGTGCTGGAATTCCATTCCAACCATCTTCAGATAAGTGTTGAGCATCTTCGTAACACTTTTGAAAATCCTTAGCTTCTTTTTTCCTGCCCTTTCGACTTGTTGAACCGCTTTCTTGGGTTTCTTTCATCTGTTGTCGAGCTTTTGCACTGAATTTATTCTGAACATAGGGTGCCGTTCCGACAATACCAAATTCAATCGTTTTGAAGTTCGGAGCACCTATGGTAATCTCCTTTTCCGTTTTAGGCATAAATATCACCACGGGGACGAACGTGCTTATAATATTTATATTTTGTTTTCCCGATTCTTTAAATACTATGGTGAGAATTTCATATACAATGAACTGTATATTAGGTACTACAATAGTTAGGAAAAAGATGTACAGTTATGACATTTGGTTAGATTATATAGAGAAACTACCCGTAGACGATGCCATAATTTGTTGGGCCAATGACTTTGGAGATAAACAAATTCTTAGAGGACACAATACTTTGAGGGATTTGTGTCTTACTCAAAACAAAGACTTACTTATAATTGATACTGACACTCTTCCAAAAAGTGAAGATGTTGTTGAAAAACTTTATGAGGTTGAAGCAGATATTGTGTCTGCTCCAGTAAGAAATCCTCAAGAGTGGAATGTTTTTGAGAAAGTTTCCGTTCACAACAGCACCCTCCCAGTTAATTGGAAACCTATAACTCTCAATACTGGTCCAGTGTATTGTGATGCCGTTGGGTTTGGGTGTGTACTTATCAAGAACCCCGTGCTAAAGGAGGTGAAATTTTCGCATTCTTACAAAGACATTACCATTTCAAAAGCACATGATATATTATATTGTCTGGAAGCTAGGGACAAAAATTTTAAGATTGCTTGTAACACTAATCTTGAGTGTTATCATTTCCGAGAGAAGAAACCAGGAAAATGGGTCGATGACCCAGGAAGATATAGGATGACGATATAATGAAAAGATACGAGAAAAATGACATCAATAGTGAACGGGTGAGCTTTACTGCGGCTGATTCATATCCTTTGAAAGTTCTTTTGGATAAGGATGTTGTGGAAAATGCTCAAAAAAATAAGAAAATAATACCGGTTCATATACAGTTAAATCCTGAGAATAAATGTAATCTGAACTGTCCTTTTTGTAGTTGTGCCAATAGGAACAGAAGTGAACAACTTAGTCTAGAAAAGTGTGTGGACATAATGAAAATGTTTAAATCTCTTGGTGGAAAGAGTGTAACACTTACTGGCGGTGGAGAACCGTTGCTTCATCCTAAAATAAATGAGATAATAACTGAAATAAAGGATTTGGGTTATGAGATTGGTTTAGTTTCTAACGGGACTGTGATGAAGAAGCTAGAACCTAAAACTTTGTCACAGTTAACTTGGTGTAGAGTTTCGTTTTCTGATTTTCGTAAATTCGATAACAAGTTTATTTCTAATATAGATTATATTATAGAAAATGCTCCAGATTTAGATATGGCTTTTAGTTATGTCTTGACTGAAAGTATTAATTTCAAGAATTTAATTGGTATAATTAAATACGCCAACGAACATAGTTTTACACATGTGAGAATCGTTTCTGATTTACTCAATTTAGACAATATTATGTCTATGGAAGAAATCCGAGAAAAAATCCAAGGTGAAGTGGATGATAGAATTGTTTTGTACCAAGGACGAAAAGAGCCTACCAAGGGTACAAAGTATTGTTATATAAGTTTGTTAAAACCGTTGGTTGGAGCCAATGGACAAGTGTATCCTTGCTGTGGCACACAGTATGCCGAAGAGGATCCTACGTTGGATTATGGTGAGAATATGAATATGGGTTCTGTAGATGAGTTTGAAGAAAGATTCAATAACCAGGATTTTTTCGATGGTAGAATCTGCGCGAAATGTTATTACCAAAAATACAACGAAGTTCTTGGAGCATTGTTATCAGATATTAAACACAAGGAGTTTTTGTGATGAAGGATTCAAAATCCCAAGAAGATCCTTGGGTTGAGTTGTCTAAAACCATTAGTCCTTCCGAAGAATGGGCAACATTTTATTCTATGGTTAAAAAGAATAGATATTGGGATAGAAAAGACGATTTTTTTGCTTGGATTTCTAAAGTCAAATCCGAGCCTAAACCCGAGCCTGAGCCTGCGCCAGAACCCGAGCCTAAACCAGAGCCCGAGCCAGAGGAAGATGGTTGGGAAGAACAAGATTTAGAAGGTCCTTGGGTTGAATTAGCCAAAACTACCGATCCTGGAGCCGAGTGGAATATTTTTTATGGTGTAGCTAAACAGAACGGTTATTGGGGAAGGCGCGAAGATTTTTTTGCTTGGGTTGACGAGAATGGTGATTTTGAAGCATTTGCTAAGGTTAAACCAGCTTTAGACGAAAAATTTAGGTCAGAAAAACAAAAAACGTCGAGTGTGATTCGAACCAACGCCGAAGAAATTACGGGAAAGAAAAAAGAAAAGAAAAGAGAAAAGGAAGCAAAACATCTAAGAGTTGATAAATGGAATGAGTTTGGTGTGAATCTCAATAATTATTCGGCTAAAATTAGTTCAAATCCTTTGGTAAGCGTTGTGATTCCAACATTCAATAGGAGCAAAATAGTTTGTGATGCAATAACTTCTGTTTTACAACAAACTCACAAGAATATCGAAATTATAGTGGTGGATGACGGTGGCAAGGATACGACCAAAAAAAACATAAAAAAAGAGTTTGGAGATTTGGTTAAAAAAAAGAAAATTAGGTATATATATAAGGAAAATGGTGGAATAGCATCGGCGTTGAATAGGGGTATAAAAGAAGCCAAAGGGGAGCTTATAGCATGGCTTTCAGACGATGATTGGTATGATGATAAATACAACACCCTATTAGAAGATTCTGTCAGAGTGCATAAACAAGACCCGGAAGTTGGCCTAACTTACACAAATTATAGGATTTGTTGGGCAGATGGGAGAAAAACTATTTACGATGCATTTTTTTCGAACAACCAACGAAATGGCGATGAGTTTAACAGAATACAGAATTTCGTTGCGTTATTGGATATCTGTTATATTAATGGGAGTTCTACTGTCATTAAGAAGGATGTTTTTTATACCGTTGGAAATTACAATGAAAAACTTTTGTATGGACAAGATTACGATATGTGGTTCAAAATATGTTTGAATTACAAAATACACAAAATCCCAAAAACTCTTTTAAATTATAGGATGTCGGAATATCAAAGAGACCCGAAACAAACTTCTGATGGTTGCAGAATAGAAAGCGAAATTTTGCGTGAACGATATAAATTGATGGCTATGGGCAAAAGACCTACTGTTTGTGCTGAAATTTGTATGAAAAATGAGAAAGATATGATAGATCAATGTTTGAATGACTTGTCTGGTTATGTGGATAAAATTGTAATTTTTGATGATGGTTCAACAGATGGTTCAGAGAAAATGATCAAGAAATGGAAAAAAGTTACAGATATTTATAGACAGGAACCAAAAGGTAATGTTCGGACTGAAGGAGAAGATAGACAAAAACTTCTTGAAATGGCTCAGTCATCCAAATGTGATTGGATTCTTTTCATAGATTCCGATGAAGTTTTTGAGGATTTTTATAAAACAGAAATTTTTTATGAAATGCTCAATAACAATATGAATTTGTACTATTACCTAGAACTTAATTTTTGGAAAAGTACGACACACTATCGTATAGACGAATTGTGGTTAAAGGGTTGGTTTGCACGACTTTTCAGAAATTTACCAGGTTTGAAAATGAACGATGGAATAAATGAACATTGTGGTGGAGTTCCTACAAACATTCCAAACGCCCCGATATGGTACGACAAAAATCTTTCAACAAAAGGTCGTAAAAGTAAAATTAGGGTTAAACATTACGGTTATTCTGATTGGGATAGAGTTAAGAAAAGATACAAACTTCTTATGGAAAGAGACAAAGATGTTGATTTAAAAGGAAGACACAGAAGATATGATAGAATGCTTTATGAAAAGGGAATTGTACTAAACGAGTATCCTGGTGACTATTATGTTTCATGGGCCTTGAAAAAAGTTGAAGATAAATCTCATTTGGTTGGTTCACCAGCTGTTTACGAAAAAGAGGAACCAAAATTCGAAATCAAAGTTAATGGTAAAGTTAAAGTTTTGATTATGAACTTTACTTATGATCCAGCTGGTGCTGGATATATGTTATACAACAGTTTAAAAGATTCTAAGAAAATCGAGCCTGAATACATAAATTTCCTTAACACAAACCAGGCTCCTAGAGTGGTTCCTGGGAATATAAAAGCCATTGTTGATAATGCTGACATCATTCATTATAACCAGTATTTACCATTTTCTGTGAGAAATTTTCCTGATGAACATGAACACAATAATTTGATGGAAAAGACACGATATTGTGGTGTTGATTGGGAAGATATGTTACAGAAAAAACCTTATCTTCTTCATAATCATGGTGGTGCGGTTCTTCTTGATGCCAATAGATATACATATGGTCTCAAAACCCAGCCTATGGTTGTGTGTTCACCAATAAGTTTGACACTTTTTGATAACTGTATTTGGATACCAAATGTTATGCCAATTTATGACGATGTTTATACACCAGACAAAGCTAGGAACTGGGAAGGTGACATTAATGTTATACAGAAGATTTTCCACCAAAACGCTGGAAAATATAAAGGAACTGATATTCTAGAAGAAATGATTAACATATTCGTTAAGAAAAAGTTTGGTTATCATATTAATTTCAAGGTAATATCTGGGTTAGAACGTACAGAGTGTTTAAAACTTGCTAGACCCAATCTTGCTTGTGTTGACAACATTACACAGGGTTTTGTTGGTTTGGCTGGTTGGGAAGCTATGTCGCAAGGACAGGTTGTCCTCGCTCGTCTTGATCCTATAGTTTCACAAAGTTATACTGACCTTGGGGAAGGAGTGCATCCTCCCATAATTAATGTGTCTGGTATGGATGAATTGTGTAATAAATTAATTGAGCTAAATAATAATCGAAAAAATATGAAAGACATAGCGATGTCTGGTAGGCGTTGGATAGAAGAATATTACACCCCAAACAAAATAAGAATGTTGTGGGAAAAATTATACTTTGATTTATTGCGGTGATGGTTTGGAAATCCCAGAATACCCACATTCAAGCGAATGGTGGAGGAGGAATGGTGGTGAAAAATATATGCAAATTCTAAACAAATATGGTGATGCTCACCCAAAGATAGGTGCCTACAAATTGTACAAATATTTAGAGGATTTTTTCAAACCAAAGTATACGGTAATCGATCTTGGTTGTGGTGTTGGAAACTTTAGTAGGCACATTGAATGTAAATCGATATGTTGTGTTGATATATGGGAAGATTACTTGAAAGAAGTAGAAGATTTTGCCACAGAAATACTTCGCATTAATATCATCCACATATTAAATTCTCGGCCTCCAAAATCTTATGATGTTGTCTTGATGACGGATGTTATAGAACATCTTACCGAAGTGGAAGGATTCAAACTTTTGGATGATATGGTAGAATTGGCCAGAAAAGTTGTTGTTGTTTATACACCAGCAAATTGGGATGAGAATGAACAATCTAATGAAGAGGTGTGGTCATATGGAAATCCGTATCAGAAACATCAATCTTTGTGGACAGAAGATGGTTTTCATAGTAAAGGATACGAAACTAAAAAGTATTTCAGAGAAGGAATAATAGCTTGGAAATATATCGAGGTGAACGAATGAAAGAAGATAAGGTTTTAGAAAAAGCAATAAGGAATCTTGAAGATGTTGAATTAAATGCCATTCCCGTAGAAAAATGTAAAGAGTGGTGGGAAAATAAAGTTGCAGACGGTTACTTTACGGCGTATAGTTTTGGATTATCTAGGGGCGATATGATTAGTGCTGAAAATCTTTCGAAGGATAGTTTCATTTTGGAAATAGGTTGTGGGTATGGTCGAGAAACAAAGCCTTTGTGTGAGATATCGGATAATGTATATGGCATAGATATATCGGATTCTGCTCTAGAGTTGACAAAGAAACATGTTCCAACAGTGAACACGAAATCTTACGATGGTTTGAATGTACCGTTTGAAAATGATATGTTCGATTTCATATATTCCTGCTTTGTGATGCAGCATATGGCAAAGAAATCCGTTAGGATACTACTCAAAGATGCTTTGAGGACTTTGAAGCCTACTGGTCATATGCTTATAGAATTCTATCAATGTGATAGGAATAAAACTGACAGAGATTGGATGTCTGGTGGCGTTGAAGGAATGTACAATAATTCATTTTCGTTGAATGATATAGAAAACATATTCAAGGAAATTGGTGGAAAAATTGTTGAAATAAATTCTGTGAATCATGGGTGTTTAGCCAACGAAGCACAACCTACTTATAATCATTGGGTTTTGGCGGGAAAACAGTGAAAAATTTAATTATAGTCATTGGAATGTGGGGTGTTGGTAAGAGTCATTTCTGTGATAAGTTTATCGCAGAACACCCAGAATATCGACTTTTTCCAGCGGATGCTAGAAAGGAAGACTTCGAAACATGTGACTATGGGATAATGGACTATTATTTTCACCTAGATAGAAATGCGAACAAATTACAATCTGATCTCGGATGTAATATTCGGAAAATAGTTATTTTCGATACGCCAGAGAACATTTCGTATAGGCAATTTATACTAAAAGACAATTTCGATGATGGCAGTTGTTGGGCTTCAATAAATCTCTATAATGTCGAAACTTTGAGGAGTTTGGTAAATCCAGAAGAGTGTGAATATTATAATTCTACAACTGGTGTGTTCTATAACTTGGAATCTTTCAAGCAAATATTTTCTTTTTATTTAGAACCATACACCAAAGAAATGATTGAAGAGAAAGTCCGAGAAATGCAAAATACCGAAGGTCTTGATTGGGGCTATCATGAATTTGACTTACCAGAAAATGTAAGAACTGGGAAAGATGGCTATGCGAGAAACAAGCCGTCTTGGAATGTTATCAAGGATATTATGGATTTCAAAGGCAAAAGGGTTTTGGATATAGGGTGTTTTTTGGGGTATTTCTGTCAAGAAATTTATAAACTTGGTGGGATACCATCTGGTGTCGATAGACATCCTCATGCTCTGTATTATGCTAGTATTTTTGGGAAAATAACTAACACAAAGTTTTCTTTGCACAAATCTGATGTCAACAAAAAATCTTTGGAACTAATTCCGGGTGAATTTGATGTGGCCTTGTGTTTGAGTATGTTCCATCATATTGAGGAAAAAGAGTATTTATTGACGTACCTCAACAAAATTCCCCAAACAATCTTCGAAGTTAATGTGACAAATGTAGAAGAAATTGGAAATGTAATGAAGATAGTGCAAAACATTGATTCTCCGAAAGACAACCGAAGAATTTTATTGTGTGAGGGTCAGAATGTATGATTTGTTACTGATTAGACCTAACTGGAGTGGTTCTGGGGTTAGTTATCCACTAGGCTTGATGTATGTTCAATCGTATGTGAAGTCTAAAGGTTATACTGTAAAACTCATGGACTTGAGTTACGATGATATGGATTGGAGTTTAATAAAAGACAACAAAGTCAAGGTTGTCGGGATAACTATGCTTTCTCGACTCAGAGAGAGTGGATATGAATTGATTCATAAAATTAGATCCTTAAATGAAGATATAAAAATTGTAATAGGCGGTGTTCACGCTTCTTCCCTTCCAGAATTAATTGTCAACAATTTTCCAGTTGATGCAGCAGTTATAGGTGAAGGCGAAGAATCTATGGGAGATTTGATGGATTTATGGATTAATGGTTATGGAGAATTGGAACACATTCCTGGTATTGCAACACCAGAGTTTGGAATCCATTCTCAAAGAGAATTAATCCACGAACTTGATAGATTGCCTTTCCCGGATATGACTGACATAAACCCAAAGAATTTTGTGCCGCCAATTATGAAGATTAAACCTAGGTTTGAAATAAATGGTGTAAGACTCGGAGAAGCAACATACGCTAATATGATTACATCGAGAGGGTGTCTTGGAAGGTGTAAATTTTGCAATATTTGGAAGCATTGGGAAGGCAAGGTTCGTTTGAGATCCCCTAAAAATGTGGTTGACGAAATTGAAGAACTAAACAAGATGGGTATAAACTTAATTGAATTCAATGATGATTCTTTGGCTCAAAATCGAAAGATAATGGTTGAAATATGTCAAGAAATCATAGATAGGAAATTGAATGTGGCTTGGTATTCCGCTATTCGTCCAGACCTCGTAGATAAGGAGTTATTAGAAATAATGCATAGGGCTGGATGCTTTATGTTAGCTTATGGAGTTGAGAGTGGGAGCCAAAAAATACTTGACAACATTGGGAAGAACACGAAACGAGAAGATTTGACGGAAGCTATTAAAATAACTAAAGAAGTAGGTATCAAAGCATATGCTTTGCTTATGATAGGGAATCTTGGTGAAGATGATAGAACTATAAACGAAACCGTGGAATTTATGGAAGAAACCATCCCAGATTTACATAGTGTTATAGGAAGAGTTTGGGTTTATCCTGACACAGAATATTGTGAAATTATGGAAGTTCCAGAAGAGTTTTGGTTAGACGGGAGTGAGATGCCGTTTTTCGAAAAAGGATTTACACTTGACGATTGCGACCGGTGGAATACGGTGTTGAACAAGGTTCCAAAGCCTTGGTTTTTGTAAAACATTTAAATACCACAATTATTCTAATTTAAGAGTGGTGTTTAAATGGACCCGTGGATAGAGTTAGCCAAAGAAATTGACCCAAAGAAAGATTGGGCTGTTTTTTATTCAATCGCTAAACGTAACGGTTATTGGAACAGAAAGGAGGAATTTTTTGCTTGGGCAGAAAACCCAGTTGTACCCGAGCCAGAACCTGAACCTGAGCCGGAACCTGTGCCAGAACCTGAACCTGAGCCGGAACCTGTGCCAGAACCCGAGCCAGAGTCAGAACCTGAGTCCGAGCCAGAACCTGAACCCGAGCCAGGTGATACATCCAAGATCGTTCTGCAAAGCATGACCCAGGCGACCTACTCCTGGTGTGAACCTGAGCCGGAACCTGAAGAGGAAATACCAGATTTAAAAAGTCTTACAAAGACTAAGTTGATGGTTCTTGCTAAAATGCGAGATATTCCAGTTAAGGCCAAGATGAAGAAGGATGCCATTGTAAAGGCACTCAAAAAATCCTATAAGAAGTAATCGTAATATTTAAATATCCTAAAACGTATCACTATATAGTGATATTGTGGGATTCTGGGATAAGTTTAAGAAGAAGACCCAAGACGAAATTAATGAAGAACGTCGGAAGAACCACTACGGTTGGTTCCGGAAAAATCGTCGAGCGGTGTGTTAATGATTGATAGGTTCCTAGAAAAACACCTTGGGAAGAAAGGAACTGACCGAACATACATTTTGTTTGGGGTGATTTTCTATTCTTTCTGTTTCTACTTATCAATTGGAGATTGGGAAGCTTTTGCTTCCGTTGTTCTGATGATTATGTTTATTATTTTCTCGGTCTATGCAAACCGAGAAGGTTTTTGGGATGACGAAGTTACTATATCGTTTTAACCACCAAAAGTTTTATTTACTACGATTTTACACTTTATAACAAGGTAATATTATGAAGTGTGCCAATTGTGGTATGGAAGCATATGATGATGGTTGTCCTTTTTGTGATGGTACTGAGTCAAGTGATGATTTTATAATGGTCCCTAAATTTGGGGACTATGGTGCCGTTCTTGAAGAATTAATTTCTTCCAAAGTAATTACCGAGGATATGATTCGTGAATCTGGTCTGGATCCAGATAATCCGGATGTAAGTCCAGAGAAAATTATTAGAACTTTGGTTGATGGCGGTTATTTG
>Ga0272442_10009916_pt1 | contig 11806 bp, 6 predicted proteins | sample SSMForm2O_FD_200262 | JGI IMG/M metagenome (GOLD analysis project Ga0272442, IMG submission 200262) | Marine sediment archaeal communities from Little Sippewissett salt marsh, Falmouth, MA, United States - SSM-Form-2O | ecosystem: Environmental > Aquatic > Marine > Wetlands > Sediment ...
CATCATAAGTTCAAATAAGTTTTCTGCATTTCTGACATCGCCAAGTTTGCTATAAATTCTCGCAAGTGAAGCAAAACTGGGAAGAGCTCTTGCATCTGTTTTCTTAGAATACTCAATTGATTTGAGACTATATACAAGAGCTTCCTCTAGATTTTTTTCATGTTCAGAAATTGAACTTAAGCCATCACTTGCCCAGCTAAGCTCAGAAAACATACCTAATTTCTCACATTTACCGAGAACAAAAAGATACCTCCGTTTAGCTTCTGAAAAAAAACCTGCTCCATAAAATACCTGTCCAGCAGTTAAAGTAGCTTCGGCTTCTTTGCGAATATCACCTATCTCCCTAAAAATAGCCGCAGAACGCAAAATCCGATTTAATCCTTCTTTTGGATCCAAAATAGAAGTAATAAGACCACTTCGCCATAATGCATCAGCTACATCAGCAAGTGAGTTTTCTTCCTCAAATATCTGCAAAGCCGCGTTATAATCTGCTAAATCTTGCTTGAAATCGCCTCGCAGTGCAGCCGCAAAAGCTCTTCCTCGATTGTTAAGGATTCGTCCCATCTCCAAACGACTAAATGAGGCAAGTTCTTCTGCTTTTTTTGCATACTCAAGGAGAAGATTAGGTTCATCCCACTTATGGAAGGCTGCATCAGTTGCTTTTCTCAAAGCACGAAGACGAACCAAATCACTATTGGAAAATGCAAGTTCATTGAAAGTCTTTATCGCTTCGGCATACATTGAATTACCAAGATAAGCATCCCCTAAACCCTCCAAAGCAATATTTCTCTGTTCATCATCATCCTTTTTCGCATTCAGGAGAACATATTTGAAGTGCTGAATAGCCTGCTGATTACTAAACTTAGCTAATTCATCTTTTGCTGCAATTAAAGAAAATTTAATTGCTTTTTCTTTGTTTCCAGCTTTAGAATAATGATAAGCCAAGTCACTAAGAGGTAGTGCACTAGCGGTTGTGCTTTCTAATTTCTCTGCGATTTTAGCGTGATATCCTTGTTTTAGTGGTAAAGCAAGCTCTTCATACAAAGATTGACGGGATCTTTCATGATCAAACTTGAAGTAGTTCGCCTCCACTGAAACCAAACGGGTAGTTTGTGCTATGATATTCAATGTTTCAAGAACTTCAAGATAATCTACTCCCAAAACAGCGCTTAGAAGCTCCACATCGAATTTTTCACCTATAACAGAGGCTGCATCAAGCACTCTTCTTTGTGAATACTTAAGAACTGCAAGCCTCCTTAGGATAATGTCTTTAATTTTACTAGGTAATCCTAATTCAGTGACTGCAATACTCCACTGATTATTTTCGAAATTGAGACTCTGGCGTTCATGAAGCATTCGTAAAGACTCTACAACAAAAAGAGGATTGCCTTTACTATCAAACGCTAACTTTTCCTTTAATTGAGGTTGCAAGTTTCCTCCAATCATATCTTCAGCGATTCTTGCTACATCAGCTTGGCTAAGACTAGAGAGTTTAATTTCATCATAAAGGTTTTCTCGTCTCATCATTCGCATAACTTCAGCTAACGGATGCGGTCGACCGTCAGAATCAGCTGTCAGACCTTCGCTTCTGAATGTTCCTAGAAGCATGATTTTTTCGGATTGTTTTATAGATCGTGATATGTAATGAAAAAGTGCTATAGATGCTGAATCAGCCCAATGCATATCTTCGATAAATAGAATTAAAGGTTTCTTGGAAACCATAGAGAATAGTTGGTTGGTTACTGCCGCAAAAACCTGATCCTTCCAGATTTGTGGTGAAGAAGAGTTAGAATGAAATATTTTTTCTAAGAAATTAGATCCTTTTGTAGTACTTGATATTTCACTTTCTATATCTGTTTTTTTAAGATTTACTCCAATACCAGATTTAAACCTAGTTTTCTTTGGAATCAACGATTGTTCTTTTTTACGCTCGTGACCATAATAGGAATTAAAAGCTTCAATGAAAGGAAAATATGGAGCTCTTACTTCAGCAAGACACCATCCAGAGAGCACAATAATATCTTTGTTTCTTACTTTTTTTAAAAATGTGTTAATTAGTCTAGTTTTGCCTGTTCCCGCTTCTCCCGAAACTAAAATTGTTGTCCCTTTTCCTTCTGTAGCATGTTTCAAATAGTGATTTAACTGAGCAAGTTCCTTTTCTCTCCCGACAAGTATTGGTTCTGATAGGATTTTAGAACTCAATGGATCACATCTTCTTAGGCACTTAGATAGATTTCTGGGTTTTCCACTTTTTTTAGCTTTTAAAGCAATTATTGTGATAAAATATTTATTCTGATGTGGACATAAAAGGTTGACTGCAGCATATGAATCTGAGTTGTTATTTTCTGCAGGACATTAAAAATGCAACAAAAAACAGATGAGCAAACCTCTGTTCGGAAACTTTTTATTCCTTCTTTAATGGTGGTATATTTTTCATTGTTCATAGTTGATTCTATTTCAGGTACATTCTTGCTAGATGTTACGGAGACTTTCTTTGCCTCTCGAGAACCCCTCTACATCGCGATAACAAGTCAATTATCCACCACTTCAAGTATCGCTTCAGCAGTATTCGCTTTGTTTCTTGCAATGATGACCGTCAGGTTCAACCACAAGAAACTACTAGTTCTTGGTACTCTATGTGTTCCAATAGGAGCGTTAGGGTGTTATCTCGCTCCAAACTACGTTTTTTTGCAACTCTTCTTTGTTCTAGAAGGAATTGGTTCACTGATTGTGACAACAATGGCAATTGTATTAGTTGCAGATATATTACCGATGAATAAAAGACCACAAGCTACTGGATGGATAATGTCAGGTCCAACTATAGCAGCGATGATAGGATCCATTATTGTAAGTTCTTTTTTCTCTGGTGGAGATTGGCGCTCATTTCTTCTATGGTACGCACTGCCAATCACATTGATATCTATTGTTGCAGCTTGTTTTGGTATTCCCTCTTCAAAAGAGAAAATAGCAGATATTGTTGAAAAAGGAGCGTATTTAAGAAGTTTTAAACAGGTTCTTCTTAACAAGTCAGCTGCTACTTGTTTATTCGGTAGCCTCATCAGATATTCTAGTTTGTTTTGGGGGTTATATTTTACAACTTTTTTAAGAATAGAGTTTAACTTGGATTTAGGTTCAGCTGTTTTATTAACTGGGTTACCTATGGCAGTAATCATTACTCTTGGTCATATCATAGGAGGTTACATGGCTAATTGGTATGGACGAAAAAATTTAACGGTTATAACTTTGCTAATTCATGGCGCAACTCTCCCACTAATTGGTGTGTTGCCTGATCTTTATGTTGCTTTAGCGATTTTTTACTCAGGAACTTTTATTGGTGCCTTAGCTTTTCCTGCAATGACCAATTTGTTACTTGAACAAACTCCTGAGTTCAGGGGAACAATAATTTCAATCAATTCTATTTTCTCAACCATCGGGGCAGCAATAGGAGCTGCAATCGGTGGATTATCACTAGCTATGTTTAACTACACTGGAATGTTTTTCACTTTTGCAATATTAATCATTGTTTCAGCAACAATCTTCTTCTTTGTCAAAGACCCATGTAGAAATAGAGGAAACTAACTCATTAAAAACAACACTTGTGAAAACAGTTTCCTGCCTATCCCAAGAAGATTATAGAGGAAGCTGGAGCAACTGAGACTTTTCCTGATTGGTCTGGACCATGGGACAACATCAGCTAAATCGGGTCTAAAATGTTTTTAGTCTAGAATTGTAAAACTATCCAATTGAAAATTTTAATTTCTGTTTAGTTTATGTCTAACCTAACATAAGGCGGGTTATTTTTAGCATAGCAACCTCACGTTAAACAGTAAGTTTTTGATGGTTAACTCTGGCTTGAAGCAAGGCTTAACTGGTAAATATGAAGATCAGCAACAACCCCCAAAGCTCACACCAACCCTTCAGACTGTTCTAGGTGTTTTATCTATAATAGTATATTTAGGATGGCGCTAATATTTATTACAAAAAGGTAAGCTTCAAAAGAGACCGAATCCAAAATAATTTCTGAGCGATATAATATTGGATGAATCTTGGACCAACGTTCTGGAACTTAAAGAACAAGACATCGACGTTATTCATGTAATTCACGTAGAGCATCTTACGTATTTTACCTTTGAAGGCTTGAAAAGAAGACTGAAAATTCATCCTGAAACCCTCTCTAGAATACTGGCCAGATTAACCGAAGACGAGATTCTCAAAAAAACCGATAACGGTTACTCCTTAACAACAAAAGGTAAACAATTACTAGAACAACAAAATCAGAAGTCTACCCCAGCAAGAGTACCTGTACTTCAATCATTTGTTCCTCCTGAACTTTCAGTTGACAAAATTGCCTCTGATCTAAAGGGTAAATGGTTTGGGAGTCTTCGCTGGTTAGGTTACTCGCTTTCAGAGGAGACTGTGGAATTGAAGTGGATTACAACTAATGGCGAAATTATTGTCTCTGCTGTTTTCACTGCTGGAATGCTCCAGATATATTCAAAAGCCCTCTCGGAAACTGATTTTTCCGCTCGATTAAGTGTTTCTTACCAGTTAATGGGTTACATTACAAAATTAATTTCGAAGGCAGAGAACAACTAAGCTCTCTTTTTTGATGTGATTAACTTTCGTTATTCCTCGTCAACAAATATCGCCCATGCCTTAACTAATAGTGATTACCGTGGTGTATTGTAAATGAACTCGAAAATTGCAGAAATCGAAAAGCTTCCAAGTCAGTTCTATCCTTTAAACCCGTATGAACCATCAGGTCCAGTAAGACCTCTTCCATCCCCCAAACGTCCATTTTAGGTGCTATTTTTTTGGTTAATTTTCAACCCTAAGCCCACTGGATTAACTTTTTTTCCCAGCATATCGACTAATTTTCTAAACAACCTCTGAAACTGCTAACAGAATTAGTTCTTGTCAAAAATTCTAATTTATAAAAAACCGAATTAACAAAAAAAGAGAAAAATGGGGGAAAGTTTCCCCGCGGATGCTCAGAATTATATTGCTAGCTTGGCGTTGGTTTTTGCTGTGGACGATGGCTTCATCTTTTCTAGTGTCTTTTCGAAGTCTTTCATGCTGATTTTGAGGTCTTTGAGAGTTTCTTTTGCCTTCTCCAGTGTCTTGCTTTTAGCTATGTGCTCTTTGATGACCAGCATCGACGTTGTGTTAGCTAATGCAGCTAAGTCCGCTCCAGAGTAGCCGTCTGTTTTATCTGCCAGCTCATCTATCTTCACGTCATCAGCTAACGGCTTCTTTTCCAAATGAATCTTCAGTATCTGTTTTCGGGCATCCACGTCAGGAACTGGCACCTTCAGCATTTTATCGAATCGTCCAGGACGCAACAACGCAGGGTCAACAATGTCTATCCTGTTTGTGGCTCCAATCACCACTACATCCTTCAGTTCTTCGAGTCCGTCAAGTTCTGTAAGTATCTGGCTGATAACCCGCTCCGTCACCTGCGAGCCGCCAAAACCTGAGCCTCTAACCGGAGTTATCGAATCAAGCTCATCAAAGAATATGATTGTCGGCGACGCCTGTCTTGCCTTCCTGAACACTTCTCGAATCGCTTTCTCGGATTCTCCAACCCACTTGCTCAACAATTCGGGACCTTTGATGCTGATGAAATTTGCCTCACTCTCATTAGCTACGGCTTTTGCCAGCATGGTTTTTCCTGTTCCAGGCGGACCATACAACAGCACTCCCTTGGGTGGAGAGGTGTTCATGTAAGAGAAGATTTCAGGATACTTCAGGGGCCATTCTATTGCTTCTTGCAGTTCTTCTTTGACTTCTGCTAAGCCGCCGATGTCCTCCCATTTGACGTTCGGAACCTCAATCAGTACTTCCCGCATGGCAGAGGGCTCAATCTCTCTTAGGGACTCTTCGAAATCGTTCATGTTAACGATTATCTTGTCCAGTATCTCCGCTGGCACGCTTTCGGCTTGGAAATCGATTTCAGGCAGTATTTTTCTAAGGGCATGAAGGGCAGCTTCCTTGCTTAAAGCTTCTAGGTCTGCGCCAACAAAACCGTGCGTAACGTTTGCTAGACGTTGTAAGTCTACGTCCTTGTCTAGGGGCATTCCTCTGGTGTGTATCTGCAGAATCTGGAGACGACCATCCTTGTTGGGTACCCCAATCTCGATTTCGCGATCAAACCGTCCTGGTCTACGTAGGGCAGGATCTAAAGCATTGGGTCTGTTAGTTGCTCCGATGACTACGACTTTTCCTCTGGATTTAAGGCCGTCCATGACAGCCAACATCTGGGAAACAACCCGCTTCTCTACTTCTCCTGTTACCTCTTCTCGTTTTGGCGCAATTGAATCCAACTCGTCGATGAAGATTATGCTTGGCGCATTCTCTTGAGCCTCATCAAAAATCTCCCTTAGACGACCCTCACTTTCACCATAAAACTTACTCATTATCTCTGGTCCACTTATGCTGGCGAAGTTTGCATTTGTTTCGCTGGCTACCGCCTTAGCCAACAACGTTTTTCCTGTTCCAGGAGGTCCATGAAGCAGCACACCCTTTGGCGCCTCTACACCCAGCCTTTCAAAAAGTTCCGGGTACCTAAGAGGTAACTCTATCATCTCCCTTACTTTCCTGATTTCTTCATTTAATCCTCCGATGTCTTCATAGCTTATTCGCGGAACCTCCATTGCTAATTCTTTTGCTGGCTTGTCGCTTAGCACAATTTGGGTGGATGGAGCTACGATTACTGCTGCTGCGGGTGGCTGAAATCCTGTGACCATTAAGTTTATTCTGCGTCCCATAATTCCAAGGGGTATAATGTCGCCTCTGGAGATAACACGATTTTCTAGAATCCGTTTCAGGTATTCTTCACCTCCAGTTATTCGCAGGGGCTCTGTTGGAGCGATTGTAATCTTTTTTGCCTCTTTGGCTTCTACCTTTTTTACGCCAACTTTTTCGTCTATGCCTGAACCCGCATTGTTTCTGGTGTATCCATCTATGCGGATGATTCCTTTACCGAAGTCTTCTTGGTATCCTGGCCAGTATATTGCCACGGTCTTTTTTTGTCCATGAATTTCGACAATATCTCCTGCTGATAGCCCAATTTCTTCACTAATTTTTGGGTCTATTCTGGCTATTCCACGACCCACATCACGGGATTGGGCTTCAGCAACACGAAGAGAAACTTGAGACATAACACATCACCTCATTTTTATTATATATCTACAAGTCTATAACAATTCGTTACTCATCATTCCATATAAATATTACCAATTTCCCATATTTATTAACTGCAGAAAAAATCTGAACTTCATGCATAACTAGTATTTTTTAGAATTAATTCAATATTTTATGCCGAAAAAATTATTTATGTTGAGTTGCGTGCCCACTTTTATAGTTTGTAGCCGATTTTTCTCAGGAACTCTTTTCTTTCTTTGACGTCTTTTGGGTTTTCTATTCCTTTTGTCTTGAATCCGTCGATGACACCCATGATTCCTCTACCCTGCTCTGTCTCAGTTACTACAATCTCCAGCGGATTGGCTGTTGCAGCATGGATTGTGCACACTTCAGGCACCTGCTTAATCTTGTCCAGAACATTAATTGGGTAAGCGTTTTTGAGGAAGACTATGAAGGAGTGACCGCACCCAAGCCTAATTGCCACATCTTTGGCATGGTTTTCTAGTTCTGCGTCGTTGCCTTCAGACCTGACTAGGCATGGTCCAGAAGCTTCACAGAATCCTATTCCAAATTTGATGCCTGGCACAGAATTGACTAAAGCCTCATACAGGTCTTCAACGGTTTTGATGAAATGAGCCGTACCCAAAACCAAGTTGCACTCTTCAGGCATCTCAATCTTCACTATTTCAAGTTCCACTCAAATCTACCCCAAACTACATCCTTGCCATTTTTTCCTTAATCTCGTAACAGCAGACTCCCAAACCTTGGGCTGCCACTGTTTTATTCCCATTCTATTGTTGCTGGCGGCTTATGAGTTATGTCATACACAACCCGCGTTACCTGAGTCAACTCGTTGGTTATTCTGGTCGAAATTTTTTCAAGGACGTCGAAGGGAATTCTTGCGAAACCAGCTGTCATGGCTTCCTTGCTTTCAACAATCCTGACGGCTACTGTGTAGCCGTATGCTCTGGAGTCGCCCTTCACTCCCGTGCTCTTCGTTTCCGTTAACACAGCAAAATACTGCCACAGGCTGTTTCCAAGTCCAGTTAGTTCGATTTCGTCGGTGACGATTTTGTCTGCTTTCCTTACTAGCTCAGCTTTCTCTTTTGTTACTGCGCCGATGATTCTGACTGCCAATCCTGGACCTGGGAAGGGTTGTCTGTGAACCAGTTTGTCTGGTAGTCCCATCTTTTTTGCAACTGCTCTGACTTCGTCTTTGTAAAGGTCACGTAGAGGCTCAATGATTGCCTTGAAGTCAATTTTTTCTGGCAAACCTCCTACGTTATGATGTGTCTTGATGGTGTCCGAGTGTTTCCTGAATCCTGACTCGATTCTGTCAGGGTAAATGGTGCCCTGTATCAGATAGTCAGCATCTATCTTCTCGGCTACCTCCTCAAAAACTCTGATGAATTCGCTTCCGATGATTTTCCGTTTCTTCTCGGGGTCAACAACGCCCTCAAGCCTCTTAAGAAAACGTTCCTGAGCACGAACCACAACAACGTTTACGCTCCGCTTCCCAAAAGTTTCCTCAACAAACTCTGCTTCACCAAACCGCATGAACCCATGGTCAACAAAAATCGCCAAAAGCCGCTCACCCAGAGCCTTAGCAGCCATAAACGTGGCAACACTGGAATCTATTCCTCCACTTAACCCGATTATTGCAGTCGAGTTCCCGACTGTGCTCCTGATTTCTTTGACTGCCTTGTCAACCAACGATTCGGGGCTCCAGTTTGCTTCACACTTGCACACCTCAAAGATGAAGTTGCGGAGCATTTTCATGCCGTTCTCAGTGTGAACCACCTCAGGGTGCCATTGAAATCCGTATATCTGCCGTGTTTTGTGGCGGTATGCTGCGACTGGACAGCTTTCTGTGAATGCCAGCATCTCATAATCTTCGGGCAGCTCATATACGGTATCGCCATGGCTCATCCACACTTTCTCTTTTGGTCCCAATCCCTTTAGTATGCCTACAGACTTTTTGATTGTGACGTATGCTATTCCATATTCTCGTTTTGAGCCGGGCTCAACTTTTCCGTCAGAGAAGTAGGCTATCATCTGGTGCCCATAACATAGTCCAAGGATTGGAATGCCCATGTCCAAGATTTTTGGGTCAAATTTTGGGGCGCCTTCTTCGTAGACACTCCATGGTCCTCCCGACAGGATCATGCCCTTGACATTAATGGTTTTGTTCATTTCTTCAATTTCTTCTGTTGTTATGTCGCAGGGCACTATCTCAGAGTAAACGCTATGTTCTCTTATTCTTCTGGCAATAAGATTACAGTATTGTCCCCCAAAGTCCAGCACCAAAATCGCATCATACTTCATGGGCTATCCCTCTTCATGCCCTTAATGCCAACGAGAGTCATTTAAAGTCTTCTTACAGAACAAATACAAAATGTGCTATTGCTCTAAAACCCGTTGTAGCATTTCGACGGGATTATAGTATGAGTCAAAGCAGAGTTTGCAGTCAATGGGAAATCCGCGGCAACTGTCCGATGAGTCACATAATGCCCTGACGAAGGTGCGCCAATCTTCCTCGCCAGCGCTTTTGATCAAATGCCTGATGGCTCGCTTTTTCCAAGCTTTTCGGATATTGCCCAATACCATACTTGCCTTTTTTGTTGGATTCAAATATTAATACTTGTGAAACTATCTTCTAGAAAAAGTTCTAGCATTTTTTGGTTGTTTACGGTGTTTGGTAGATTCTTCCGAAATTGTTTGATACTAGTGAAAAGCTGCTTGAAGATGGTGTAGTTATGTAAATGTCGAAGGAGGGATCTATATTGCCTATACAATTATTGTTCTGTATTATTGTGTAACTGTTTCCGCTATTCAAGAATATGCCGTTTTTGCCGTTTTCAGTTAAGACTGATGACGTGACTGTTATGCCATTTGTGCTTGAAACTTCTAAACCATGCCTTGTGTTGCCCTTAGAAATTGTGTTTGAGATTGTGGTGCTGGTGGCGTTGCTCAGTTTTATTCCGTCCATATGGTTAGTGTAGAAGGAGCATCCAGTAAGTGAAATTTGGCTTGCGCTGTCGCTCTGTAAGCCGTTTCCGAAATTTGACCCTGCCCAAGCACTATTGAAGTAGTATCTGAATCCGCTGCTCAAATAGTATCCATGGCTGCCGTTTCCATCTGAGATAGTACCCATGAGATTAACGAAATGGCAATTAGAGAAAACGAATCCATATCCGCCCTCCCCATAAGAAGACACGGTCGGATTAGCGATTGCATTTATCAATGTGATTGAGTCACAGTGATCAAAGGAGTAGCCTGTGCCTGAGAGCTGATTATGTAGTACAAGAGTGTCAATTAGGAATGTGTCGATTGAGTATCCAACGAATTTGAAGCCTGTCGAAAAAGTGGTTTTGTTGCTCCATGTTTTGCAGCGGTAAATATACACTTTTTCCGTGCACTCGATGTCGTAGCTGACTTTAAATTGGTTTATTGAAAGGTCACTGAGTTTGACATCATTCATGTATTTGATGAACAGTGCTGGTTGTGTGCTTATTGCTGTTGAGTTTATGGCAATGTTTGACATGGTGAATCTGGCATTGTGGGCGTCAGAGGCTGTTCCTGTAATGTTGAAGGCACAAATGTCTGAGGTTACCCGTATCATCGATGTTTCTAATTCAGAACCAGAAATGGACACGTCATTTTTGCCAAAAACATTGACTGGTGAGTTTAGGTAATATTCTCCTGGAAGAAGCTGGCAAGTTTTTCCTTGATTGATTATGGCATTCAAAATGGCTGCTAAATCTGTTCCTGAATCTTCAATAGTTTTTGTTGCCCCGTTTTCGGCGTAGTAGTTTCCGTCGCCATCAGTGAATACAATGTAACTGAATTGGGTCAATCGAAGTTGATTATAATCAGCTAAGAATTCAGTGTAGTTCGCCTGAAGCCTGTTATATTGAGTTTGCAGGACAGAAAAATTATCCTCAAGCATGTTATGTTGAGATTGCAGAACTGAATAACTAGCCTCAAGAGCATCATGTTGAGCTTGAAGAGCTGAATTATTAGACTGAAGTATGTTGTGTTGGGACTGCAGAGCAGAATAATTCAATTCAATAATTTTATATTGAGCTTCCAAACTGGCGTAATTGGCCTCAAGCAGATAATATTGGGTTTGCAACACGGAATGATTAGCTTCAAGCATGCTTTGCTGGGGTTCCATAGAGGAAAACTGAGATTCGAGGTTGGTAAGTTGCAGTTGCAGGTCATTGCTGCTGTTTTTCACTTCGTTGAAGTTTGTTTGAAGAGCCAAGTATTGAGAAATGAGATTGTCATATTTTGTTTGAAGATTGCTTTGCTCAGTTTGCAGTTCCCTTAAGGTTGTATAGCCTAAGTAGCTGGCAATCATGGTGACAGCTAACAAACTTAGACAAACAACTGCGAGCACTCTTATGCTGACTGGCTTTTTGTCCTTTTCAGAATTAACCAGAGTGCCCATCCTTAAACCTCATTTGGTATTTTAATGCCATTTACTTAAAAGATTGCTTATCAAATGTTGTGAGTCCATAGTGTGCACATCAAAAAATAAATTGTAACCCCAAAATTTGTTTCTCTAGCTTTTTCTCCTACTGATTCCACATAAAAATTTAATAGACTACTCGAGATTGATACTCTAAGGGAATTCGTATGGTAAAAAAAATTTTAGTTG
>Ga0272442_10009918_pt1 | contig 11805 bp, 10 predicted proteins | sample SSMForm2O_FD_200262 | JGI IMG/M metagenome (GOLD analysis project Ga0272442, IMG submission 200262) | Marine sediment archaeal communities from Little Sippewissett salt marsh, Falmouth, MA, United States - SSM-Form-2O | ecosystem: Environmental > Aquatic > Marine > Wetlands > Sediment ...
GGCCGCGGACACCGTCGTCGCCAGCTCCGGGAGGGACGTGCCGACGGCCAGGACCGTCAAGCCGACTACGGTGTCGCTCACTCCGAGGACCGCCGCGATCTCGACGGAGGCATCGACGACCAGCTCAGCTCCGATGGGCAGGAAGACCGCTCCCGCTGCGATGAAGAGCAGGATCACCCACACGTTCGTTGGGAGCCCGAGCACCCACTCGAGCGGGGCCTTGAGCTCCGAATCCCGGAACGCCCGAGCGGCTTCGCCAGCCGTGAGGGCGTTCACCACGACCAGGCCCCCCAGCATGATGGCGCCATCCAGAAGGCCCAGGGCCCCGTTCCAGCACAGGACGACGAGGAGCACGCTGGTGGCGACCATGAACAGGGTGTCCCTGCGTACCGAGTGCTCTCCGTAGGTCAGCGGGAAGACGACGGCGGCCGCCCCGGCGACCAGCAGCACGTTGGCGATGTTGCTGCCGACCACGTTGCCCAGGACCAGTCCCGGATAGCCCGTCAGGGTGGCCTGCACCACGACCACCAGCTCCGGGAGTGACGTCCCGAAGGCCACGACCGTGAGAGCGATGATCATGGGAGGCACGTGGAACTTCCGGGCGAGGGCCACCGCCCCGCGCACCAGCAGGTCTCCTCCGAACAGCAGGTAGATGAGCCCGCTGAAGAGCTGGAGGAAGAGGAGGACGTCCATCAGGCGTCCTGCGGACCCTCTATCTCACGCGCGATCGCGTACAGCAGGCCGCTCTCCGGCTCCGGGTAGGAGGTCCAGTGCAGCCACTTCCACGACCCGTCCGCACACCGGAACCGGTTGACGAACGAGATGGTGGGAATGCCCTCGGCCAACTTGTCGATCTCGTCCTGAGTGGCCCTCACATCATCGGGGTGGACGAGCTCCAGGAACGGGTGCCCGAGCAGCTTCCCGCGGTCCCACCCAAGCGCCTTTTCGAAGGCGGGGTTGGTGCGCTTGAAGTACCCGTCGGTTCCGGCGATGCAGAGCAGATTGATGGAGACCTCGAAGAACTTCTGAAACTCGTGCAGTTCGGTGACGCGCTCCTGGAGCTCGTCGGCCATCTGGTTGAGCGTGCGCGCCAGGAGTCCGATCTCGTCTTCCCTCTTCACGGTCGCCCGCGCGCTCATGTCGCCCTCGCCGATCTGTCTGGCAACCTCGGCGAGGCTGTGGATCGGCATCGCGAAGCGGAAGCCCAGGATGACCGCCACGAAGATGCCGAAGCCGGCGAGGGTCAGAGCGACCGAGACCATCTCCTCGCGGAACCGGTAGACCGCGTCCCGCTTCTCGGCCTCGTCGAATTTCACCACGAGGCCCCAGCCGGTCTTGGAGATGTAGCGGGTGGCCGCCCAGACTGTCTTGCCCCGATAGTCGACAAGACCTTCCTGGAACAGGCCCTCTTCCCCCTCGACAGCGAGTCTCGCGGGATCCCTCTCACCCACCAGCAGGACGTCTCCCAGCACCTCGGGCCCGCTGGCCCGGACCGGGTGGAGAGTGCGGGCGCCTTCCGGATCCGGCATCACGATCATCAACTCGCCGGTGTCCCCAAGTCCCGCAGAATCGGCAGTCAGGTCGACGAGCCGCCGTCCGTTCAGGAGGACGAACAGGAATCCCTCCCGCTCGCCGTCGATCGTGAGTCGCGTGCCGTACGCCACCCTCGGGAAGCCGTCCGGCGTGAAGGAGACGCCGAGGAACCGAACGCGGTCCGTGGATTCCGCCCTCGACATGGGATACAGGACGGCCAGGATGGAGTCCGCGTTGCCTCCCGACTGAGCCACCAGGCGGCCATCGCGGCCGTAGGTGGCCAGGGCGGCTATGGTCTGAACGGAGCCCGCGGCGTCGTCGAGGATCCGCTTGATGCTCGTGCGGGCATCGGGATCGCTGGAGGCGTTGAACTCGCGCAGATTGATGCGCAGTTGTGTCCGGCTGGCCACCAGCTGGACCCGCTCCTCCCAACCATTGACAATGTTCTCGACCGCGTCGGTGCTCGACTCCGCCAGGCCTTCCAACTGCTCCGCCGCAGCATCGTCGATCATCTCTCCCGCGGTCCGGTACATGAAGGCGCCGAACGCCAGCATGCTGCCGAGCGTAACCGCGACGAGGGCGAAGACGAGTTTCGTGCGAATATCCACAGACCGGACGATAGGCGATTTGCGGCGGTCTGCCAACCTGCGGGGCGTGCGGGGGGCCGGTCAGCGGATGGCGTACCCGGAGATGTGGGGACGGAAAGGAGTGTTCCCGGAGCCGTCGAAGTGGTCGAGATTGAGTTCGGCGAAGCCCGCGTCCTCGATCGTGCGCGCCGTGTCGCGGTTCAGGTGGCAGCCCTCTCCCAGCCAGTGCCAGGGACTGCGGATCGCCTCCTGGACCTTGCGAAGGCGCGTGTCCGGCTCCGCGGCGACGTGCTCGAGAAATGCGAATCGGCCGCCGGGCCTGAGGACGCGGTGGACCTCGGACAGCACCTGCTCCGGATCGCGGACGCTGCACAGGACCAGGGTCGAGACCACGAGGTCGGCGCTCTCGGACTCCACTTCCATCCCCTCGGCGCCGGCATGCCGGAGGTCGATCTCGACGCCGTGCTCGGCCGCCTTCGCGTACATGCGCTTCAGCATCATCGGATTCGGTTCGACGGCGATGACCTTCGTTCCACGCGGGTAGTAGCGGAAGTTCGCGCCCGAGCCGGGGCCCAGCTCGACGATCACCGGCGGCAGCTCGCCGAAGATGCGCTGCTTCCGCTTCCCGTACTCGCGGTGCATCGGTTCCTCGGCTACCGCGAGGAACCACGAATTGAGGCGGCCGCGGACGGGGTGGGGTTTGTGGCTCATGGGTGGATTATGGGAGGAAGCGGGAGCGGAGACCAGTTGGGTACCGGTGGCGATCCGGTGGGCAGATGCCGACCTTGTCGAGATGGCTTCCAGGAAGAAGAGAAAGAAGGCCGGTAAAGGTCCCCCGGCCCAGCCCGAGCTCACGGGCGTCGCGCTCCTGCTGGTGGAGTCACCCGTGGAGAAGCTCGATCTTCACGGAATGAACGCCCGGCAGGCCGAGACGCGCGTACAGTTCTTCTTTCAGCGCCACGCCGCATCATCGCCAGGACGGGTCGTCCATGTCATCACCGGGAAGGGGACCCGCTCGCAGGGCGCGGCGGTCCTGCCGGGGCTCGTGCGCGAGATGCTCCAGGACGACCTGAGCCAGATCGTGGCCGAGTGGGCGGGGCTTCACGGCGGGGGCGGGTTCGCGGTGCGGATCGCGGGGGGCTGAGGGGGGGCTCGTGCGCGGGGCGGGGGACGTTTCCCCGCCCCAACGTCATCAAGGTCTTAACATCCCCTCAAAAACGTTTCATATGAAACGTCCGATCCACTGGGCAAGAGGGATTGTGACAGTTCGCCGCGCCCACCAACGGGGCGCCACCGGGGTCCGCACGCGCGAACCAGAAACCTGCTAACGTGACCACCACGGACTCTCCTTTGCAGCATCGACGATCCTCTCCATGCTCTGAATGTACTCGGAGCACTCAACACACCCTCAACGCCTCACCCGACGCCCTATGCCAAATCAGCCGGGCGGCCCCCACCGTTGACAACCCCCTGACCCTTTGGCGTTACTGGTCTCGGCGACCGTGCCGGGCGAGGCCGGCCGCCAGACCGAGCGCGGCCTCCGACACGGCCCTTACAGACAAACGCAAGCCCTGAACACGATCGCGGAGAGGCTCACCCTTGCTCTTCAACTCGCTGACGTTCGTCGCGTTCTTCGCGGTGGTGCTGGCGCTTCACAACGCGCCGCTCCCGTGGAAGGTCAAGAAGACGAACCTCCTCCTGGCCAGCTATCTGTTCTACGCGGCCTGGAACCCCCCGTTCGTGATCCTGCTGTGGCTCTCGACCGTCGTCGATTGGGTCGTCGCGAAGAAGATCTACGGGACGGACGAGAAAGCGCGCCGGCGCGCCTGGCTGGCCATCAGCATGGTCGTGAATCTGGGCCTGTTGGGCTACTTCAAGTACGGCGGGTTCCTGCTCGAGAACTGGCAGGCGATCATGTCGACCATCGGCGTCACCTGGACGGCCCCGGGGTGGGACATCGTGCTTCCGGTCGGGATCTCGTTCTACACGTTCCAGACGATGGCTTACTCGCTGGACGTGTACCTGAGGCGGGCAAAGCCGGCAGACTCGCTGCTCGACTTCGCCCTGTTCGTCACGTTCTTCCCGCAGCTGGTGGCAGGACCGATCGTACGGCCGACGCAACTCATCCCGCAGTTTCAGAAGCCGGTCAAGGCCACGCGCGACCAGCTGCTGTGGGGACTCGGCCTGCTTACGCTAGGCCTGTTCCAGAAGATCGTCATTGCGGACGGCGCACTTGCTCCGGCCGCCGACGCGGTATTCGGCGCCGAGGCTGCCGTCCCGTTCAGCGACGCCTGGCTCGGCACCCTGGCGTTCGCCGGACAGATCTTCTCGGACTTCGCGGGCTACTCGACGGCGGCGATCGGGATCGCCCTTTGTCTCGGGTTCTCCCTCCCGGACAACTTCCGATTCCCTTATGCGGCGATCGGGTTCTCGGACTTCTGGCGCCGCTGGCACATCTCGCTCTCGACGTGGCTGCGCGACTACCTTTACATCCCGCTCGGCGGCAACCGGAAGGGATGGCACCGCACCCAGATCAACCTGATGGTCACCATGCTGCTGGGAGGCCTGTGGCATGGCGCGGCGTGGACGTTCGTGGTGTGGGGCGGCCTGCACGGGCTCTACCTTGGGGTCGAGCGGTTCATCAGCGGGCGCTGGGGACACGCGAAGGTCGCCTCCACGGCCGGGTTCCGCTTCTTCCTCGCCCTCCTCACGTACTTCCTCGTCAACATCACGTGGGTGTTCTTCCGCGCACAGGGCTTCGGGCAGGCGTGGACCATGACCCGGACGATGCTCGGCTTCGGCGTCGAGGGCAGCGTGCTGGTCCTCTCGACCTATCTCGTAGTCACGGTGATTGCGATCACCGTAGGGATGCTGGCCGTCCACTGGTACATGCGGAGCCGCCGTCTCGAAGAAGTCGTGGCCAGGGCCCCGTGGTGGCTGACGGGCTTCGTGTGGGCCGGAATGCTCTTCCTCATCGTGATTACTCAAGGATCTGGTGATGCCTTCATCTACTTCCAGTTCTGAGTCCGAGCCGGTCTTCCACCGGCGGATTCCGGAGATCAGCTGGCCGCGGGTTGCGGTCCTTTCGGCAGTCCTGGCCGTGGCCGGTGTGGGCGTCTGGGAAGCGTACTGGCGCGGCCCTCAGCAATACGAGCCCTCGTACCGCAACAGCGACGGACAGTGGGCCGAGGCTCGGCGCCGGGTCGATCGCAGTGAGCCCAATGCCACGGTGTTCATCGGATCGTCGCGCACCCAGTTCGATATCGACCTGGACGTGTGGCAGGAGCTGACGGGCGTTCACGGCATCCAGCTCGCGCTGGAAGGATCGAACGCGATACCGATCCTGACGCACATCGCCGAGGACGAGGATTTCACGGGCCTTCTGGTAGTGGGAATCACCCCGCCGCTGGTATTCCTCCCGGGTATCGGACTCCGGGCGGATGCCGTGCAGCACTACTACGATGAAACGCCGTCGCAGTGGCTCGGGAACAAGCTGTCGTATCCCCTGGAGACGAGGCTCGCGTTCTACTCGTGGGACACGAAGCTCTTCACCGTACTGGCTCGCCAGACCTGGTGGCCGGAGCGACCGGGCCTCCCATGGCAGCAGAAGGAAGTACGCAAGATCGAGAATATGCGTAGGGACCGACAGGCAAACCTGTGGAACCGGGTCGAGGACGACCCGGGGTTCAACGCGATCGTCACCGGTACCTGGCAGGACATCCTCGAGAATCTTCCGCCGCCCCCTCCGCCCGAAGTGGCGCAGGCCGCGTTCGAGGCGCTGCTCGAGCAGGTGGCGGTCGATGTCGCGAAGATCCGGGCGCGGGGCGGAGAGGTCGTGTTCATAAGGCCTCCTTCCAGCGACTGGTTCCGCGAGTTCGAGCGGCAGGCGGCACCGCGCGAGATGGTGTGGGAGTCGATCGTGGGCACGGCGGACGCCGTGGGCGTACACTTCGAGGACTACCCGGAACTGTCGGACGTGCGCACGCCCGAGTGGTCGCACCTCAGCTCGCGCGACAAAGCGCGGTGGACTCGAGCCCTGGTCGGTATCTTGAGGCAGCGGATGACGGAACGCGGTATCCAACGACCGGAGATGGGAACGTGAGCCTGCTCGTAGCCGTCGACTTCTCGGCCGTGGCCGACGACCAGCTGGAGATCGTGGGCCGGCTGGCCCGGCCCAATCGTGAGATCTACCTGCTGCACGTCGCCGAGCCCGACCCGTCGTTCGTGGGCTACGAGGCGGGCCCGGACGAGGTGCGCCACGACGTGGCGGTCGAGTTCAAGCGCGAGCACGACGAGCTGCATGGCTTCGCCGATCGCCTGCGCGAGCAGGGCCACGAGGTGACCGCGCTCATGGTCCAGGGTCCCACGATCCAGACGATCCTCGAACAGGCCGAAAAGCTCGACGCCGAGGTCATCGTCGTAGGCTCACACGGCCGCGGAAAGCTGTTCGACATGGTCGTGGGCAGCGTGTCGGCGGGCGTGATCCGCAAGGCCAAGGTGCCGGTGCTGGTGGTACCTACGCGCTAGGGGAAGCCGCCCTAGAACCCGCCATCCAGCAGCGAGGCCGTGGCCGCCGCCGACGCGGCCACGTAGGCCACGATCAGCGCCACGATGAGGATTCCTCCCATGAGCAGGCCGGTCTTCGCCGTATCGGTCTTCTGTACCTGCAGGTACTCGACGTCGTCCACCGACACCGCGTACCGGTCTCCCGACCCGGTCCGACCCACCAGGCTGTCCCCCACGGTCTGAACATCATACAGGTCGAAGGGCGCCCGGTTGGCCACCTTCACCCGCACGTGATCTCCCTCGTGCTCCATGGCCACCCCGGGGAGGGGGTCCGTACTAGTGGCCCAGGTGGAGCAACCGACCAGGATCACGGGAATCACGAGCACCTGCATCCATCGAGGACACATGAGCTGCTCCTTGCATGCCCGCTGAGCGATCAGTGTGGGCTGTCAGGGATACACGGCCGATCTGGCCGCCACGCCAGTATGTACAGATCGGGACCCGGCGGGAAGAGGGCGCGTGGTCGTCGCGCCCGGTGCGGCTCTGCCTGATGCTTCTGAAAACCGTCGAGGGCTGAGCGGATCAGCTCCGCCCCGACAGAAGAAGTCCGAGCAGCGGCCCGAGGTTCCCGCCGTCCGCAGCCCGCAAGGAGCTGATGTAAGCCTTGCGAGCTTCGCCTGCCGAACCGAGTTGATCTCCCTGCCAGAGGATCGGACGGCGGCCGTTCTGCTGCATCAGGAGATCACACCACAGACGGGCATGACGACCGTTGCCATCCGGAAAGGGGTGGATGCGGACGAGCCGATGGTGGAGACGAACCGCGGCCTCGTCGACCGTGAATACCCCTTCGCGAATCCAGTAGGCTCCGTCATCCACCAGCTTCCAAATCTCTTCGGGAATGGAAGGCCATTCCACCCCGATGTTCTTGTCGGAACGGCGGTACGTACCCGCCCAGCCCCAGGTGCGATCGAACATCCGGCGGTGCAACTCGCGGATCGTCGCTTCATCCAGGGCGGCGGCTCGGGTGCGCTGGGTCCATTGCGCGGCCGCGAGGATATTCTCCTGCTCCCAGAGGTTGAGCTGCCCACGCGTCCGCAGGTGGCCGGGTATCAGGTCGGCTGCCTCTTCCCGGTCGAGGGGCGTCATGCCGGGGAACGGATCATCGTTCAACGCCGTCAATCATCCCAGAAGTTCCTGGGACGATCGCGAAGCAGGCTGCCCGTAAGCTCATCGATCTGGACTTGTCTCTCCTCCTCGGACACTCCCTGATTCTCCAGCTCCATCGAAGCGGAGACCCTGTTCACCATTGCAGCGGCGAGCTGTGTCGCGCGCTGTTCGAGCATTCCCCGAATCGACTCACGCGGTACGAGGGCGTACACGAGTTCGCAGTCCAGACCCTCGGCAAGTGACTGGAGCGAGTCAATCTGGATCTTGCCCCTGGCCTCGTTCCGTTCCGCAGACTGCGCCGCCGTCGTGGACACACCCATACGGGCGGCAAGCTGTCTCTGGGACATCCCCAGGGCTTTCCGAATCGCTCTTGCCCACCCTTCCCTCGGCGGCCGCAGAAGACGCAGGGATCGAAACGAACCGAGTGCCTCGTCCAACTGGCGCACCCTCAGTTCTTGAAACTGATCTGTCATCGGAATCTCACTCCGTTCAGGTTTCGACCGGCGATCCATCCAGCATACGAACACTACCTACCTATTGCAATAGGCGTACCAGTGCTATAAATACCTATTGTGATAGGCCATTTACTAGACAGGATCAGGTACTGTGGTAGGTAGATTGGAACGCGACCGAACCTTCCACCAACACGAAAGCCCGGCCTTTCGACCGGGCTTCCGCTGTCCTGTCCGTCAATTGTAGTCGGCGGATCGGGCCCGAAGGCCACCCTCCGCCGTTCCGGGACAGGACCCCGGATGACCCCGCGTCATCCGGTATAAGCCTCGAGCCTCCGTCGCGACGCCGGCGGAATTCGGGGTCCACACCGTGCCGGACGGAGGCTCTATCCGCTCACGTACGGAGCGGTTTTCGTTTACTCTGCTGGCGAGCCGTCAGCCGCACTCGCTGTAACCACAGGCGTGGCACTTCACGCATCCCTCGGCGAACTCCAATCCTGACCCGCAATCGGGGCAGGTGCCGATGAACGTGAGCGCCGCCTGTTCCTCGAACCGGTGGATCTGCGGCTTCTGTGCCGTCTGCGTTCCGCCGTTCGTGGCCTTGGCCGCGCCGGGATCCTGGATCGGAAGCGATGTCTGAATGCCTTCCTTTTCCTCCAGGTACTTCTCGATCACCTGCGCGATCGCGTCGGGGCTCGAGAGCACCTTGTTGGGTCCGAACCCGACGGCCCGATCAGAGGAGATCCCGCGCAGCTGCTTGTGGACCGCCCTGAGCGAGATGCCGCTGCGCAGCGCGAGGCTGATCAACCGGCCGATCGCCTCGGCATCGGCCATCGCGGGTCCGCCCGCCTTGCCGAGCGCCACGAAGGCCTCGAACGCGCGACCTTCCTCGTCCTCGTTGATGGTGACGTACATGTCACCGAGCGGTGAGTCGATCTTGCGGGTCACGCCGCGAAGCATGTGCGGGCGAGAGCGAACGGCCGGCTGCTTCATCATGCCGCCCTCGAGCAACGCGATCTGGCCTTCCCGCCCCTCGAGTCGTTCCTCGAGTTCCGCGATCCTGCCCAGCGCCCCGATCAGTTCCTGTGCGAGCTCGGTGTCCCCGATCTTCTCGAGGCCCTCGCCGTTCGCCGCTGCGACGACTTCCTTGGCCGTCTTGCCGGTCGATAGCACCTGCGCGTCACGCGAGCCATCGCGGTAGACCGTGACGCCCTTGCAACGCAGCTGGTAGGCGAGCTCGAAGATCTCCCGGACGTCGGACTCGGTCGCATCGTTCGGGAAGTTGCAGGTCTTGGAGATCGCCGAATCCGTGTTGGCCTGGAAGGCGGCCTGCATGCGGATGTGCTGCTCCGGCGTCACATCGTGCGCCGTGACGAACACGTTCTGGACTTCCTGCGGCACCTCGTCGAAGTGGATGTGGCCCTCGTCGGCGATGCGGCGCATCAGGTCCTCGGAATACCAGCCCCCCTCCTCGGCCATGCGGACGAACTCGGGGTTCACGTCCGGCATCAGAACGCCGGCCTGGTTCCGCATGAACGCGACGGCGAACAGGGGCTCGATCCCGCTCGCGCAGCCGGCGATGATCGAGATCGTTCCGGTCGGCGCCACGGTCGTGAGGTTGCAGTTCCGCAGGCGGCGCATCGGACGCACGCGCATCCCGCGCTCGTCCCGGGCCGCCTTCTCGTCCGATCCCCAGATCGACCTCTCCCACTGCGGGAAGACGCCGCGCTCGCTGGCCAGCCGCTCCGACTCGACCTTCGACTCCTCGTCGATGAAACGCATCAGCTCTTTGCCGAGCTCGATCGAGCGGGGGGAGCCGTAGGGCTCGCCCAGCCGTACCAGCATGTCGGCCCAACCCATGATCCCGAGGCCGATTCGGCGGATGTTCTTCGAGAGGTCGTCGATCGCCGGCAGGGGGTACTGGTTGGCGTCGATCACGTTGTCGAGGAAATGCGTCGACTTGTGGACGGCGCTTCGCAGCCCATCCCAGTTGATCCGTCCTTCTTCGACGAAGGCGCCGACGTTGACCGAGCCCAGGTTGCACACGTCGTACGGCAGCAGGGGCTGCTCACCGCACGGGTTCGTGGCTTCATAGGAGCCCATGTGCGGCACCGGGTTGTAACGGTTGGCCTCGTCGATGAAGAACACGCCCGGCTCACCGTTCCGCCACGCCCCGTACACGATCTTGTCGAACACTTCGCGCGCGTCGAGCTGCGCCACCGGCTCGCCGCTGCGCGGGTTCTTGAGGTCGTACGCCGCGCCGCGGGCCAGCGCCGCCATGAACTCCTCCGTGATGGCCACGGAGATGTTGAAGTTCGTGATCTTGTTCTTGTCTTCCTTGCAGTCGATGAACCCGAGGATGTCGGGATGGTCGACCCGCAGGATCCCCATGTTGGCGCCACGCCGGGTGCCGCCCTGCTTCACGGCTTCGGTCGAGGCGTCGTATACCTCCATGAAGCTCACGGGGCCACTCGCGACGCCCATCGAGGACTTCACCACGTCGCCGGAGGGCCGCAGGCGGCTGAACCCGAAGCCCGTGCCACCGCCCGACTGATGGATCAGGGCCATGTCGCGGAGGGTCTCGTAGATCCCGTTCAACGAGTCCGGGACCGGAAGGACGAAGCACGCGCTCAACTGTCCGAGGGGACGTCCGGCGTTCATCAGCGTGGGGCTGTTCGGCTCGAACTCGCCGACCGCCATCATCTCGTAGAACTCGCGCGCCGTTTCCATCACGTGCGAGGGAGAGGCTCCGTACTCTGCATCCACAGAAGCGATGACCCGGGCCACCCGCCAGAACATGTCAGTGGGAGTCTCGATCGGCTCGAGCTCCTCGTTCTTCTTCAGGTAGCGCTTGGACAGGACCGTGCGGGCGTTGTCGGTCAGCCGGGGCTCTGGCAAGTCCGCCGGCGGAGTCTCGAGATCCACGGTCTGAATCTCCACGTCATGGTCTGAACGGATCGCGGTGTCCGGTCGGTGCATCAGGGCGCCTCTTGTCTTGTCTCGGGTTCCGGACGTCTGTTCGTCATCTTTTATCTTCTATCCTGGCCCGCTCGGCCAGGGCATCTATTCCGGCATTTCGTCCCGCTCGTCGCCTCTGATTAGGGGCGACGATTCCCCCGAGGGTGACGAACACCCCAAAGACACCACATCCATTGATGTTGAGTCGTTTTCGCGGACCGGGCGGGACAAGCTCGGTCTTCACTGAGCGGCGAAGACGCCGTTCGCACACCCCCAATATGTTGGGGTGGACCAAGAATAGAAACCCTACATGTAGTGGTCAAGGGCTGTGATTGTAACAGCGACTGAATTCCAGATGGATGGCGGACTTATGCGGCTTCCGGGTTAGTGCCCGTGTCGTCTCGCCGGTAAGCTCATGCAGACCCGACCCAGCGGCCCGACCGATGCCCTTCCTTGAGCTCCCGGTAGTGCTCCACGGTCAGCCGTGCGCGGCGGCGAAGCTCGTCGTCCACGGAACGAACCACACGCCCGGGCACTCCGACCACGAGGCTGTTGGGCGGCACGCGCACACCCTCACGCACCACGGCGCCGGCGCCGATCAC
>Ga0272442_10009920_pt1 | contig 11802 bp, 6 predicted proteins | sample SSMForm2O_FD_200262 | JGI IMG/M metagenome (GOLD analysis project Ga0272442, IMG submission 200262) | Marine sediment archaeal communities from Little Sippewissett salt marsh, Falmouth, MA, United States - SSM-Form-2O | ecosystem: Environmental > Aquatic > Marine > Wetlands > Sediment ...
GGTCATGTCGCGGCGGGAACGGAGGAAGGCGATGGCGGTCAGGACGTCTTGGACGCGGTAGCCGGTGTCGGTCGGCTGGAAGGTGTCCATGTAGTTGCCCTGGCGTCGGCGCTTGGTCCGTTGATCGGGGGCGTTGTGTTCGCCGGTGAGGAAGGCGTCGATGGAGAGGACGGCTTTGCCTTGGGCCATGAGTCCGGTGGTCAGTGGGCCGGGCCCGCCGGCTTCTCGGTTGGCCAAGGCCGCCTTGCCTTCGCCATGGACGAGGAGCACGGCGTCTTGGGGCGTTGGCGTGGTGGCGCGGTAGAGGAGGGCGGGTATGGCGTCGCCGACGCAGGGGCGCCCGATGATCCAACGTTCGACGACGTAGCCTTCGCGCTCCTCCATCGAGCGGCGTTCGGGGGCCAAGTCATTTGCCTCGGGGATGGTGGTTCCGAGCACATCGGCAAGAACCGTACCGAATTGTTTGCGGAATGCGGGGACTTCTTGGGTGGTCTTGGGCAATACCGCGTTCCATTTGTCCCGATTCGACGCGATGACGCGCTCGATCACCTGTTCTTTCGTGGGATAGTCTTGAGGGGCTTGCTTGTCGGGGAAGAGGCGGAGCTGTGCTTCGGCCTCGAGTTGGTAGGCCGGTTCGGTGAAATCGGCCATATCGTCGCGGTGGAGAACCCACTTGCCGAAGAATCGGTACATGGCCTCGCGGCTGGCTTGGTTGTAGTTGTGGCCAGCATCGACGTGGACGTTTTCGATGCCGTCTTCGGCGCCGTAGAGGGCGTAGATGCTGCGGATGGCGGGGAACTCGACGCGGGGTGTTTCGCGGGTCCAGTCGCCGGTGGCGGAGACCATGAGGAGTGGACGCGGGGCGGCCAGGGCGCCGATTTCCATGTTCGAGTTGTCGAGGCGGATGAGGGGCGCGTTCTCGCAGAGGCAGCCGCCCTGCATGGTGGACGAGATCATGTTGACGGGTGCGGCGACTTTGATGCGGGGGTCAATGGCGGTGAGGGCGAAGGTTTGGGTGCCGCCGCCGGAGGCCCCGGTACAGGCGATGTTCTGCGGATCGACATCGGGCAGTCCGGCGACGAAATCGACGGCGCGGATGCTGGACCAGAGTTGCATGGCGAAGGGATGGAGCCCCCAGAGCTTTTCGCGCAGGCCGCCCCAGTTGTGCTTGAACTGGAGGCTGTCGGTATAGCCGATCATGTCGTAGCTGAAGGTGACGATGCCCATGCGGGCGAGGGTGATGCAGCGGGCGGGTACCGAGCCGCGTTCGCCGTCTTCGAGGCGCCCGTTGGCCCAGTGCCCGTGGGGGCATACGACGCCGGGGAAGGGGCCTGTTCCGGTGGGCCGGTAGAGATTGCCGGTGACGAGGAAACCGGGGCGGGCCTCGAGGGAGACCTTTTCGACGGAGTAGTCATCGCGGTTGATGCGGTCGAAGACGTTGGCGTTGAGGGGGGTGCGTTCCGGCATTGGATAGAGGGCCGAGGACAGAAGAATGCGGCGCCGGAGTCTTTCTGCAAATTCTCCCCACGCTTCCTTGGAATCGAAATGGGGCATGGTGAAGACGGTGTCCGTGTGTTTGGCCACGCGAGCGCGGCGGTCCTCGACGGCGACGGGCTCGGCTTGGACGCGCCTATCGCCCAGCACCTTTTTCGGGTGGAATTCCGATTGGGTGCTCAGCGCGATGGTAGCGATGCCGGCACCCAGCTTGATGGCAAGGGGGCCGGGTTCGAGCGCGACTTCCGGGCCGCGGAGCCACACGTAGCGCTTGTTCTTCTCCGCTTTTCGCTTGTCCAGTTCTATCCTTTTACCCTCTATCTCGGCCCAGGTGCTCTTTTCGGCCGGAGCCCATGCCCACAGGCGGTAAGCGCCGCCGTCGGTTACGGTGATTTTGTCCTGGGCCGTTTGCCAGGTGTCGGCCCAAAGGGTGGCGCCCTGCCCTGCGGACAAGACCAACGTTGAAATCGCTATTGCCAGCATGCCGGTCTCCTTCGTAGCTTTCTAAGGCCGCCTGCCGCGCGCAGGCGGGTTTATGCGAGGGCAATCCGTTTGCCCGTTTTGTCCGATTTGTAGGCGGCCAAGGCCACCTCGAGCGCATGGCGCCCCGTCTTGCCGGTCATGGTCAGCCGCTCTTTGCCCATGACGACATCCATCCAGTGGGCGATTTCGACCTCCCACCCACCGCGCGCAGGCGTTTCATCAACTGTGGTCCAGGTGGAGGAACTGTCGGCACCGGCGGAGGCTTTGCCGCGGCACAGGGACAATCCTTTGATGTAGTCGCAGATGAGCGAACCTTCGGTACCGTAGATCTCGAAGCCGGTAAAGCCCGGCTTGCTGGTCCACCCGACCTCGATGTATCCCAGGGCCCCGTTCTTGAAATCGAGCAGTAGGACGGCGTTGTCATCGACCGCGATCTTCTTGATGAGTGTAGCGCAGCGTGCGCTGACGGCGGTCACCGGCCCGAGCAACCACAGGCATTGGTCGATGGCGTGGATGCCCATGTCGAGCATGGCGCCGCCTGCGGCCAAGTCTTTTTGGTAGAACCAGCTTCCCTTGGCCCAGCCGGGATAGGGCCCGCCATGGGCAAAGCGGACCCGGATCATGAAGGGTTTTCCGATCACGCCCTGTTGAAGCATTTCCTTGCAGTGCCTGGGGCCGCTGCAGAGGCGCTGGGTGAAGCCGATCATGAGCTTTTTGCGGGCCTTCCTTGCCGCGTCGATCATGCGGTCGGCTTCTTTCAAAGTCACGGCCATGGGTTTCTCGCAGAGAACGTGGCAGCCGGCCTCGAGGGCGGCGACGGTGTGGGCGGCATGAAACTTGTTGGGCGAGCAAACGCTGACTACGTCGAGCTGTTCCTCGCGGAGCATCCTTTTGAAGTCGATGTGCCCGTGTAGGCCGGGGAACAACGTGGCGAGTTCCTGGTGCCGGGCGGGCTCGGGGTCAGCAAATGCGGCCAGAACTACCTGGGGATGCTTGGCGTATCCTGGCAAGTGGCAGGCCTGGGCAATGGCGCCCGCACCAATGACGCCGGCCCGGTATTTTCGTTTGGCTTTCACGCCCAACTCCTTGCGCGTTGATTCCTCGGCCCGGCCAACACGGCGGGCCGTTGGGGATCGCGATGCGCATCAGCATACCCCGTCGGCCGGCTGAAAGAAAAGAAGGTTCGCCTCGGAATAGGGGGTGGTATAATAAAGCGATCTTGTGTGGGAACTTCTACAAGCAGTGGGGGTTCTACTCCATATGCCACGATCGATCATAGCGGCGTTGGTTGCTTTATCCGTTGGTTTGGCCATCGGCGTGGTGGTGATGCATGGCCGCTTGGCGCCGCAGGTCAAGGCCATGGCGGCCGAGCGTGATGCGTTGCAGCACGAGTTGGATGCGCTGAAGAAGAAGGCGGAGCCGGCCTTCGCGCGCTTGGCGCGCTTGGAGCAGGACTACCAGGCGCAAGACACGAAGATCGCGGAGTTGTACGAGGCGCTGGACTCTGCGGAGACCAGGACGATAACGCAGGAGGCGGCACCCGAGAGGGGGCCACAGGCGGACCAGGCTGCCGCGCTGGCACCGGAATTCGATCGGGCTGAGCAGGGGACTACACCCGAGGAGCAGGCGGCGTTTCGTGAACAGCGGCGCGAGTTTGCCGTGCAGATGCGGGATAACATCCGGGGGTACCTAGCGGGGCAAATCGAAGCCACGACCGATCCCGAAACCCAGGAACGGCTTCAGGCCTTCTCGGAGTATACGGATTATCTTTTCGATCTGCGGCAGCAGCTTCACGAAGCGGAAAGCGACGAAGAACGGGAAACCCTGTGGGACCAGATGCGGCAGGCGGGCATGGAAGCGCGCGACCTGGCCCGCGAGCAACAGGACTATGCCCTGCGGCAACTGGCGCAGAGCCAAGGCATTGAAGACTTGGCCAAACAGGAAGCCTTTGTCGCCCAGTTGCGCGAGACCCTCAGAAGTCCCTTCTTCCGGATGGAGTCTATGATGGGGCGTGGCGCCGGCGGTGGCCCCGCACCGGGTCTTGGATGGGGCGGGCCGCGCCGGGGGGGCGGCGGGCGGGGTGGCCCGGGTCGCAGTGGCCGGGGCGGGCGGCGCTGAAGTTCGCGGCGGGTGTGCGCTAGGGGGCAAGCGCGGGGACTTTCAGACGCTGGCCGGCGTAGATTCGGTCCATATTGTCCAAGCCGTTGAGCCGCGCCAATTCTTGCGCCGTCGTGCCGTAGCGGGCGGCAATGCCGTGGCCGGTGTCACCCCGGCGTACTTGGTGCGTGGTGTATGCCTGTTCAGGCTCTTCGGGCTTCTCCTCGACCGCCACGGGCAAGTAGACCACGACGACGGCGCCGGGCAGCAGGGTTTCGCTCTTGAGGCTATTCCATGCCCACAGATCGGCTTGCGGGACGCCGAACCGTTCGGCAATGGAAGCGGGCGTGTCACCTTCCCTCACGGTGTGCTCCCGTCGGATCGTATTCTCCGGCTGGGGGGGCGCGGCCGGGGAGATTGCGTCCTCTTTCAGTGTCTCAGACGGGCTCTTCTGCTCCGTTTCGGTTGGGGCGGTTTCGGTCTCCTCCGCCGGCTGGGGGGTGGGTTCCTGATCTTCATCGAGCGGGAGGTAGATGGTCAGGGTTTGCCCCCATTTGATGGTTGAACCGGAGAGGTTGTTCCAGGCCGTGATATCGCTGACACGGACGCTGTGCTGGCGAGCGATGGCGACGAGGGTCTCGCCGCGCTGGATGCGGTGGGTGAACGCCTTGGTATTGGGTGGGGGCAGCACGGGCTTCGGGGCGCCTTCTTTGGGTGTAGTGTCCGGTGGCGCGGTGTCCTCTTCCGGCGGCGTTTGGGGTGGCTGATCCTTGGCGGCCTCGATGGCGGATTCTTCCTGGGGGGCTTCCGCTTCGCTCGGTTCTCCGGAAGCCACCTCTTCGGCAGGTTTCTCTTGCGGCGGGCTTTCCTCCGGCGGCTCTTCGACCGCGGGTTCGGGGGTGGCGCCGGTTTCCTCGGTACCTTCGTCCTGCAGCGGTGCTTCATCGGGAGCGGCTGGGGCCGTTTCCCCCTCAACCTGTTCTTCCATGCGGGTTTCCGGCCCGGGTGCTTCCGCGGGGGGGCGTTCCTCCGCCGGGGGTGTTTCGGGGGCCACCGTTTCGGTGTCCGGGACTTCGGGGGCGGGTGCTTCGGGGGGCACCGTTTCGCTGTTTGGGACTTCGGGTGCGGGTGCTTCGGGGGGCACCGTTTCGGTGTCCGGCACTTCGGGTGCGGGTACATCCACACGGGTTTCCCCCGGTTCCGGCAGGGATTCGGGCACAGGGACGAGGGGTACTCCCGGGAGATGGTTCAGCTTGGCTTGCCATGCCGCCAAACGCATCTTGCTCTCGTCGAGACGGTCTGCCGAGAGGAGGCCGGTGTTGGTGTTACTGAGTATGGCCGCGCACACCGCGTCCATACCTTCCGGATCCACGTTTGTGATGATGACGGCGTCGCATCCTGCTTGGAGTGCCCTGACCACCAAGGCGGCGCGCGGTTCGGCCGTGGCGCGGGGATGCGTCGAAATATCGGCCGCCACGATGACCCCCTCGAAGGACCAGGTATCCCGGAGGGCCTTGCGGACAAGGCGTGGCGACAACGAGGCGGTCTGGGTGGCACTTTCGCCGTTGATGGCCGGGACGGACACATGGCCCACGAGGATTCCGGGCAGTTTTCGGTCACAGGCTTCCACAAAGGGAACCATGGACTTTGCAACCTCGACCATGTCGGTCTTTTCGATGACGTAGCTCCCGTCTTCATGGCGCATAGCCGCACCCATGCCGGGGTAGTGTTTCACCACCGGCAAGACGCCGCCTTCGAGGAGCCCCTCGGCAAATGCGGCACCCAGGGCCGCCACGGTATCCGGATCGGCTCCAAAGCAACGCGCTTCGATGGCCGGGTCGGAGGTGCCCGGATCGAAGACATCCAGTACCGGCGCCAGGACCACGCCGATACCCCGTCCGCGGACCGCAGCGCCGCAGCGCCGGCCAGCCTCTCGGGCGGCTTCCGAATCGTTCTGCGCACCGAGTTGTTGGGCCGTAGGGCTGTTGTCCAGGCCCAGGGGGTTGGACTCGGACCGCTCGCCCTCTTCCTGGTCGAGCAGGATAAAGAACGGTGCCCCCGCGGCACCACCCAATCCGGCGGCCGCCCAGATTTGTTCGACCAAAGCGCGGGTTTGCTCGGGACTGACCAGGTTTTCCTTTCGCAGGAGTACGCCGCCTGGCCTGAACTCGTGCAGCAACGCCGCCGTAGCCGCGTCGACCGCTGTCCCGGAAAAGCCCAGGAAAAGATGCTGGGCAGGCGACAGTCCGCCGTAGTCCCTGGGCGGCTGAAGGTCCTTTCCAGGTTCGCCCGGGACGGGGCGGGCGGGTTGGGCGATCTCGGCTCCTTTCTTGCTCGACAGATCGACGCCGATGGCATCCAAGAAGGCGTAGGTCATCGTGCATCCGATACCAATACCCAAGACAAACGTCACGATAAGCGTGCTCGCCGGACTCCGTTTAGGTCGATGCCTTACGTTCACCGTTCCATCTCCGATGGTAGACCTTGGGGCTGGGAAAGGGGGCCGCCAGACGTTTCCGTATCTCTGCGGAACACTATAGCATCTGAGATGCGCCGGTGCGAAGGGCGAAGCAAGCGGCGTGAGCCCCGGTGGCAACCGGTCCGTTTTGGGATAGCGCCGGCGGTTGTGCCCGTTCCGAGAACCGTGGTAGTATGTGGCCACGCCAGATCGTGGCAGGTGGTGAGGGCTTGGCACACCAGAAGGGGCGTAAGTGGGAGAACGTGTCTCATCGCTGATTGTGCCTGTGCCGTGGGAGCGTTTTGCCGCGTGTTCCGTGGGGCGGATCCGGATTTTCGAGCCGGACGCGCGCCAGACGGACGCGGGGCGGCGTAGACCGGCCGGAGAGCTATCGTGCTTGAACGCGTAGTGCAGCTTGTAATGGGGTGGGACGCGCAGCGGGTTGCCGGGCTGCTCCTCCAGGATATGGCGCTGTGCCAGGGATGGTTCGAGTCCTTTTCGGGCAGCCCCGCGGAACAGACGCCGTATCGGACAGTGCCCGAGCGGATTGCCCTGTGGCAGTCGGAGCGGATTCCGCCGGATAACGAGACTGAGGGACGGCGGCATCAGGTCCTCCTGCGGGACCTGATGGCCCTGCTCGAGGAGGACCGGGACCAGGAACTGAACGCGGACGAGGTGGCCTTTCTGTGCGCCGCGCACGACATCGTCGCGGGTGCCGCAGACACGGCCGCGTTCGACCGAGTCCGGGATGTCCTCGATGAGCACCACCGTATCCTGCTGCAGCTACGACAGGAAGGGGGACCGGCCCCCGGACTACCCGCCTTGTCGCGGCGCATTCAGTATGTGAGCGAGGAAAACATCCTCGCGGCACCCTCGCGAACCACACGCCTGCTGGCCGGTATTGAACTGCCCTGCCGGGGTCCCGTGTTGACCTGCCCCTCTCACCTACGGATCCTGGGCGATGTTCCGGACAATTGCACGGTGGTGATCGACGCGAATGCCTACTGCTGCGTGGATGGCTACCTGCTGGGCCGGGTCCTCTCGAAGCAACACTGCGAGGTACGGGGCAACATTTCGGGGGTAGCGGTAACGCTGCACGGCGATGTGCGTGCACGCAGTATCATCAACAACGCCCAGGTGGTGGCGAAGATGGGCAGTGTCTTTACGCGTAACGCGCAGGGACCGAAGCTTATCTTCGCGGGCAAGAAAATCGAAATCGCCGAGGGCACCATGCTGGGCAAATTCGTTGCCCGCGTGATGCATGTGCGCAACGACGTGCGCGGCGGCCTGATCCAGGTCTCCGACCTCGTCGAGGCCGATCAGTTTCGCCACCTGGGAAACAATACACTGGCCATCGTGCTGCGGCGCGAACTGTCCTGCGAAGACTTTGGCGAAGTGACCGGTGCCGATCTGAACAAGCTGCTGTCGCAAGCGTACCGCCTGCGAAGGGTCGCCCACAATTTCGACGCCATGGCCGAGATCGCGGAGCACGAAGTCGAACACACCGCCCAGTCGCTGCTGATGTTCCTCTTCGGCGGCACCGAGACCCACAAGAAACTTGAGGAGGTCGTGGCCGCGCAACGCCACCTCGACTTGTTGACACGGGTGATGAGCAACCTGCGGGAGGTGCTCGAAAGCGCTCAGGATGGACTGGTCTACCGTTCCGCGGAGGGTGCGGCGTTGTCCGACAAGGAATTGCTGCGCCTGGACGGGGAAGGTCCGGTGGATCAAACGCTGGTCCGGGAACACGAGGACGCCATGAAGCTCCGGTCCCGGCTGGGCACCAAGAACCTCGATCGCGACCAGACCTCGCTGATTTTGCGGCAGGCCCAGGAGAAACTGGAACGGTTGCTGGAAGAACGACAAAAAATAACGGCGACCGTGGCCAAGAAAGAGCGGGAAATGCAGTCGCTCGTGCAGTACGAACAGATTCTAGCCGGCGCTGCCAAAAGTGCCACGAAGTTCGAATTACTGCAACGAATCCTGCCTGCACTGAAGAAACAAGCGCCCGATAGCCCTGTGGCGCAACGCCTGAAAACACGATTCGTCCTCATGGCCTTGAAGACAATTGAACGGCGAACACGCTACATCAAGGAGTGCCAGGACCAGGCCGAACAAAGCCGCAAGGACTTCCGGGCCGTCAGCGAGCGTCTCGGCAAGGATTTCCAGATTCGTGTGTTGGAGCAGCCGGAGGATGAAGACAGCGCCGCCCGGGCCACGGGCCGCTTCGAGCCCGGCGTGCGGATCTACATGGATGTCCTCATCGGGGGGGATGAGGAACGCGGCGACGACAGCGTGCTGGTGACGTCAGCCGACGCCACCGATGCGGTGAAGACGTATATCCGGGCGCATGCGGGGACGCGTTTCCATATCAAGTCCTAAGCCAGCCCCGCGCCGAGGGGCACCGCTGATTCTCCCCGGCACGCCCCAGCCGTGTGACGTTTCGGCTCGAGCGCGGTATAGTCTGTGCAGCACCATGCCGCAACGTTTAGACTCCTGGGGGGGGGAGGAACGCAGCAAGAAACGAGTTCAGGGATTCTCATGAGACGACTACTTTGTCTGGATGTGCTCCGGGGTTTCTTCATTCTGATGGTCATCCTGCTCCACGCCTTTGGCCATGTTCTGTTCTGGAACGCCCAGATCATAAGTCGTGAGGAAGTCAGCATTTGGGTATTGGTGCTTTTCGCCCCGCTGTTGCTGCTGTCGACATGGGCCCCGGTCTTTGCCCTGATCAGCGGCTTCGCCAATGCCTATGTCTTGCATGGCCTGATGGCGCGGCATGACGCCCGCTTCCGGGGGACCTCGCCCCTGAACGGCCATGTGCGGGGGATCATGCTGAACAGCCTGTGCCTTTTCGGCGTTTCGCTTATTCACGTGGGGTTGCTGCACTTCCGGCTCAACTTCAATGGCCAGGAGCATTTCACCCTGCTCACGGGGTCGCTCGAACGCGGTATTCTTGGGGGCGGCAGTCTCAATCTGCTCTTCTTCAACGATGCCATCGAGCTGATCGCGATGAGTGGCCTGGTAATCGGCTGTGTGTTGTGGCTGCTGTGGCGGAACGGCGGCTTCGAGCAGCGTCGGCGCAACTACATCGCGCTGACCGGTCTGGCGCTGGCCTGGCTGGCGCTCACGCCATTGCTGCACAAGTATCTGGACGGCTACTACTTTCAGGCGATAGACGAAGCGCGCTACAGCGTGGCCATTCCATTGAAATTCATTGTCGGCCCGGCCCATAGCACCTTTCCGAACGTGGCATTCGCCTTGATCGGCGCCGTGCTCGGGATGGCCGTGAGCGAGCGGGCGCCGATCCGGAACATCCGTCGCTTTGGCTATGGCTTCGGGGCGGCCTCGCTGGTCGCTGCGCTCGGGTTGCTCGTGGGCAGCGGTTTCTCGCTCGGTCCTGAACTCGTTGGCAGAACCTTGCCGATGCCCGTGTTCTTGGCCAACCTCGGACTCATGTTGATGTTGATAACGCTGCTGATAGACCGCATCGAGTATCGTCCGGACGCCGTTCGGGCCAAAATCGCGGCACGAACCACCTTCTTGCGGCGGTTCAGCCTGCTGGCCATGACTGTCTATACCTGCGAGAGCCTCCTGTGCGTCATCAACGTGAAATGGTACCTCCCCCTGTGGCCCGAGGCCGGGCTGGCCGTACGCTACCTGCAAGTCTTTGCCTACGCGGGGATGCAGGTGGCCCTTTGGTATGGGATCGCTCGGGTATGGGAGCAGTGGGAATTTAAATACAGCTTCGAATGGATAGTGGTGCGGATAGCGGGTTTCCTGCGCGGCCGCGTGTCCTCCCGCCTGAAGGTGCAAGAGGTGCTCTACCACCCCGTGGAACTGCAAGAAGTCAAGGAAGCGGCCTAAACGCCGCACGTGCCCGCAGTCAACGAAGCGGCACGGTTCGCCGTCCCAGGTAATCCCCCTGCCGCGTCAAGACTGTGATGGCCTCGACACCGTGCTCGTGGAGATAGATGCGGGCCTCGTCAATGCCGGCGCCCACCTCGCTCACACGGTGGCTGTCATCGCCGAAACAGAAGGGGATCCCGAGGTCTCGCGCGGCCTCGATCAGCCAGGGCGCCGGATAGGGACGGCCCAGGCCCCGGCGATAGCCCGCCGTGTTGACGTCCAGGATGCACCCCTGTTCCTGAATCGCCTGCAGGGCCGCAAAGGCCGCCGCCCGCACGGGTGCCGTAGCGACCGATGCCTCGTCCGGCGCCTGCTTGCGGATGAGATCGAGATGCCCCACAACCTCAGGCTTCAGCACCCGAACCATCTCGGCGACGCATTCGTAGTACCGAACGGCCAACGCCTCGAGTCCGCCACACGCCGCCACCGCGCGATCGAAGTCTTCCCGCCGGTAGTCAATGATGTGGCCGGCCACCCAGTGCACCGAACCGACCATGTACTCGAAAGCGTAGCGCTCCCGGTAACCGAGCATGAGCGCCGCGTAGCCCTGCTCAGGGACCACCTCCGCCTCGAAGCCCCGCAGCACCGTGATGCGGTCCGCGTACTGCTGCGCCAAGCGCGCCAGCGTTTCGGCATACTCGGCAAAAAGGCGGTCCAGGGTTGCTACGTCCCAGCCCAGCGCCAGCTCTTCCTGGTAGAGCCGGTGCGGCTCGATACGGGGGGCGTGTTCCGCCACGCCAAAGGTATGGTATCCCGCAGCAACGGCCGCATCGAGAAGCTCCTCCAATGTATTCCCCGCGTGGTCACAGAAACCGCTGCTATGACCCCCGTGCAGGGACACACGCCACGGCGGAGAAATCTTTGCCGCCATAACTTCCCTCCAATACGCATGTTGGAGCCACTGCAGCGCTGCCGGGCACGTCAAAGCAAAAAACGCAGCGCCTCACCAAGTGTCTTCCGCTTGGACTACTGCCACAACAATATCCAGTCAGCAAGGCATCGGCCATCTGCCCAGCAGGACGGCAACGCTCAGCCACCCGGGCCCCGGCCCGCGTCATACTATCACTTGCCGGGTTCGGCATGCCAAACGTATACGCCCAAGCGGGCCTGCCGGGCGCGGGCGGGAAGGCGGTAGGGGATCGCGCTGCGGCGCTTCTCCAATGCGGTGCCAGGACGCCGTGGATTCGGATACCGGCGTCTTGCGCGGCGAGCAAGGGTGGCCGGCTGGCTCAGGCCAGGTTTTGGCAAACCAGGCCTACCAGGACCAAACGCAGGGGCCGGGGCGTTCGTGAACGGGAGGGCGAGCTGGGTGGCGGACGATGCCTGAGGGTGGCGCGGGCGCAGCATCATTCTGCGCCAAC
>Ga0272442_10009921_pt1 | contig 11801 bp, 4 predicted proteins | sample SSMForm2O_FD_200262 | JGI IMG/M metagenome (GOLD analysis project Ga0272442, IMG submission 200262) | Marine sediment archaeal communities from Little Sippewissett salt marsh, Falmouth, MA, United States - SSM-Form-2O | ecosystem: Environmental > Aquatic > Marine > Wetlands > Sediment ...
TTCGACTTCGGCCCCTACGCCGGCCGGGACGGCTTCGCCCTCGTGTTCCGCGGGTACGTCCAGGTGCCGGCCGACGGCGTGTACGCGTTCTACACGGAGTCCGACGACGGGAGCCGGCTGATCGTCGGCGACCAGGAGGTGGTGTCGAACGACGGGTCGCATCCCCCCCGGCGGCGGCGGGGGTTCGTGGCGCTGCGGAAGGGCAAGCATCCGATCGCGGTCGAGTACTTTGAGACGGTCGGCGACGAGATGCTGGAGGTTTCCTGGCACGGGCCGGGCGAGATGCGGCGTCCGATTCCGGCGTCGGCGCTCTTCTGCGAGAAGCCGTAGGGCGGTGTCCTCCCGTTGGCTTGTGCACCGAATACGTGGCGGAGGAAGGCACCGATGCGTCGCAGCGGCGTGGTGACGTGGATTCTGGTGCTGGCGGCGAGCGGGATGTGCCTCGCCGGCGGCGCGTTCGCCGCAGCCGGCCCCTCCTGGGGTCCGCACCTGGAGATGCACCCGCCCGCCCCGGGCGAGGTGCGGTGGACCGACGGGTTCTGGGCGAAGCGGTTCCACCTCCTTCGCGACGTCTCCCTGTGGGAGGTCCAGCGGGCCCTGGAGCATCCGGGGAACGCCGCCGTCCTGACGAACTTCCGCACGGCCGCCGGCCTGCGGGAGAGGAAGCACCTCGGCAAGGACTGGGGCGACGGCGACTGTTACAAGTGGCTCGAGGCGGTGGCCCGCGTTTACGGCATGACCTGCGACGAGCGCCTCGACCGCCTGCTCGATGAATGGATCACCGTCATCGCCAAGGCCCAGGCGCCGGACGGGTACATCTCGACGAACATCCAGTTGACCGAGAAGCAGCGGTTTGCCAACACGCATCACCACGAACTCTACAACATGGGGCACCTGCTGACCGCGGCCGCCGTTCATCACCGGATGACCGGCAAGGACTCCTTTTTAGCGGTGGCGCGGAAGTTGGGGGACTTCCTGTGCCGCACGTTCGGCCCCCGGCCGCCGGAACTCGCGCACTTCGCCTGGAACCCGTCGAACATCATGGGCCTGGTGGACCTGTACCGCGCCACGGGCGAGCGGCGGTACCTCAACCTGGCCGGCACGTTCGTGTCGATGCGGGGCAGCGCCCCGGGCGGGTCGGACCTGACGCAGGACCACGTGCCGCTCCGCGAGGAGACCCAGGCCGTCGGCCACGCCGTCTGCGCCTGTTACCTGTACGCCGGGGCGGCCGACCTCGCCGCCGAGACCGGCGAGCGGGCCCTGGTTGACGCCCTGGAGCGCATCTGGCAGAGCGCGTGCACGCGGCGGATGTACATTACCGGGGCGGTCGGCTCGTTCTGGAAAGGCGCCTCGCCGCGAGGCGACCCGGTGCACGAGGCGTTCGGCCGCGACTACCAACTCCCGCCCCGCACCGCCTATGCCGAGACGTGCGCCAACATCGCGGGTGCCATGTGGAACCGCCGCATGCTCGCTCTCTCGGGTCGGGCACGCTACGCCGACGTGATGGAACGCGTGCTGTACAACGCGGCGCTCTCGGCCATCGGTGTCGGCGGCAAGGGGTTCTTCTACTGCAATCCGCTCGAGCGGACGGAGCAGACGGCGGACCTCTCGCACCATCACACGGCCGAGCGGTGGTCCATCCACCGCTGCTTCTGTTGCCCGCCGCAGGTCGTCCGCACGCTCGGCAAGGTGCACGAGTGGGCGTACGGCCTTTCGGGCGACGGCGTGTGGGTGAACCTCTATGGCGGCAGCGTGCTGGACACGCAGGTGGCCGGCGAGCGCCTGAGGATCGAGCAGCAGACGGACTACCCGTGGGACGGGCACGTGCGGCTCATCGTGCACAAGGCCCCGTCGCGGGACCTCGCCCTCCGCTTTCGCATCCCCGGCTGGGCCGAGGATGCGACACTGAAGGTCAACGGCCGGGAGCCGGAGGACGTTGAGGTTGCTCCGGGCTCGTACGGCTCGCTCCGCCGCGCGTGGAAGAAGGGCGACGCGGTCGACCTGCACCTGCCGATGCCGGTCCGCCTGATGGCCGCCCACCCCCAGGCCGAGAGCCTCGTCGGCAAGGTGGCCGTCGCCCGCGGACCGGTGGTCTACTGCCTGGAGTCGCACGATACGCCGGACGGCGTGCCGCCGACGGAGGTGGCCCTGCCGACCGGCTCGAATCTGCAGCCGCAGCGGAGAGAGGACTACCTCGGCGGCGTTGTCGTGTTGAAAGGGACGGGCCTGCGAGCGAGCGGCGATGCAGAACCGGTCCTGCCTGCCGGCCCGGAATGGGAAGGCAGGCTGTATCGCCCAGTGCCCTGCGACGCACGACCGTCGGCGCTGCCGAAAGGCGCGGCCCTGGACGTGACGCTCATCCCGTACTACGCGTGGGCGAACCGCGGGCCGTCGCAGATGGCGGTCTGGTTGCCGCTGGCGCGATAGCGCGACGGGGGGCGCGAGCGGTCCAGGCAGGCGGATCTGCGCGGCGCGGCCCGTGTTCGCCGGCCCGCTTCGACGGTTCAGCCAGACCGGCAGAGAGAAGGAATCCCATGCGCGTTCGGCACGCGTTTTCTGTTGCCGCACTCTTGTGGTGCCTGGGGCCGACTGTCTGCGCCTCGGCCGAGGCGTCCGAGGCGCCGCCGCTCGCGGTCACGGAGGTTGCGGTCCGTCCGCACGTCGGCCGGGTGCTGGAGCGGTTGGACGTGACGATTGCCCTTGCGGGCGGCCCGTTCGAGAATCCCGACGATCCCACCGAGATTGACGTCCAGGCCGTCTTCGAGGCGCCCGGCCGCAAGTCGGTCTCCGTCCCCGCGTTCTGGTACCAGGACCATCGCGTGGACGAGGAGGCGAAGCAAATCGTCCCGCAGGGCGAACCGGGCTTCCGCGCCCGCTACACGCCGCTCAAGCCCGGGGCTTACAGGTGCACCGTCCGGGCGACGGCCGGCAAGCGCAAGGCCGAGGCCGCGCCCGTCACGTTCCAGGTGCTGAAGGCCGAGGAGGACGCCCGCGGGTTCCTCCGTTTCCACGAGACGAACCCCACGTACTACCAGGAACCCCGAAGCGGCCGGACGGTCTTCCTCATGGGCTGCCAACTGGACGTCCACCAGTTCGGCGATAAGAAGGTCGAGAAGGCTTACGGGACGGGGGGCCTGTGCGATCTCAAGGAGGGCGTGGACGCGTCCGGTCTCTTCGCCACGTGGGATTGGTGCCGGCAGACGATCGACGCCCTCGCCGACGCCGGCGCCACCTGCGTCCGCCTGCCGCTGCACTCGTGGTACCTGCCGCTGGAAGCGCAGGGCGAGAAGACCTGGATTCCCGGGATGGCCGTGGGCCGATACCACGGCGGCAACGCCTGGGTGGCCGACCGCATCATCGACCGGTGCACCGAGCGGGGCCTTGTGGTGCTGCCCGTCATCTGGAGCTATTATCCCGTAACCCTCCGGGGCGGCGTCCACCCGTACGCCATTTACGGCGAACACAAGGCGCTCGTGGAGCGGCGGCTGCGGTACCAGGTGGCCCGGTGGTCGTACAGCCCGGCGGTGCTCGGCTGGACCCTGTTCGACCGCGCGGAGTTCAATCCCAAACAGAGCGATTACTGGATGCAGCGCATCGCCTACCTCCGTGGCCTGGACCCGAACCCGCACTTCGTCTTCAACACGCCCTACGGCGTGGACCAGGAGGAATACTGGTACCCGCGCCATTACGGCTACTCGCTGGGGGAGTTCTACGACGGCACACAGCGCCCGCACGTGGTTTCCGGTTACGGTGTCCCGGAGCACGTCGAGCGGTTGGCCCGGTCGGGGCTGTGGGCGGCCGTCACGGGGCATCGGGCCGGGGCGATCTTTCTGCACGCCTGGCATCTGCGCGAGGCGGGGGCCGTCGAGGCGGTCTATCGCCCCACGGCCGCCATCCTCGCCGGCGCGGACCTCGGCGCCCACACCTGGCGCAAGGCGTACTTCGACACCGTGACCGGGCCGCACGCATACCGGTACGGGATGGTCGGCGACAAGGAGCGGGCGCTGGCGTTTTTCATGCGGAGCTCCGCCCATCAGGATGAGCCGTACACGCCGCTGCGCGGCCTCGTCATGCGGATGGGCGACTTCAAGCCCGGCCAGTACGCCGTCGCGTGGTGGAGGCCCGGCCGGACGGAGCCGTTCGAGCGCACCACCGTGCAGTGCGGCGACGACACGATCCTCCTCTCGATGCCCGAGGGACTGCAGTGGCACTGGATGGCGACGGTCATGCCCGCGAAGGAGTAGGGGGCGGGCGAGCGGTCCGTGCAGGCTGACCTACGCGGCGCGGCCCCCGTTCGCCGGCCCGCTTGCGGGCCGCGCGCCTTGCGCCGGGTGGCATGGTCACCCGCTTTTGGGTGACCATGTGTTCTGCGATGCGCATGGCCACGACGAGCGTGGTCATGCCACCCGCCGCGTCCCACCTTACGCCAGCCGGAGGCGGACGGTCAGCGCCTGCCCGGCCTCCAGGGCGACTTCCTTTTCGAGCGCCACGACAGCGCGCGACCCGTCGGCCCGGACGGCGGCGCCCGCGGCGCGGCCTGCGGCCTCGGCACGGACCTCGGCCACGGTCTTCCCGTCCGGCACCCGGAGGGCGAGCGTGGCGAGCCGGAGCGTGCCCCACCGGACCTCCACGCGGGCCGTCTGCTCGGCGCCCGAGCGCGTCTGGCGGAACTGCCCCCATGCCCCCGCGGCCGTGAACGCCGCCCGGAAATCGTCCGACCCGAAGGCCGGGGCGAACCCCAGGTGCCGCTTCGGTCCGTGATGCTCGTACCCGCAGGCGGCCAGGAAGGCGCCGTAACTGGCCATCGCGCGGGCGTAGTGGTCGGAGCACTCGATTTCGTTGTACGGGTTCCGCAGGCGGGCGTGGTAGCGGTCGTGGATGGCGCGGGCGACGGCCAGGCCGTGCTCCAGCAGGTCGGGCTCGGTGCGGCCCTCGAAGATCATGTGCGAGGCGGCCTGCCACTCGAATCCGGTCATGCACTCATTGAAATACTGATACTGCCAGTGCTTCTCGAAGTTGGGGTTCTGCCCGCCCTTCGGCCAGGTGCACATGAGGAGCCCGGCGTCGCCGGCGGTGGCGTACCACCGGCCGCGCTCGAACGCGTCGCGGAACGGGCCGACGTCCGGCACGAAGTTGTACCGCCACAGGGCCCGGAGGGCGCTCAGTTGCCGCTCGCGGTCGAACAGCCGGCCCAGGCCCACCCAGTGCGCCCACGTCTGGCCGAAGACCTGGTCGACGTAGCATCCGGGCCCGATGCCGATGGCGCCGGCGTGCTGCGGGTCCTCGACCTGGATGAAGTACTCGCCGTTGTAGGTTTCGAGGATGGTGCGGCTGCCGCGCTCGGCGATTTCGCGGCAGGTGCGGGCGAAGTCCGCGTCGCCCATCTCCTCGGCCATCGCCTCGCCCGCCCGGAGCGCCGCCAGGTACAGCGACGCCAGGAAGCTGATCTTGCCGTACCACGCGGCGTCGAGGGTGTTCGGCTGCGCCCCCTCGACCATCCCGTCGGCGTTGCCGTCCTGTCGGATCATGTATTCGACGGCCTTGCGGATGGCGGGCCAGGTGCGGCGGAGGAAGGCGTCGTCCGCGGTCATCTGGTGCTCGCGGTAGGCGCCGAGGATGCGGCCGCACTGGCCGTCGTGGGCCGGATGGGCAGAGTTATCGAGATATGCCCGATGCCCGATCCCGCCGTCGTCGTGCTGCGCCAGGCCGAAGTCGACCCGCTCGCGCGTGTCGCGCTCGATCTCCGGGAACAGCCGGCCCGGCGCCTGCGCGTAGTGCCACACGTGCGTGCACGTGCCCGGGCAGCATCCGATGCCCTCCCAACCCCAGAACCGCCCGTTCTCGAACCGGTAGCAGGTGTTCGTGGCCAGGGTTGAGGTGTTCGCCATCGTCCGGTCGAGCAGCCAGTACGGCAGGGAGGAATCGTACCACGTGTCGACCCAGGCGCGGGTCGTGCCGGCCAGGCGGTCGAAGTCGCCGAGGATCGCATCGGCCACGTCCGTCGCGGACGCCCAGCGGGTGGCGTACCAGTGTCCGACGCGGGCCCCGCCCAGGCCGCGGGCATACAGGTTCGGGAAGTGCCACGTCACGACGAACGCGACCTCGGCCTCCTCGCCGGGCGCGAGGCGGACGGTCCGGGCCACCTCGCCCGTCAGGGCTTGGCCGAAAGGCGCGGCCGCGGTGTCGGAGGCGGCGTCGGCCGTGCGGTCGGCGCTGGCGCGGACGCCGGCGGGCGGCCCCGCCACTGCCAGGGCCATCGTCCCGAAGTCGCGGTGCTCGGCCAGCGGGCGGGCGTCGGGCGGCGTGTCCGTGAAGACGATGTGGTCGACGCCAATGTTCCCCCAGCCGCCGGACTCCGCGTCCACGATCTGGAGGCGGGCCTCCCGCCCCTCGTATTTCGACGTATCGAACCCGGTTTCCGCCATCCGGTTGTTGTTGCGGCCCGTGACGGAGGCGACCACGTTGTCGCCCACGAGGAGGTTGACGCAGGTCTTGCCCTTGTGTCCGCCGCCGCCGACGAGGAGCCGGATGTATCGCCGGCGGACGGTGAACGGGTCGCTCGTGAGGGTGCCGGTGTGGGAATCCTTCTCGCGGACGGAGCCGCCCGGGGCGGTGGCGTGCGAATTGACGACCCGCTTGCCGCGGCCGCCCACGTCGCCCTGGTAGTCGGGGATGTCGGCCATGCGGACGGGCCCGTCGCCGAAGGCGGCGCCCTCGGCGGTCCAGCCCTCGTAGGTCTCGGACTCGAAGTCCTCGAAGAGGATGTCCGGCCGGGGCTCGGCGGCGTCGTCGGGCTGGACGGTCTCGGCCGAGCAGGCCAGGGCCGAGAGGTTCTTCTTGCGGACGATGCGGTTGCGGAGCCGGCCGGCCCCGCCGCCCGTCTCGAGACACACGGGGTTCTGGAGCCGTCCTGCGACGGTCGCCTCCACCGCCTGCGCGCCCGTGTTGCGCAGGCGGTAGGCCATGACGGTGGCGGGGAAGGAGGAGTCGGCCGCGCTCAGGGGAATGAACGGCGAGAACGCCTCCAGGTCCGCCGCGACGGGGCAGTCGGCGTCGCGGTAGGCAACGCGGGCCATCGGGTATCGGCCGTCGAACGTGACCTTCCGGAAACCGTCGGCGTCGAGCGGGCGCGGCTCGTCGCTCGCCACGCGAAGCGTGAAGCCGATATCCAGCGGCGACTGGATGGGGGCGGGCTCCAGGAAGTTGGCCCCGTTGCGCGTGGGGACCTGCTGCCCCTTGTACGGGACCCGCCGGGGCGCGATGCCTTCCTGGTCGCGGTTGAAGATGTCCCATAGCCACAGCCGCCCGTCGCCGGAGAGGTAGACGGTGCCGGCGAAGAGTCCGCCCACCGGCATGCCGATGTGCGCGAGGGCCGCCGGGTCGGCGTACGTCTCCTTCGTGCCGCGCGCCTGGAGCGACCGCACCCACGCCGGGTCGAGCCGCTTGTCGCGCGGGATCACCGCCAGGTACTCGTTCTTGTCCTGGAACGGCCCGGCCATGACGGGCAGCCCGGCCGTGCCGAAGGCGAGCGTGCCGAGGCCGGTAAGGCGGAGGAAGTCGCGCCGGCTGAGGCGTCGGCGGTCGCAGGTCCCGCCTTCGCATTCGTAGGGGTGAGAGGCGTCGGGGGGCATGGGGTGTCCTTTCGTCGGGCTGGCATTGGCATGGGGAACGATGACTTCCCGCGCGGTTCCCGGCGTTTCGCTATCGCTCAACGCCGGGCGTTGAATCGCCCACCGCGTGGGTGCAGAGCAACCACCCTACGCCGTCTCGCCTTCGTCGCGCTCCAGGTAGCAGAGGACCTCCTGCTTGAGCGTGTCGGCGTGGAGCACCAGGCCGCCCGCGCCCGGCACGTGGGCGGGCTCGATGACGCGGACGGCGTCGGCCCATTCGGCGGCGTCGGGGCAGAGGGCGGTCAGGCGGTTCGGCGCGGCCGTGAGGAAGTCGGCGTTCAGGCGGTTGCCTTCCTTCTTCGGAAAGAGCGCGAGGTATAAAATATCCATCTCGATAAGTTCGTTTAGGAAATGGGTGCCGAGCGAGACGTCCGGGGCCGCCTTCTCGCCCATGGCCACCACCTCGCACAGGGCGGAGACGGCGTTGATGTCCGCGAACGAGACGGGCACGCCGAGCGAGGGCGTCGTGGTGCCCCATCGGCCGGGACCGACGAGCATGACGGTCCGGGCTGCCTCGGGGCCGTCCAGGTGGGCGAGCCGACCGACCAGGCGCGCCAGGCCGTACCGCCGACCGATGGGCAGATTCGCGTACGCCTCCGGCACGACGTAGATGAGGCGGTCGAGGCGTGTGACACGGCTCTGGCCGATGACCGCCCCGCGGGTCCGCAGCACCAGGTCCGCCGCGTCGAGGTCGGTCGGGGCGTCGGCCACCGCCTCGCTCCGCTGGACCTGCAACGGTCGGCACTGGACGACGTTGATCTTGTGCCCGCCGCTGGACGGGAAGTTGGCCGTGAACTCCACGTCCACGGGGTAGTCGTACGCCTCTTCGAGGGCCGCCAGCAGGTCCCGCACGTCCTCGACGAGACTCGTTTCGTGAAACAGGCGGTCGAACGTGAGGACGTACGGGAAGACGTCGGTGACGCCGCTGGCCTCGGCCCGGCGGGCCATGTCGTCGTCGCGGGAGGCAAAGAGGTCAACCGCCAGCGAGGGGCTTCGGCGGGCGACCTCGCGCAGCGTCAGGGTGGCCAGATGATTGGCCGCCAGGTCGAGGGCGTCGACCTTCCGCTGGGCGTACTGACGGACCTCGGCCAGGTCGGCCTCCGGCCGGCGGTCCGGGGCGTTGAGGGCCACGATCCGTGTGTAGTCGTCGTCGGCGCGGTCGACGGCCCGGGTGCCCAGGCCGAGCACGAGCCGCATCATCCCCGCCTCCGGGTCGATCTTCTCGCTCCATCGGTACGGGTTGAACGAGAAGCCGACGCCGGCGATCGGCGGGTAGAAGAGGTCGCCCTGGAGGGCCCCGCTCACGCGCTGGACCAGGAGGGCCATCTGCTCGTCGCGGTCCAGGATGCCGCGCCGGGCGCGGTACCGCAGGGCCCGCTCGCTCATGGCGCTGGCGTAGATGGTGCGGACGGCCGCCTGGAAATCGTTCATCCGCTGCTCGGGCGAGCCCTGGTTGGCCAGGAACACGCTCTCGTACTTGCCGGCGAACGAGTTGCCGAAGTTGTCCTCCAGCAGGCTGGACGAGCGGACAATGATCGGCGACTGGCCGAAGTAGTCCAGCACGCTCTGGAACTGGCGGACGACCTCGTCGGGGAACGCGCCGGTCAGCATGCGGTGGCGGGCCCGCTCGGCGCCGTCGAGAAACGTGGCGGGGTCCTTCTGCCGCTCGCGGACCCACCAGATGCCGTTCTCGACGAGGAAGGTGTAGAAGACGTCGCTGCCGATGAAGAAGGAGTCGTGCGGTTCCAGTCGCTCGTGCCAGCGCGGGTCGGCCCGGCGCAGGATGGCCCGGGCCAGCAGCATGCCGACCGATTTGCCGCCGATCAGACCCGTCCCCACCATCCGTCGGCGGATGTGGAGGACGTCGTCCAGCGAGAGGTACCGCTCGCAGAGGCTCAGGATGCGCTCGTCGCGCGAGACGGCCATCCGCAGCAGGTGGGCGAGGGACCCGCGGACCTCGTCCGGGTCCGGCCGGCAGGCGTCGTCGGCGTCGCCGCAGGCGGCCAGGATCTGCTCGGCCTCCAGGAACGTGCGGTTCCACACGCCGAGTTGCCACCGCGGGGCGTCCGGACCGGGGCGCGGGCGGGACGTGAGCACCTCGCTCGTCTTCGCGCTCTCCGTCACGGGTCGGAATTCCTCGCCGTCCCACGCGTGCAGCATGTACATCGTGGGGGCGTACCGGTGCTGGACCTTCAGCGGATGGACGTACAGCCGGTCCTCGTGACGGTACACGTCCAGCAGGATCTGCGTGGTGTTGCCGATGGCCCCGGTGGCGCGGTCGGAGTGCCGGTCCCGCAGGACGGCGAAGTAGGCGATGGCCTCCACGTCGAACAGGTACGGGCACGTCAGGCGGAAAAAGTTGCCGAGCATCTGGTCGCTGTACCAGTCGGCCGCCAGGTCGGAGAGGCAGTCGAAGACGTAGTATCCGCCCCGGCCGCCCTGTTCGATGGTCCGGTGGATGCCGGCGATGAACGCCTCGAAGCCTTCCTGGGGGTCGAGTTCACAGACGGTGGCGCGCATGTCCTGGCAGATGAGCGGCTCGTGGCGGGCGAAACGGAAGTAGATGAGTCGCTGGCCCGCCTCCCGCGCCCACCGGCAGTACGGCTCGACGAACGGGCGGTATCCTTCGACCGAATCGACCTGCCAGACGATGTTGTCGCCGGGAATCAGGCCCTTGAGGACGCGGTCCATGCCCGGCAGGCCCGTGCTGAGGTGACTGTCGACTTGCGCCATCGACGACCGGCCTTCCTGTGGCGGGGGCCCGTGCGGCGGCCGCCGCCGCGTGTCCGTTGCGTGGCACACGTATCTTATCAGGCGGCGCCGGCGATTGGTAGGGGTTCCGGCCCACGACGGGCAACAGGCACTAGGCAGCAGGCAACAGGCAGCAGGCAGCAGGCAGCAGGCAACAGGCAACAGGCAACAGGCAACGACACACGGCAACAACAAGACGGCATACGGCGCCACGCCCCAACGCCCGGCCTTGAGCGCAGCGAAAGGCCGGGAACGAAGGCCGCGCGTCGTTGCTGCCAGCGCCCCACCATTCCGTAGGATTCGCAGCCCATGCCTTCGTCGCCGTCGGAAATGTCTTGGCCTGACGTCCGTCGCAACCTATCATGGCGTGTCAGGGCCGCAATCCTGCACCCGCGCGGCGGGTGCGGAGACCCGCCGCGCACGGCGCCGGCGTGGCGTGCGATGCGAGAAACCCCGTCAGGGAGACCGCCGTGAGTGAACCCGAAGACGATGTCACCGACGTCACGGCCTCCGGCGGGGAACTCACCGAACTGACCCTGCTGTTGGAACTCAGCGAGATCCTCGACCGGTCGATGGACCTGCGGGAAGTGCTCGGCCCCGCCCTGGAGGCCATGCATCACCACATGGGGATGCTCCACGGCACCATTACGCTCCTGAACCGCGAGACGGGCGAGATCTCCATCGAGGCCGCCTACGGCTTGTCGGCCAGCGAGCAGCGACGCGGGCGGTACAAACTGGGCGAGGGCGTCACGGGACGCGTCGTCGCCGAGGGCCGGCCCGCCATCGTTCCGCGCGTCTCCGAGGAACCCCAGTTCCTCGACAAGACCGGCACCCTCAAGGAAACGGACCGCGACAGCATCGCCTTCCTCTGCGTGCCGATCAAACTCGAGAACGAGACGATCGGCACCCTGAGCGCCAACCGCCTCTTCACCGGCGACGTGTCGCTGGAGGAGGACGTGCGGCTCCTGCGGATCATCGCCTCGATGATCAGCCGGGCCGTCCGCCTTCGCCAGCAGGCGCAGGAGGAACGGCAGCGGCTCATCGAGGAACGGGCCCGCCTCCGCGAGGAACTGAAAGAACGGTTCCGCCCCGCCAACATCATCGGACGCTCCAAGTCCATGCAGCACGTCTACGATCTCATCGCCCAGGTCGCCCGGACCGACACGACCGTTTTGCTGCGCGGCGAGAGCGGTGTCGGAAAGGAACTCGTCGCCCACGCCATCCACTACAACAGCCCGCGCGCCGATGGCCCGTTCGTCAAGGTTTCCTGCGCCGCGCTGCCGGAGTCGATCATCGAAAGCGAACTCTTCGGCCACGAGAAGGGGGCCTTCACCGGCGCCACGCAGCAGCGGCCGGGGCGGTTCGAGCGGGCCAACGGCG